>ERZ772945.1151-NODE-1151-length-19355-cov-45.129119_pt1 | contig 19355 bp, 25 predicted proteins | sample MGYA00511681_ERZ772945 | MGnify/ENA primary metagenome ERZ772945 (study PRJEB29015, sample SAMEA2737943) | human oral metagenome | biome: human oral; feature: human-associated habitat; material: dental | place: China | collected 2143 ...
GTGCCACAAGTCACAGCACTCGATGTGTTGTGCCGGGGCGTGTGTGCTATGATGGGCCACAAACCAACGAGGAAGGAGTAGCCAAATGAGAATGGCGATTTACAGGGTTGTAGACCCTGATCTCAAGACCATCGAGCTCGGTGCCGTCTATTCCACTCACGCCCCGAGTACTGGTGACCCCTGGGTCCTTTACAAGATCGGCGACAGTTGCGGGGCCGATTCGATCGAGCTTCTGGAAATCCCTGACGGTTGGGACGACGCTTACGATTACGTGGTGGACGACGAGGATATTTGGGCTTATATCGAGAAACTCGCCCATGATGCCTACCTTGCGCACGCTAACCTCGAGCTTGCTATCGTTCCTATCCTCGATGAGGGGGCGGCCACTGAGTCGTGCGCTCTGCTGCATCGCCTCTCCTGGCCCTACTGACCTGTTTATTGAAAGGGAGTTACTATGACCAAGTCACTGCACTCGGAGCGTTTCAGGATGAATAAGGCTCTGATCAGGTGTGAGCATTGTGGGCAATGGTTTGAGAATTGGGCTGTTCACGATAGGCATCTCAATATCGAGTCGAATAGGGGTATACTGAGTCTTAACGAAGACAGGCCTTGCAAGGTGGCCCCTCGTGAGGCGTTTCCGGTTACTGTTTGGATTGACACTACTGAAAGGCATTGATCATGGCTGGTTCGAAAGTCACTCAGGGCGTTGCCCTCGTTTTCACTGAGGAGTTGCCTGATTATGCGGCTCATCGTGTGCTGTTGGCTGAGACTATTGTGCAGAATCGTGAGACCCTGATTCAGTTCCATGAGATCACTGCGAATATCTCCGCCGCTTCGACGATGCCGTTGAACAAGGGGCAGCTGAACTGCGATCTTCATGAGTGCATCCAACTGGTGAAGGATTACTTGTGGATCGTCGCCGATGATGAGATTCAGCCTGTTTTCGTTTATTTGAAGATGAAGGATATTACTCCGTATGAAGACGCGATTCACCCTCAGTGATGATTGGCCGATGGTTGCCGCCGTCGCTTTGGCTAACAGTTCTGTTAGCCATTGTGATGATAACTTTCTTACTTGCGATTATGCCGGGGGCATGGTAATATGGAGGGACCGCCCGGAGCCTGACAGGTTCCGTATCGAGGTTGGCGGTCAATCGGGAACCGTCGCCTCATTCAACGACATAGCGTCCATGTTTATTGGAAAGGAGATCTGATCATGGATAAGTTCATCGAGTTTCTGCTCATCATTCTTTGTATGCTGGCCTGTTTCTGGTGTGGTATGCGTTATGAGAACCGGATGGAGGTGGAGCGTTACAACCACATGGTGTCTCAGCTCGAGAATGTGCAGAAGCAGACCGGCGTTCAGTACGATCAGTCGTTCGTTGATTTCATTAACAAGGCAGCTCCCGGGGGTGGGCATTGATTATGAGTGTGGAGTCGGATTTCGAGGATACTGTTAAGATTTGCGAGTTCTATGCCGATCCGTGTGAGTCTTTCGGGGTTGATTTGGAGAATTGCATCGTTTTCATGGGTGCCCGTGAGATTAACCCTGTGAGGCGGAGCGGACGGCTGGTGGGTTATCTTGTGATTGAGCCCGATGGGTTCTCTCATATTGAGGATGATTTGGATTCATATTTTCAGAGTGTGCTTGAATGGGGGGACCGCTGATGGATTATGACCCGTGGGAGGAGTTGAATATTTTCATCGAGTCGTTTCAGCCGTTGAAGGAGTTGGATGGGTTCCAGGTCGATTTCGACTCGTGCGCCGTGTTCTTCGATGGGAACAGGGTTCGGGTGAATGGCCCTGAGGATTGGGATATTCAATCCCATAACGGAGACAAGACAACGACACAGGATGGGGCGTACCGTTGGGTTGAGTCCGAGTACGGTATGCTTCCGAATACGGTTCCGCAGTACATGCACTCATATGAAGGAGATTACGATGACTGAGTTCAAGATGATGAAGGAGCTGGCTCAGAAGATTCAGACCCGTTTCGGTGGGGCGCCGGTGATTGACGTGGTGAATCACAGCGTTGTCTACCGTGACAGTGTGATCACCATTCAGTTGTGCGCTTCGAAGTTTGACGAGTGTCTGTGGACGGTGGACACGCCTGGAGGGTACGAGACGTTCCGCCGTTCGCCTGAGGTGATGGGGGTGTTGGCCGCCATCTACTCCTACAGCCTCGTGTGAGCCACGCTGAGGGCCTAGAAGAGCTCCCCCGGTACGATGTACTGGGGGAGCTTTTCTGTGCCGTCTACGGGCCTCCTACGGCTTCACACGCCGGAGCGGATGGCGTCGTAGGGCATGAACCATCGGGCTCTGGGGAAGCGGGTCCAGTGTCGGATTCCGCCTTTCATTTGGGCTCCTACGCAGACCCCGTCCCATTTGGTGTCGTCGTACTGGGGCACGTCCTTGCTCCACAGGAGGAATTGGTATTTGCCCTGTGAACATTCCTGTCTGGGGAACCACATCTTGTCGCCCCACGTTCCTTCGGTGGAGTTGTGCAGTTGGAAGTATGGTTGGATCCACGAGTCGGCGCCTGGCCATACCATCCACGAGAATTGCCATAGGGGTGTCCATCCGCAGATATTCCAGCTCCACCACCATTCGGCGCCGTCACGGGTATCGATGACCTGTGTGTATCCGTCGGTTATGGAGTGGTCTAGGTTTTTGGATCCGTATCCGATGTAGTTCTGTTCGTCGAGGAATGTGCTGGAAGGGGCCCAGTTATTGACGTCGGTGTAGGCTTTGATGCCTTCGATCTTTTTGACCGTGGATACTGCCAGGTCGGCTTTTGTTTGGATTGCGGCCTGGTCTTTCTTGACGTTCTCGATCTGCTTCTGGAGTGCGAGGAGGTTGTTCGCAGCGTCAGCGGCTTTCGTTGTCGCCTGGTCGGCGGCGCTTCTGGCATTGGTTCCGATGACGCGTACTTCGGCGAGGGCTTCCCGGTCGCGTTGGATCATTCCTTGAATCTGCCGGTCGGCTTCTTCGAGGGCTGTGATCTTCGGCTGCAGTGCTGCGGCGTCTCGTTGGGCGCTCTGCGCGATGGCTTGGACCGCGTCGGCGGAGGCTTTCGCGTCGGAAGCGGCCTTGGCGTTGGTGCGCGTGGCACCTTCGAGGGTTGCCATGCGCCCGGTGAGGTTGGAGACGGCGTCGGCGCTGCGTTTCATGTTGTCTGCTACTGCGTCGAACTGCGTGTCCGCGTAGGCCACACAGTTGGAGAGGGTGCACCCCTCCACAGTACGAATATTAACAATGAACTGCAGGTTCGTGCCGGGCTTGTACGGCACCGACACGCGGACGTCGACCGGGTACGGCTGCGAATTCCCCGGAATCTCGATGGTGTCCGCGTACACGTTCTCCTTCCACTTGTTGTCGGCGATCGTGTAGTACGACACGCAGAACCTGGCCCGGGAGGGTCCCTGTGCCACAGCCAGCGCGGTGATCCGGTACGAGCAGCCCTGGGGCCCCGTGAACCGTGGCCCCTTGGCCATGTTGGCCTCATAGTTCCTGTCCTCGGACTTGGACGCCACGAGGGAGGAGCCGACGACTTTCAGAGCCGACCCGACAATCCAGTTCGACGACATCTTCCAGTAGTCGTCGAGCGGGTCGACGCCGCTCCCGGCGGGGCCGGCAGGGCCAGGATCGCCCTTGGGACCGGCCGGTCCGGCGGGACCAGTGGGACCGATGGGGCCCTGGGGACCTTTCTGACCAGGCTCGCCTTTAGCCCCGGTCGGCCCTTGCGGGCCCATGGGCCCTGCAGGCCCAGTGTTTCCCGATACGCCCCGTTCACCACGCTCTCCTTTGGGTCCGATGGGGCCGGGTTCGCCCTTGGGGCCGGGCAGGCCCCGCTGCCCATCCTTGCCGGGAGGTCCAGGGTTTCCTTCGGGTCCGCGGAGGCCGACGTCGCCGCGGGGCCCGGAGGGCCCGCGGTTGCCGCGTTCACCCTTGGGTCCTTCAGGGCCGGGGTCTCCTACGGGGCCCTTGGGTCCCTGCGGGCCGACGGGGCCGCGGATCATGCCTTTGGCGATGTCGTCCCTGATCTTCATCATCTGGTCGCGCGCCTTGGCGACGTCGATCTCGATCTGCGTGGTGTGCAGCGGGGACACGGGCTCGTGGGCGACGAGCTGCGACAGCAAGTTGGTGCCGTCGTGCAACGGGGCGTGAAGGTCGAGAACCTTCACCCTCCCCCGCTTCAGAATGATGTGGTGCGTCCACGGCTCCGGAGGGTTCGTGTACGGCCCCGCGATCTCGACGGGCACACTGAACTGACCCTCCACATCCACCGTGAAGGGTTTGACGATGACGCCGGCTGCGGTCGTCACCACTCGTGGGTCGGGCGCCACCGTCAGTGTGCCGGCGGCGTCCCGACCGGCCGCGTCGGTGAGGCGGCCGGTCAGGATCGCACTCATGGTTACGCGTCACCCCCGGCGAGCTTCTTAGCGACCTTCTGAATACCATCGCTGATCTGGTACAGCAGGTAGAAGGCGGAGCCGGGGTTACGGACCCCCTCCTTACCGGGGCTGAACGTGTCGACGAGGCTGCTCAGGGTGCTGTTGGCGTCCTTGAGCTGGCTGACGATGGGGCCGTCCCAGCGGCGGCCGGCGATACCGGCACCCGTCTGGTCCGAGACCTCAACGAGCCTGTCGCGAATCTCCCTCAGGAGATCGGTGTTCTCCGACATATCGAGATCATCCTCTGCGTAGTAGGAACCGTCGTATCTGATCCGGTGCGTCCACTGAGCACCGATTGTGAGCGGATGGTTGAGATAGGAGCATGCGCACCTGACCTCACCGCCCGTCTGGTCTCCGGCGTATCCGTCGATGTCGCCGAACTCGCTGATCCACGCCTCGCAGATCCATCCGTTGCACACGATGGCCGTGTGCCCATCGGATCGCAGAACGTCCCCGTCCTCGACGGGCATTCCCGGGTACCACTCCTCGGCTGTGAAGCCGCGCTCGGTCATGCACGCCACCTCGTTGCCGGTCCACATGGACTTGGGCAGTGGGTCCGGCAGGCCGGCATTGTTGAAGCAGTACACCACCAGCTCGCTGCAGTCGACGTTGACGTTGACCGCCTGGGAGGTGGGGGAGGGGAGGTTCCAAATCGTCAGGCGCTCGGGCTGCGAGTAGCCCACGCACGGGTTCTGGGTGATGTCCCATGCGATTTGTGAGGCGTCCGACTGAAGGCTCATCTCAGCCCTCCTGGGAGGTCTCCACGTTGGCGTCCGCGACGGCGAACAGGGCCGCCAGGAACGGGGTGATGACGTCGATGACGTCCTTGGTCAGGACGCCCTTGACGGCGAGAACGCCGCAGCCGGCGATAGCGACCCGGTACAGGTACTGGCGAACCTTGGGGTCAACCAATCCTTTGAGAGCGGTCATACCAATTCTCCTCACGTTGTTTGTCGATCTTCGTCTCGATCTTCTCGAGACGCTCCATGACTCCAGGTCTCCGGGGGACCCCGGGTCTGGCGGGGACCCCGTTCCAGTCGTCAAGAAGATTGTTGAGTCTCTTCATCCTGCTGTTGACCCACGCAGCGAACCCGCCGATTGTGACGAACGATGTCGTTGCCGTGATTAGGGCCTGCAGGTCGATGAAGAATCCTGGTCCATGTCCCATTGATCACCTCACGAAGATTTCGGCGAAAGCGTTGCGCGACTGAGGACTGTCGAAGAAGACTCGACCCTTCCGGTAGGAACCGCGGAGCATCTCGGCGATCTTGTCGCTGTAACTCATAAGTACTTCACCCTCCCGGAGAGTCATCTTATTGGTATTATACACCTTCTCGACCCGGGGGCGTTTCTGCTGGCAGAACAGTGTTCCCCAATCCATCCACAGGGAGAACACTCCGAGATCGGTTTTGACGGTGAACATGTACTCGGCCCTCCCCGACTTACGCTGCACGAACTGGTTAGTGTTGTCCGCGAACGTGTTATCGATCGAGTAGTCGGCGTACTCTCCATCGAAATCCGTCACGAACTTACCGAAGCGCGTCGTGGCCACTTGCGAGGCGAATCTCTGCGAATCGACGAATTGCGCCGCCACGAACCCGTCCCCGTAGGTGATGAACTCCTTACCCGGTGTCGGTGTGATGTGCCATTTGATGAAGTAAGGGTTCATGATGGAGATGGCGTTGGACAACATGAGGACTCGTGTCCGGTCCTGGTACCGGTCCACCGTGGAGTAGAAATCGAGGAGTGCTTTGACCTCGTCCTTCAGGTAGTGGATCGTCCCCGTCTCGATGATGAACTCGTCGAAGATGAGGGTCGTCACCTTCGGGTAGGGGGTGCTCTTGTGCTGCGCCGACGTGGACAGTGCCAGGAAGTATCCGGCCTTACGCCATGCGTCTTTGTCCTCGCCCTTGTTGCGCCAGCAGAGCACGCCACTGCGAACCTCGAACTCCTGCTCCGGGAATTCGTGAGCCACGTCGGCGACGAAGCTGCCGCGGGTTTTCAGCTCAGTCTTGTAGCGGCGCAGGTAGATGAACTCCTCTCCCCGTTCTATCGCCCGTTTGAGCACGTACTTCTTGGCGCCGTAGGACTTGCCGACTCCGCGAGCACCCATGACCATGTTGAACACGGCGTTGCGGGAGAGGATCTTGTCGAACGAGTAGTAGTCGAACTTCTTAGACATACCGTTTCAGCTTCCATCTGCAACCGCCGAACAGTGACGTGGCATGACCGTACGCGGGTCCGCGGACGCCGTCCGGGCCCCGCTGTCCGATGATGGTGTCCTTCCCAGTCTCGCAGCAGTATTCGACGTGACCGCCGCCCGAGTACCAGCGGCAGACGATGAGATCGCCCTCCTTGATCTGGGAGGTGGCGTTGAACCGGCCGCCGCCCTCGGCGATGACCTTGCCGCCTTCGGACATGAGCACCGTGGTGCCGCCCTTGCCGATGTCCATGCCCATAACCTTATTGTACAGCCACCATACGAACCCGGAGCAATCGGTGACGCCGGACCTGTCCGGGTGAAGCCGCGGCTCGTACCACTGGTGGTAGACGTACTTGCCGATGGAGGCTTTGGCGAGTTTGGTCATCTCACCGATCTTGCCGGAGTCGCCGCCTCCGCCTCCCCCACCGCCGTCACCTTTCTTGTCGTCGCCGTCGTCGGATTTCTGGTCGGCCCCGTTGGCCTTCCAGAAGCCTCCCACGGTGGGGTAGGCGGCGGCGTTGGACCCATCCGACATGTAGATGCGCAGCACACCGGACCCGTCCGTCCTGGCGTGCTTGATCTTCTTCTCCTCCTTGGCCTTGTCCTCACCGTCCTTGGAGTTGTCACCACCGGAGTCGCCGGGCGCCAGGGTGATGCCTTTCGTGTCGAGGTTCTTGATCATCCTGTAGGCGATGACGTATCTCTGTCCGACGGCGTACCACTCCCCCGAGGCTTTGATGGCGTTTGCCATGGAGTCGAGGGTGGGCGCCGAGCCGGCGCTGGCTACGAGTCTGTTGAGGATGCGCGCGTAGTTGCCCCACCGGTGCATGACGACGATGAGGAGCATGCCGGCCTCGGTGTATTTCTCCGAGTCGAGCCCGATGGCTTTGAGCCTGGGGATGTACTCGTCCTCTAGGTCTTTGCGCATCTGGTTGTTCTGTATCTTCTTGCCTTCTTCTGAGGCCAGCGCCGCTGATAGTTTCTGCCTATCGGTGCCTCCCAGGGACTGGTATTTGCGCGCCATCGTCCACGTTCCCTTGCCGGCGGCCAGCCAGGAGCGGATCGTGGGGCCGAACACGTTTTTGTCGGGGAACTGCTGCAGCAAGTCGTAGGCGCGTCCCTGGGTCCACTGACCGATGCCCAGCGACAGTGTGTCGGGAGCTGTGATGATCCCGTAGTTGAACCCTGCTTCGACGGTCGCCAGGGTTGCGATGATGCACGCCTTATGCTTGTCATCCCACGCCATAAGTTCCTCCTATAAGGTGCGGGGCGTCGAGGATCACCCGACGCCCCGCCGTTGATCGCGCCCAGATCAGTGGGCCCGCATCATGCAGTTCGACAGGTCGAACCGGGTGCTGTGATTCTTGTCGGTCAGGAACACGGTCTCGATGTGGTACCGGCCCGGACCCTCGAAAGCCTCGAAGATACCCGTGCCCTGCGAGTAGACCATCGCCTCCGGCCACGGCCCATAGCCTGCGACGAAGGAGCTCCAACGGCGCTGACCCTTGGGACCGGTGACACGAATGTCGAAGTGCGTGTCCTGAACGTTGTGGACGGTGTGACGCATGATCGCCACGATGATCCACACGTCGTCGGCGTCGAAATCGAGGTCGAACTCCATGACCGTGACGGGCCGCTCCTCGGGAGTGGACAGCGTACGGTCACCGGACCCGGCGGTAACTTCCTTGAACCGCTTGTGCAGGGCGCCGACCCTGTTGGCGGCCTGGGTGGCCTGGACCGCCTGGCCGGAGATCGCGTTAGCGGTGGTCTTGGCGTCGATGGAAGCCGTGTTGGCAGCGTTGGCGGTGTCCAGTGCGGCGTCGGCCCGGTCGCGAGCCTCCTTGGCCCTGGCGGCCGCCGACGAGGCGACCTTGTTCGCCTCGATGGCGCTCGTGTTGGCCGTCTCGGAGGCGGTGGTCGCCTTAGTCGCCATGTCGAACGCGCGGGTCGCGTCAGCTTTCGCCTGCGAGGATACCGACAAGGTCGACTGGGCAGCCTCACGAGCACTGTGAGCGTCGTCAGACGCGGCGTTCGCCGTCGTCAGGGCGCTGGTCGCGTCACGGGACGCCGCCTTGGCGGTGACGGTCGCACCACCGAGCCCCTTGTCAATCTCCTTCATGGCGGAGTTGAAGTCACCCAGCACGCTGAAGTGGTCGGATGCCACGTAGAGCGGCAGGTTGAAGTTCTCTGTCTTGTTGGTTGCGGGCATATTGAGCCTGCCTCTCTGTCAGGAGACCACCATGCGCTGGAGGTCCGGAATGTTCAGGTTATCGATGTAGTTCAGGTCCTTGGAGGTGATCTGGTCGCCGCCCTTGAACTGAGCCTCGTAGACGTCGTAAACGATGTCGATGACACGTTTGTACTGCCCCGTCACGGGGGAGAACCCGTAGTTCGGGGACAGCGCTGGCATCACGTACTTGCCGATCGTCTCCAGTTCGGAGATCGTCAGCGGCGCATCCTCCAGCTCCTGGGCGGTGAGCCCCAGCTGACTGAAGTCCTCGGCGAGGAGACCGCCGACCGTGTACCGGTTGTGCATGTCGTTGATGAGCTCCTGGAGTGTGGAGCTCTCTCCTCGAAGCCAGTTGAAGACATGCGCCTCATCCGACTCGAAGTGTTTCTTGACGAGCGCCTTCAGATCGTTCTCGAACGTGTTGAACTCGTCATCGTACTTGGCGATGGCGGCCGACAGCATCTCGCGAACCTGAGAGGGGAGGGCGTGGTACCCCTCCATCTCCTTGCGCACGTCGACGAGGAGTCTGGAGACGGCCTGGTTGTAGTCGGAGGCCAACCCCTGCATCTTCGCGGAGAACTGGTTGACCAGCCCCTCACTCACCCACGAGCGCATCTCCTCCATGAGCTGGAGGTAGGTGTACCCGTCGCGGTAGGTGAACGGCGTGACGTTCGTAACCCTGTAGTCACCAGGGGTCAGCTGGTACTTGTTATCAATATAGTCCATAGCCCCATCCGTTCACGTACTCGTCTCCTGAAGATCGGATTTGCATGAATAGGCCTCCCAGCTCCGAGATAACGGACATGTCAATGTTGAGGAAGGTTTCGCGCCATTTCTGGAGGAGGTCGGCCTTAGGAGTATTATACCCCCACGATCGTGTGACATTCCCGGCCTTAGTCCCCGTCGTCGTCGCGGTGTCGGAGGACCGCTTCTGCTGATCCTGCGTCGCCGAATTGGAATGGTTCTGGCCGCTCCCCTTCGACGAGGTGTCGTTGGCGGCCGTCGCGTAGTCGTCATGACCGGACAGGCGCGTCTGCGGCATCTGAGACTGCACAGTGCGAGCCTTCGACTCCTCCGAAGAAGACACCCGAGAGTCGCTGCTGAGCGTCTGCTCCGCGTTCTGCTTCGTGTGCATGTCCTGGGTCGTGTCCTGCGTGGAATCCCCCGTCGAATGCACGTCGTGAGTCACCATCGGGTCGAAGTCGACCAACTCCGACTCGTACAGCTGATTGTAGAACGGCATGATCTCATTCATCTTCACCTTCAACTGGTGGATGAACATGTCGATCGACTCATGCGCGATCTCGTTGTACCAGTAGTGGTCCAGAATCTTCTGGTTCAACGAGTCTCTGTAGGATTCGTCGAAGATCGGGTACTCGTTCAGCCCGACGTTGAGCGGACCGACGATCTCCACCACCTTGCGCAGTTCAAGCGTGTAGTCAGCCATTGTTCGGGTTCAACTCCTGCTGGTCCGTCGTCCCCAAGTCGGGGTTGCCCTTGTCGAGAGCATCTCCAATACCCCCGAGAGCGGCTGCGGCAAGCATAGCGTTCTGAGCATCCGCGGGCTGAGACTCATCAAGATTCCACCTCACATCCACCTGCAGGTCGTACATCCGGTTGATATGCTCGCACGCGTACTTGCGAGCATTCATGGCGACGGCGCGCATCGCCAACACCTGACCGGAGGAGCCGCTGGCCTCCTCGGCCACCATCCGCTCCCGCTTCTCGGAGTTGACGTTCATGATGCCCAGTAGTGTGAGGGCCTCGTTCCAGGTCTTCACCTTGGCCTCCATCACGTCCTGAATCTGGTGGGGCTTGAATCCGACGTCGAACATGGTCACCTTCTCCGCCAGCGCGGCGGGGGAGAGCGCCTCAGTGCCGAAGATGACTGGCTGCCCCTCGGCGACCTTGCGGAAAGCATTCACGAACGACTGGTACTCGTTGTTATCAACTGAGAACACGAACGGATGGCGCGCGCTCAGCATGTTCACTTCGAGAGTGCGGTCGAACGCCGCGAGCCTCTGAGAGTAGATGTCGATGATGTCCCAATCAGGCTCCCGCAGATAGTTCGACCAGATCGGCACGCAGTGCCTGGCGTCAAGAGTCTTGGAGAACACCTGATTGCCGTACACTGTGAAATTCGTCGGGTTATCGTACATGTTCACCTGGCCGAGCCCCGTGGCACGAAGCGCCATGAACCTGTCGAACTCCTCATCGAAGTAGAACACGGCCAGCCCGTCGTACATGAGGGTCGCCTCCAAGTAGCGGCGGTCCACAGTGTCCGGAAGGCCCGACCAGGAGAAGCGGTTCACGCACATTTCCGACATGATCCGCTTGTACATGCGGACCAGCAGAGCCTCGCGGTTGATCGACGGGTTATTCTTGAAACGACCGCCGTTGACGAAAGGTTCGTAAATCTCCTTGCGAACCCAATCCCGTTCACCGTTTCGCTTCACCATATGATCCCCTTAAGCGGCTTGTTGTTCGCCCAGTCGATGCGGCCGATCATCGTCTGGTCCTTGTGCCACACGGTGACACCCTTCTCGAAAATACCCCTGATCGTCTGACGGAACGTCTCAGGCATCGTGGACCGGGAGATGTTCATCTCCGTCATCTTCCAATACGTGAAATGCTCCATGCAACGGAAGTCGCCCGGGGGAACCACGGGCGAGTTCATCGCGTACCCGTACCGGAGCCAGAACTCCCCGATGCGCCGCACAGCATCCTCAGGGATGAACTTGAGGCGCTCGACGATGCTCCACGACTCCGCAGCCAGCATGAAAGCATCCCCGCCGACCTGACCCGACGTCGTCGGGGCGATCGTCTGGGCGTCCTGAACGCGGGCATTGATGCCGGCGATGGCGTTCGCGTAGTCGCCGTTCGCCGCGTACTTGGCGTAGGCCAGGTTCGTGTCAGCGTTGTAGCGCATGTACCCCTGGTTCAGGTTCGTCAGCGCGGAAGCCTGCTCGGCGGACATGCGCGCCGTGTTCACCTGCTGCGAGTACGTCATGCCCGCCTGCGCCATCGTGGAAGCCCCCGACAACGCGGAGCCGCCAAGACCCGCCAGGGCACCCAGAGGGCCGCCGTTGGCGAGCCCCATGAGGGTCGACCCGATCACCTGGCCGCCGACGCCGATACCCGCCTTCTGCAGCCCCATGCGGGCGTTGTAGCCGGCGATGTCCTGGTTCCAGGAGTTGTTCAACGCCGTCTGCTGGCCCGCCTGGGCGATAGCCGCGTTGGCCTGGTTGAACTGCGTCTGGGCGCCGTGCAGGGCCCTCTGCTGCGACCACTCAGCGCTCTGATGCTGGTAGGCGATCGAGTGCGCGTTCTGCGCCTGAAACATCAGATAGCTGTTGTTCGTCAGGCTGAACGTCGGCAGATTCGTGAACCCGGTCATCACGTCGAAATGCTCCGACCAACCGTCGTACTGATCCATGTGTCCACGAGTTCGCTGACCAAGAGAGTTCACCGTGAACATGATGCGAGGGTTCGGAGGCACCACGTGAGACCACTGGGTCACCGCCAGACCGGCCGACTGAATCATCTCCGGCTTCAACAGGAGGGGAGTGCCGGAGAACGTGGTCACCTCCACCAGGAGATACGGGCTGGTCCAGAACTTCCACAAGTGCCGGTACCTGGCGGGAAGAATGTCATCCTTACGCAACTTATCGGTGAGAGTGATCGACTTGTTGTTGACCAGCCCCTTCTCACCGATCCCCTTCTCCAAGTCGTACACCTCGGCGCCCTGGCGGGAAATGCGCGTGTCACCACCCTTCGGGTCCACGCCAGACGTTCCCGGCAGTTTGACCTTCAGGTCCTTGATCTCATCGAAGTTGATGACACCCTTCGGGATCGCCGTGATCGACACGATGCCCTGGGATACCCACGGCACCAGGGACATGGCGTTCGTGAACACGCGGAACCAATCCGCCTTCATCGCGTATATGGACGTCCCGTTCGGCACACCCTCGGCGAAACTCCCCTTGGAGGCGGTGAAGGTCGGATTCTTCTCATCTCCGTAGGGTTGGGTGAGGTCCACCGTCGAAGCGATGATGATGTCGAAGTTGGCCGTATCGATCTTGCCGGCGCTCGGAGTGGAGGCGATGACCTTCCTGTTCACGTCGACGATCTGGTACTCCGAGCCTAGGTCCAGACCCTCGGGCACCGTCATGTACTTCTGCCCGTAATAGTCCCACCCGTTCTCGGCGGCTATCGCCATATGGGAACGTTCGCAGTAGGAGCGGCGAACATTGAACTGGTGCATGTACGTCTGCCAGACGTCCAACTGCACTGTGATCTGAGTGGTGGCGGGGGCGATGTAGTCGACGGAGGTTATGAAGTAGAAGAATGTATTCCGCGAATTATAAGCGTCACGGTTGTTACGGGCCACCAAGTAGTTGTACTGGTTGGCCTTGGAGAACGGGATAGGAATACGGATCGGGGCGCCCTGGGCGCAGTAGGTCAGGGACTTCACCTCAATGCGCGAGGAGTACTCGTTGACGATGGCGTTGAACGCCTCGTCATAGTTGTCATACCAGACGACGTCGCGGTACTCCTGATCCCAGACGACGTTAGTCAGGTACACCTCAGTATTGGGGGACCAGACGGAGTAGTCGAAGCCCATCCCGAACGAGCCGATATCCTCCGGCGGGTCATAAGCTGTAGGCATATATAGAGTATAGCACATAGGTTAATGGGCCGGCCCGGGGAGCTCAAACTCGACCCGGACCGGCCCTTCGCCGGTGAGGCAGAAAGGAGGAAGGACCTCACCGACGGGCTACCCTGCCCACGGCACCAGTGTACCACACGCAGGAGGTGGCGTCACTTCTTCGGCCAGACCTTCACAGCCTTCGCCTTGTCGACGGCGATCGACGCAGTCTTCGAAGCGATCGTCTTCTTCACGTTAGCGCTGTCGCGGTAGACCAGCGTGGCGGTGACGGTGACCGCGTCAGCATCCTCATCCTGGCCCAGGTGCAGGATGCCCTCGTTATCGATCTTCGTCCGCTGCGAGTTCGCACCCGACACCGCGTAGTCGATACCCAACTCAAGGCCGTCGGTGTTGTCACCGGTCACGGCGAACGTCACCTCGACGTTGCCGCCCGGAATCGCCTTGTTAGCAGCACCCACAGGCTTGCCTTCCTGAGTAGCGGTGTAACCGCCCAGAGCCAGGTTGGCGCCGGGACGGACGCGAATGTTCTGATCGTCATCGCCGGTCCAGAACATGACCGCGGGAACGAACAGGGACGTGCTGATGACCTCCCAATGGTGGAGGAAGTAGTTCGTGCCCAGACTGACCGGGTTCGGCTGGCTGGTGTTCTCCAGGAGGTTGTCGGCGATGACGAAGAAGTCCTTCGTCGTCAGAATCGCCTGAGCCTTGTCGATACCCATCTGCTCGGCGGGAACCGGGATGACACGGGCGTACATGTCGACGGGGGAGAGGTTGAACGCAGCCGCCAGGGCCTCGACGTCGATGTTCGCCTTCACCTCAGGGGTGACGATGAGAATCAGATCCTCCCGCTTGGCGAACGTCTCCATGCGCGCGGCGTTGTACTGACGGGACAGGAACGTCAGATTGTCCGTCATCGCACGGACCCGCTTGATCAGCTGCTTCGCATCCGACTCTGTCGCGGTCAGGCTCCGAAGGTCCGGCACCTTCACGTGGTAGAAGCCGCCGTTCTTCTCGTACTCGGCGAACAGCGAGCACGTCAGAAGGAACTCATCCCACTGGTCGGAAGTCGTCGGAGACGCCAGAATCTGGCTCAGGTAGTTCTGCAGACCCGACTCGTCCAGGAACGCGCGACGAAGCTGATCGCGGTTCACCGTGATCTTGTAATACTCCTGACGGTTCACAGTGTGGAACTGAGAGGCGACATTCGGCTTGTGAGCGCCGAAGATATCCTTCTCCATGTAGTCGCGCTCGGAGTTGTACGTGTAGGAGGAGACCAGACCCGTCTGCACCTCCTCGATCGTGTCACCGAAGTTCAGCATGCCTCGCTTGAACTCACGCAGGGGGTTATTCCACGTGATATCCCGGGTGATGTACGTGCCGACACGGTTAATCAGCGCGTCGGTGAACTCGTTGAAATGAGGGGTGTACGACGTCAGCTGCTGAACGACGTCGGCGACACTACCCTTAGTAGCCGCCGGGATGCGCCGCTGATAGTCGGAAGTGGCGTCGTTGCGGATCCTGTTCAGAATCTCGATGTTGTCAAAGTCGCGAATGCGACCGCTGGGGAGCGTCATGGTCAGGCCTCCTTAGGCTTGGAGAAGAAGGAGGCGATGCTGCCGTCGTCCCCGTCGTCAGCATCGCTCGTGTCGTCGCCGTGCGACTCGGCATCGCCGGCATTATCCCCGCCCGCGCCGATGGCCTCGAGCAAGTCATAATTCTTGCTCTTCAGACCGTCGACAGTCTTGGAAAGAGCAGAGTTGGAGTCAGTCAGCTCCGAAATCTTGGCGCCAGCACTGTCAGCCTTGTCCTTGACAGCGTTGTAGGCGGCACGGAGATCGTCATAGATCGTCTCCGACGGCCCCTCCTCGCCAGGATTGATCAGAGACTGAAGGAGACCTTCAAAATCCATGATACCTCCATGCAAACGTATGGGCTATGAGTGGTAGTTCCACTCATAGCCCATACTATCACAGACTGCCGAGAAGCCTCGGCGGAGCAACCAACTCAACGTCGCGGGCCCGGTCTCATCCGGCGGTAAGCGCCCACGTCGGCACCGATCAGCTCTCCTCGGTGTCTGAGCTCTCGAACGGCCCGGGGGAGGGGTGAGACGCCTCCTCCGACTCCGCAATCTTCATCTTCACAAACTCCGTAACAACCCTCCTCATGAGCTCCGGCTTGGGCACATGAACCTCCCACTGGTAGTTGTCGAAGAACTCGACCACCCAAACGGGGAGGGTGAGGGAGACTGTCTTGGACTTGCGCATCATGACTCCTTTACTGGTGTGAATGTGAAATGCGTCTCCGTTAGGAATGTTCCCCCAGGGATCATCCTGGGAACAAGTTTACCGCCATACGTCTGAGACTTCAACAGGTCCTCCGGCCAGATCTCATACGGCTTACCCGTGTGAGGGTTCTTCCTCGGAAGGCCCGCAATATGAGTATCGGGCTTGCCACCGCTAACCTCGCAATACTGCTTCGCCCTCACGAAAATAGCCCTATCGAAAGTACCCTCGATCTTCCACGCGCCCAAATGGGTGGGATGGATATTCAAACCCTCCGGGGGCTCCGTACCCTTCAAATGAAGCGAATCCGTATCTGCGTAAAGGAACCGATCGAAGTTAGCCGCCGCAGAACGAATCGTGTAGTCCCGGGCCCAGGAAGTCACGAAGACCCCGACGGGAGTGTAAACCGGCTTTGTGAGCTCCTCGTTCTCGGACGCCACATACTTAACGACCCCGTTGTGAAGGACAGGCAGCTTATTGCGTCTCTCAATCCGAGACGCGAACTTTCCGTACAGAGAATTGAGCATCAACTTGGCGATCTGCCGCTTCCCTCCCGTGGAGTTCTCCTTAACGGCCATCCACTTATCGATGTAATCCTTGAAAGTTCCTACACGGCAGTAGAACACGGTGACGTCACTGTAGCTGTATAGGTTCACATCGTACATGTCATTGATGAGCTTCCAGTCAACGTTCGTCATACGCATCTCAGTCGGCTCATCCACCACGCGCTGATACTCCGTGGGGTTAGCCCTATGCGAACCCCGCAATTGGATGCAGGGGATACCCCGCCCCTTAAGTTTCGCGGTGAAACAAAAAGTGGCAACCCAAAGATAATCCTCAGAGATCTCCTCAGGAGGAATATCAACCTCAACAGGCTTCCCGTAGGGGAGAGGTCTTGAATACATGATATACGGGTACAGGGAATTAACATCAAGCACCATACCCGCACCCTGCACAACTCCAGCCGTACGACTATCAGCATAAGTGAACCCACCACGGTAAGCCGCCCGCACCTTAGCGTCATCCTCCACGGAAAGGGTCGGAAACCATTTCTTGAAAGTCTTACACCCCACAACCTCCTTGAAACACTTCAAAGCATCCGAAGAAGCCGTCATACTAGTAAGGCCTTCAGCGATCTGCTGACGAAGAGCCTCGGCAACAATGCCCGTGTCATTACGAACATACTGACGCTCCTCGAACGTCGGACGATATCCCGGCTCACGGTACGTGACGTAATCGATCACCCCCTTGCTCATCTCAAGACCATAAGCGCCCGCCATGCTCTGGACGGAAAGGGGGATCTTCTTCAACGAATCCATGAAAATAACATCAGCCTCCTCAGTAGTAACCCAGATCCTGTAGAACTGAGACTCTGAGGAGATGATGGGAGTGAACGACAGTGGGGGAGGGGCCCCCTTCGCAACATTCGGGTCATTACAACGGAAACCATTGTGAAGAAGCCAATCAATAATGTACCCTCCATCGAACTTCAGATTATGGAAGAACACCGTCCTCACACCAACGAGAATGGAACGCATGAACTCATCGATCGTATACCCGATCACATTGACATTCCAGTCATCAACATTCCGAACAGACCACAGCCAAACCCTAGTGGACTCGGGAAGCTGCCCATCATCCGGGATATCAGCTGTAGTCTCGAAATCCGCACAAAGAATCTGCCTCTCATCGGATAGGGCGGACTTGCATCTTCTTGGCATAGCCGACAGCATCCTTTCCATTGAACAGATCCTCACTCTGAGCCGTAAACGCATCATCAGGGGAATTTCGATCAGAATCGAACTCCTTATTCCCCTCGTAACGGAATGTCAACCCCGAAATGAACTCATCATCAACCGTCCACAAAACCAGAAGCAAATCATCAGGAAGATCCGCCAAGGCTTTCAGCTCAGGATTACCCGAACTCTCCGTAAGCTTACGAATATTGTTCCTAATACCCTCCACCAACTTCTTATCAGCTCTCGTAGTAGAAACCTCGCGAGCCCTCTCAGTGAGAATCTTAACGGCCCTCTCACTCGTGAAAGTCTGCACCTTATAGGGCTCACGCTCAGCGTACAAACGAGCATCATCACCCTTATGGGCATAAGGGTTCTTGATGTCGTAAACCTCTGAGAAAGGCTTCAAACCCCTCCAAGGAATCTCAGTACCCCCAACACGCTGATAGAACTCCCTAGCATGTTCATTACTCCTCTTCTGAGCATACACGTAACGGAGCATGCTCTTAGCGGAAATGGGATCCCCGTAGCGGGAAGGATAGTAGGCGACATTAGGAGCCATGAACTCCTCCAGCCGGTGCGCGTGAGCCTCTACCTGGGCCTTAGTCATGCGTCCCACTAGGGGAGTACCCTTACGCGGATCTAGGGCCGTGTGGGCGATGTCAACGCCTCCTGCGCCATGCGTAGCCTCCTTCAGAGGGCGGAGGACGGACGGGGCGTACGTCCCCTGCCGGATCTTACTGATCTTCCTCGAGGCTCGAGCCTCAAGACGACGAGCATAATCACGCCAACCCTCAAGGTCAGTCGGCTTCTCAAGCCTAGCCATTGGCGGTCTCCTTTCTAATCACTCTAATAGTATACCACAAAACAACGGGGAGGGCGCCACACAATGAAAGTGTGACGCCCTCCAAGCGGGTAGAATCAGCGGCGGTAAGCGCGGCGCGGGTTAGCCAAAGTCGAACGATCCCCCTTCTTCATGTAACCAAGAAACTTAGGGAAACGAATCTCAAGGGACTGCCCGGACCCATTCTTCGACTTCCACTCACGAAGAACAAGCGTCCCCGAAAGGGTGACCTGATCACCCTTACCAACGAGACCCGTAATGTACTCATAAGAATCGCCGAAGAAAGAAGCGTTCAGGTAAAGGGGCTCACCATCGTCAACCCACTCCTCGGACTTCTTATCGAACTGACGGCGAGTAGCGGCGATACCAAGGCGAACAATCAATTCGCCGGACTTGGTCTTAGCGGTCTCGGGGTCGCGGGTCAGGTTGCCGGTAACGGTCATCTCAGCACTCATCAGAGTCGCCTTTCTGTTCAGTGCTGCCAATAAGGCAGCGGATCTTGAATAGCGTCCACAAGGGGCGTTGCTTGCGAAAGATAGTAAACCACACTATCAAACGCGAAGCGTTGGAGGTCGATAAGCCGAGTACAAAACATGTCGGCTATCATCGTCATTCGGCGTGCACGGCCCGAAAACAAATCCACATAAACCTTCTTAGTGCCCAACGTCAACACAATGCGATAATCGCAACCAGCCCATGTGACATCGGTGTACCACTGCAGCTTGCCCCTATGGCGAGCAGAGCTCCATGTGGTGTCCTCGAACACCGGCAGCCGACTCATCGGTAGCTCCTTCCTCGGTTTGCTTGCGGCCCCATCGTAGCACACGACCACCCAAGCACAACACATCGAGTGCTGTGACTTGTGGCACATGCCAGTGGAGCACAGGATCCGCTTGGGAAAACTGACAGTGACTGTCATTTCTCTAAAAACACTCCCC
>ERZ772945.1155-NODE-1155-length-19319-cov-4.785714_pt1 | contig 19319 bp, 13 predicted proteins | sample MGYA00511681_ERZ772945 | MGnify/ENA primary metagenome ERZ772945 (study PRJEB29015, sample SAMEA2737943) | human oral metagenome | biome: human oral; feature: human-associated habitat; material: dental | place: China | collected 2143 ...
TTGCATGTGTTAAGCACGCCGCCAGCGTTCGTCCTGAGCCAGGATCAAACTCTCCTAGGAATGGAAGAGCCTGCCTGCTCAAACTATCATTTGCTTTGCGTCCGCCACGAGTGGCGTCCGCCAAAGAAATTGCCGGTTGCTTATATCTTGCTATAACCAACCGATATCCTTGCGGCACTGCGTGCCGCTAAACATCTGGCTTACATAATAACAGATTGTATCATGTATCTGCACTGTTTCGTTTTCAGGGAACAACTTCGCGCCCTTCGCTTCGAGGCTTTTCGCCTCTCGCTTCAAGCGACTACGTCAGTATACTCCAGCCGATGCCATCCTGTCAACATCTTTTTCAAAAAAAGTTTTCTTCTTCAGCTTTTTCGCTTCTGCCGCCACTTTTGCTACAAGACGGCATTCCTTCATCGTGATTTCATGCCTCATGTTCTCAACAAATTGATATGCGTAATGATGCATCATATTTCAGTGTATCCAATGAAAATGATGCGCAAGATTTTATAGTTTTCTTTTCATCGGTGCCGTGCGGAACATGGAATCTCTCTTTTTTTTCATCACTTTGAACAAAATATTGAAGGATTCTCTCGTGTTCTCATGCTATAATGAATACGAAGTTAATCAAGAAGGACCATGTATCTACTCAAGAACATACCTACTTGGTGATGTATCTGTTTCTTCTATTTTAGAAAGGCGGTATCCTGATGATCAAAGTTGGTATCATTGGCGCCGGTCGCATCGGCCACGTCCATGGGGAGAGCATTTCGAAGTTCGTCAAGAACGCGACGGTCAAGACGATCGCCGATCCGTTCATGAACGAAAAGACGGAAGCATGGGCGAAATCCCTCGGTGTCGAAAAGACGACGAAAGACTACCACGAAATCCTCAACGACCCCGAAATCGCCGCAGTTCTCATCTGCGCGTCCACGGATCAACATTCCCCGCTTTCGATCGAAGCGCTGAACGCAGGCAAGCACGTCTTCTGCGAGAAACCGATCGACCACGACGTGAAAAAGATCCAGGAAGTCCTCGATGTCGTAAAGAAATCCGGCAAAAAGTATCAGGTCGGCTTCAACCGCCGCTTCGACCACAACTTCAAGGCGATCCACGATGCGGTTGCGGCAGGCAAGGTCGGCAAGCAGCAAATCATCAAGATCACGTCGCGTGACCCCGAGCCGCCCTCCATCGACTACGTCAAGATTTCCGGCGGCATCTTCCTCGACATGACCATCCATGATTTCGACATGGTCCGCTACCTTTCGGGCGCAGAGGTCGAAGAAGTCTATGCAGAGGGCTCGGTCACAGTCGACCCTGCAATCGGCAAGGCCGGCGACATCGACACGGCCGTCATCACGCTGAAGCTCGACAACGGCGCAACGGCCGTCATCGACAACTGCCGCGCGGCATGCTACGGCTACGACCAGCGTGCGGAAGTATTCGGCGACAAGGGCTGCATCGCAATCTCGAACGACTCCGACTCCAACGCCGTATTCTCCTGCAAGGACGGCGTCATCGCCGAAAAGCCGATGTTCTTCTTCCTGGAGCGCTACATGATGGCGTATGCAAACGAGGTTGACCAGTTCGTCGAATCGATTGTCAACGACACGCCGACGCCGGTCAATGCGAACGACGGCCTCCAGCCCGTCCTCATCGGCCTCGCGGCAAAGAAGTCCGTGGACGAGCACCGCCCCGTCAAGATTTCCGAGATCCGCGCGCAGTACGGCCTTTGATTTTCCCTTTGCATGCCCTCCATTTGAGGGGGGGGAGCATGCAAGCACGAAAAAGCAGCCTTTTGATCGAGGCTGCTTTTCTTTTCCGAAATTCCGAAATGCTTTCCCGTAATCGTTTCCTATGCCTAGCCGCGAATCTGCCGTGCCACCAGCGCTCCGACACGGGCGGCGAGCTGCTCAGGCCGATCGATGCGCGTAAAGTCGTGACCGAAGACCATGCGTGCGGCGCTGTCCGTCTCGCCCTCAGGCAGCACGCTTTCCACGATGCCGGCGACGCGAACGCCGCCTAAGCGCAATTCGCGCACGGCGTCCGCCGCATCCTGCACGGCGCGAGCCCCCGCGTATCCATGCATGAGCATGCCATCCGCGAGCGGCAAGGTATCAGCGGGATGCGCATCGGTGAAGACGATGAGAAGCGGCCTTCCCCTTCCGCCTGCAAGCAGGGGGCGCACGGCGCGAAGTGCGAGCCCGTCGCGGTTCCACCCGCGTGCTTCATAGCGGAGCGCCGCCTTCGCCTCGCCGCCCACAAAAGGCTTCAGGCGCGCGAGCACGGTACATCCCTTGACGCTTGAAAACGCAACGACCTGCACGGGAATCCGTGCGCGCGAAAGCGCTGCAGCAACGAAGTATGCCTGTGCGGCGATCGCCCCCTGCTGCGCTTTGCGCGAAGCGGACGCATCGAGCAGCAGCGTCACCGAAAAATCGGAAACGGGCGTCTCCTCGCCCGCATGAAAGACGCGCCCATCGTTTGCATAGAGCGCGCGCCATACGAGACTCGGCACGAGCCGGCCGCAGCGCGCGTCGAGCGTCATAGGCGCGCGCGTGACGGCGAGCGTATTTTTGAGCTGTGCGGCGAGCTGCCGGATCCCCGTCTCGTAGACGCGCGCATGCGAAGCAAGATACGCAGCGTTCGCTTCCCGCGCCGTCGAGTGCACGCGCCCGCGCGTAAAGGCGAGATGTGCCTTCCGATGGGCGCCTCGGCAGACCATGCACTCGATCGCGCTGCGTTCGCGCTCGGCGATGAGCGGTGCGCCGAACTGCTCCGCGATTTCCGCCGCGAGCCGAGCCGTCCACGGCGCAGCGTCTGCGACCAGGCCGCGGAGCGTCGCGAGCGGCGAACCGCCCGCCGCTGCCGTTTCCTTCGCACGTGCGGGGACAATGCCATCCTCGAACCGATGCTCCATCGGCATCGCGCGCCGAATCCATGCGTTCATGCGGCTGCCAAGCGAGATGTGCCAAGTGCGGCGGTGCAGGACATCGCGAAAGTGAAAGCGGAAGTAATGGTGCAGCACGGCCTGTGCGCGCTGCACGATCGCTTCCGTCCCAAGCGATCCCTCCCACGCGAGCGCCGCATAAAGCGAGCGTTCCCATGGATTGTGGAGTCCAGCCTTTCCCGTGAGGCATGCGCGGCACCGCGCTGCCCGCAGCGTATGGACGAGGTCGTCGCGCGCCATGAGCTCTTGCATGGAGATGTCGGCTTGATCGGCGAGAAAGCGGCGCGCATGCTCCTCGCGGAGGTCGCAAAGCGCTGGGCGCACCCCGATCTCACGCTCGTAGACGGCATGCTCCAGCCCCATCCACACGACGTCAAGGAACGTATCGCGCAAAAGAGAATCGTCCAGGGAATGAAAGAACGCGCCTAGGATCGCCGCATCGTAGTGACGGTGCACGAGCCCAACAATCGTATTGAGGTAGCGATCCGGCGTGCCATCGCGGTAAAACGCCAAGAATTCGGGGGTGAAATCATACGCTCCAGCTGCCGTCCAAACGATATTTTTCGCGCGGCGCATGCGTTTCTCCCGGCTCATACGCATACCTCCTCAGCGCACCTTGCCGCGTACTGCATACGCCTTCGGCACGCGCAGCGCGACGGTGTCCGCAACGATTTGGCGCTCGTCGGGGTCAAAGCACTGATTCGTGATGCCCATTGCGACAGCAGAGCGAGGCGCGATGCCTTCCTCCATGAGACGGAGCGCAGCGATGAGCCCGCGCAGGTCAACGGCGTGCGCGGAGATCTCTCCCTGCGCCGCCTTTTCCTGCAAGTCGGCAAAGAGTGCCGCAAACAGCGCATACGTCTCCTGGCGAAGGTCCGGCACGGCTTTCTCCAGGAGGCGCGCGATGCCCGCCTCGTCGAGCATCGGCATTTGGATGACGACAAAGCGCGAGGCGAGCGCCTCATTGAGGTCGCGCGTTCCGGCATAGCCGTAGTTCATCGTCGCGATGAAGCGCGTCGCCGCATGCACGCGAAGCTGCCCATAGCCCGGCACATCGAGACGGCGACGGTGATCCAGGAGGGCGTGCAGCACGGCAAGCGCCTCGTTGCGCGCCATGTTGATCTCATCGAAGATCGCCATGCCCCCCGCCTCGGCGCAGGCACATACAGGACCGGGGCGAAAGCGCACGGCGCCCGCCTCGAACGTGTCCGTGCCGATAAGCGACGCCGCATCCGTATGGATATGGAATGAAACAGTCCATTCGGGACGCGCGAAAATCGCGGCAAGATGCTCTGCGAGCACGTTCTTGCCCGTCGCCTTCGGCCCCGCGAGCAGGAGGTTTTCCCCCGCGAGCAATGCGGCAATCGCCGATTCCAGCACCTCTTTCCCGTCGTAGAAATACTGCGGCACGGCAAGTGCCTGCTCATCCTGCCAGGGATACCTCTCCCGGTAACGGCGCACGCCCACGAGGAGATCTGCATTTACCCCCTGCTGCCGAAGCTGCTCCAATACGTCCATCGCATTCTTCCTCCCATTCCAGTCCAGTCTGTCCTCTGTCCTGCAACTCCCCTAAGAAGACCTTCGCTTTCGGAACGCCAAAATCCTAGGTTGCGGCATCGAAAAATAAAAAAGTATTGACAACGTATCCTGATCCCGCTATAATGAGTGCTGTCAGTTGCGGCGACGCAAGGGACATGCTGATTTAGCTCAGTTGGTAGAGCAGCTCATTCGTAATGAGCAGGTCGTAGGTTCAAGTCCTATAATCAGCTCCATCTGAAAGCAAAAGGCTTCTGTACGGAAGCCTTTTTTCATACGATTTTATTCCAGCTTTTATTCTGGATCTGAGGCAGGTGAACAGCATGAGCGGACTGCGTGTGCTCATCGTAGACGGCTCCCCGCTCGAGCGGGACCGTCTTGTGCGGGAGCTCTCCACGCGCCTTGCGTCGGGCACACTCGTAGAGGCGGCAGCCAGCGTCGACGAGGTGCAGGAGAAGCTGCGCCTTTTTCATCCGACTGTCGTCCTGCTGAGTTTCGCAAGCGCTGCGACCAGCGTCCATGACGCGTGCAGCCTCCCCCGGCTCATCGAGGAAAGCCGCGTGCCGATCATCACGTATGGACGGCTCGAAACGAGCCGCGAGGCGGCGCTCTCGATGGGCGTATTCGATTACCTGCACAACCCCGGCGATGAGCGGGGACGCGCTTCGTTCTATCGTCTGCTCATCGCCGCAATCAAGCGTGCGTCCGAAGCGGAGCACGTTTGCCCGTTCGCGTCGCTGCGCCCGCTCGCACCGCCCCGCGCCTTCCCGGCGCCACGCGATGCGGAGCCCGCCCCCCCTAGTCCCGTGCCCGTCAGCCCATTCGTCATCCCTGCCGTGCGCCCTGCCATTCCCATGGCAAGCCGCCCGGCGCATCCGTCGCTCATCGCGATCGGCGCATCGACGGGCGGGCCGGACGCCCTTTCCAGGGTTCTCGTAAAACTCGCGCCGCCGATGCCGCCGATCGTCATTGTCCAGCATATCCCCGCGACGTTCTCAGGTCTCTTCGCCAAGCGCCTCAACGGCGAATGCGCGCTCCATATCAAAGAAGCGGAAACGGGCGATATCCTGCGCCCCGATACCGTCTACATCGCACCGGGCGGCAAGCACATGACCGTACAAAAAAAAGGAAATGCCCTCTGTCTCGTCTGTGAGAAAGGCGCGCCGCGCCACAATGTCTGCCCCTCTGCCGACGTGCTCTTCGAGTCCGTCGCCGAAACGGTCGGCGCAGCGGCGGCAGGCGTCATCCTGACGGGCATGGGGCGCGACGGCGCAGCGGGCCTTCTCAAAATGCGTCAGGCCGGCGCGCCGACCATCGGCCAGGACGAGGCGTCGAGCGTCGTTTACGGAATGCCCCGCGCCGCTTATGAAATCGGTGCCGTCGAAAGACAGTGCCCGCTCGAGGAGATCGCCGCCGCCATCACGCGCCTCGTGCGATAAAAAGGCATATACGAGAGAGCCGCTCCCATCACGGAGCGGCTTTTCGCAATAGGTTGCCTTATGCTTCCTTTGATCCAGCCTGCGCCTGCCCGTGCTTCTTGCAGCGATAGCCGATGTAGAGCACGATGAGCCAAATCGGAAGCACGATGACGGCAGGCAGCATATCGGGGATCTGCGTCATGCAGGCAAGCACGCCTGCGAGAAACGCGAGGCAGAGGTAATTCGCCGCCGGGTAAAAGAGCGAGCGGTACCGCAGCGTTTTTCCCGCGCGCTCGCACTTCGCGCGAAATTTCAGGTGTGTCACGCAGATCGTCGTCCAGCTTATGACGGCAGCGCACGTCGCGATCGAGAGAAGGAACATGAATACGTGCCCGGGGAAAAAGTAGTTGAGCACGACGCAGACGAGCGTGATGCCCGACGAGACGAAGATGCCGCGCACGGGCACGCCGCGTCCTGAGAGCACCCGCAGGAATTTCGGCGCATCGTCCGTCGCCGCGAGCCCGTAAAGCATGCGGCTGTTGCTGTAGATCGCGGAATTGTAGACGGAGACCGCCGCCATGAGCACGACGACGTTCAGAATATGCGCTGCGGCGGGCACGCCGACATTCGAAAAGATCTGCACGAAGGGACTTGCCTCCTTGCCGACCTCATTCCACGGCCAAAGCATCATGAGCACCGCCATCGTGCCGACGTAGAAGACGAGGATGCGCCAGACGACCTGCCCGATCGCGCGCGGGATCGTGCGCGCAGGGTCCTCCGCCTCGCCCGCCGTGATGCCGATCAGCTCGATGCCGCCGAACGAGAACATGACGACGGCCAAAGAGAGTGCCATGCCGTACCAGCCGTTCGGCAGGAAGCCTCCATTCTCCCAAAGGTTGCTGATGTTCGCGGGAAAGGGCTCGGGACTCGTGACGATGAGGAAAAGCCCGAGGACGATCATGCCGACAATCGCGAGGATCTTGACGAGCGCCATCCAGAATTCCGTCTCGCCGTACGCGCGGACGTTGATGAGGTTGAGCGCCGTGATGACGATGAGCACCGCGAGCGCCGCGACCCACTGCGGCAGGTCGGGCAGCCAAAAATTCATATAAATGCCGACGGCGGTCAGCTCCGCCATCGAGACGATGACGTAGTTGAACCAGTAGTTCCAGCCTGCGAGGAATCCCGGAAACGCGCCCCAGTACTTCGTCGCGTAGTGGCTGAACGAGCCCGACACCGGCTCATCGACCGCCATCTCGCCGAGCATGCGCATGATGAGGAAGATGACGATGCCGCCGATGAGGTACGAGAGCATGACGGCGGGCCCTGCGAGCGCGATCGTCGACGCCGAGCCGTAGAAGAGTCCCGTGCCGATCGCGCCGCCGAGCGCGATCATCTGCAAGTGGCGGTTCTTGAGCCCGCGCTTCATGGTCTTATGTTGGATTTCTTCCATATCCGTCTTTCCCTTCTTTATCCGTCTCCACGTTCTTAGCGAAATCGCCTCTGCCCCACACGCACCGCGCCGCCCGTACGTCGACGCAGACGTCGTAGAATGTGCTGCCGCCGCCACTATCCGTGAGGCGCTGGGCGGTCAGGCGATTGACATTGCCGCCCTTTGTGAGCGCCTGCCACCAAACGCCCTCCGTAACGACGCGCCCGACGGGCACGCGCGGCGTGCATTTCAGCGTGAAGCGCGCCGCGCCGCGCGCGTTCCCGCAGACGACTTCCGCGCCGTCCGTGAGCGCGAGCCGTGCAGCGTCCGCAGGATGCATCATGAGCACCATCGTACCCTCCCGCGTAAGCTCCTCACGCTCGCAGAACGAGCTGTCGAGGATGCGCATGTCGGGCGCGCTCACGAGCGCAAACGCCGCCGCATCGCCGTACGGCGCGATGTAGTCGGGCAGCGCAGGCTCCTCGCGCGGATTTTCGATCTCGATCTTCCCGGACGGCGTCAAAAAGTCCATCTTGTAGCCGGCGGGAAGCGGAAGCTCGACCGGCTCGCAGGCGGCAAGGCGCGCCTTGTCCACGGGAAGCTCCCATGCGCGGTCCGCGCTCGCAATGAGCGCTTCGACAAGCGCTTCTGCCGTCTGGTCAAAGAACGCGTCCTTTATGCCCATCGCGTGCGCGAGTGCGCAAAACACCGCCCAGTTGCTGCGGCTCTCGCCGACGGGTGGAATGACCGCCCGCGCGCGCTCCACCGTGTAATGCCCGTACGAATAGTAGAGATCGTCGTGCTCCAGCGACGACGTCGCGGGCAGGACGATGTCGGCATAGCGTGCCGTGTCGGTCAGGAAGCGCTCGTGCACGACGGTGAAGAGATCGCCGCGCGAGAGTCCCGCGAGCACCCTGTTCTGGTCGGGTGCCGTGCAGGCGGGATTCGACGCGTAGACGTACAGGCTCCTGACGCGCGGCGCGAGCCTTGCGTCCGTCAGCACATTTCCAAGCGCGCACATATTGATGTGGCGCACGCCCTTTTTCGCAAGGTCGGGACGGTGCACGATATCGCGGTCAAATGCCTTGCCGCCCGATATCGAGCTCAAAAATCCGCCGCCGCGTCTCGCATACGCGCCGACAGCGGCGGGCAGACATGCGAGGAGCCGCGTCGCCGCTGCGCCGCCCGCATAGCGCGAATAGCCGCTGCCCGTGCGGATGAAGGGGGCGCATGCCGTGCCGTAGAGGCGCGCGAACCGCTCGATTTCCGCAGCGGGAACGCCCGTCTCTGCGGCAGCCCGCTCCGGCGTATAGTGTGGAAGGCGGTGCTCCTTGAGTGCTTCCCAGCCGGTGACGTGCGCTTCGATAAACGCCTCGTCCGTCAGCCCCTCGCGCGCGAGCACATGGAGCACGCCGAGCGCAAACGCGCCGTCCGTCCCCGGCTTCACGCAGAAAAATTCGTCCGCGTACTGCGCCGTCTTCGTCTCGTAGGTGTCGATGCAGAGGACGCGTGCGCCCTTTTTGCGCGCCGCCTCGACATCGTGGCGAAAATGGATATCCGTCGCGAGCATGCTGCAGCCCCAAAGCACGATGCAGTCGCTCTCCTGCGCCTCCTGCGGCGCGGCGCATCGCGTATCGCCCATGACCGCCTTGTAGCCCGCGCGCTTTGCAGGCGAGCAGATCGTGCGGTCAAGGCTCGACGCGCCGAGGCGCGCAAAGAACGCGTGCCCTGCGCCGTGCTGTACGATGCCCATCGTGCCCGCGTAGGAGTACGGCAGGATCGCTTCCGCGCCGTCTGCGGCGATGATCCGTTTCCAGCGCGCAGCGATTTCCTCGATCGCCGCATCCCATGAGATCCGCTCGAACTTCCCCTCGCCCTTCTTGCCGATGCGCCGCATGGGGTGCTGGATGCGCCGGTCGTTATGCACCGTGCGCTCGTAGTGCGCCATCTTGGGACAGAGCGTGCCGCGCGTGAAAGGATGCGATGGATCGCCCTCGACGCGGGTCGCGTGCCTGCCTTCGACATAGACGCGAAACCCGCAGCAGTCGGGGCAGTCGTAAGGGCAAACCGAATTTCTGATTTCCATCAAATGAAAGACTCCTCCCAATCCAGCGCGGCGCATGGACTCATGCGATTTCGGATGTGCCCAAAAGGCGCACGCAGCCTTGCTCGCCCAGCTCTGCCATCGCCCATGCGTAGAGGTACTCCGTCGTGTGCGCACCGCCCGAGACCGCGCCGTGGCGCAGCGCGAGCACGCCGTTCTCGTAGCGCGAGAGATGCACGCCGTCGTAGACGCACTGCGTCGTCGCGATGACGGCGACGCCTTGTGACCGCGCGTAGTCGAGCGCAGCGATAAAGCTCTCCTCTGCCGCATCCGTCGGCACGCCGCCCGCGCCGAATCCCTCGAGGATGACGGCGCGGTAGCCCGTATTGACGAGCGCGCGCAAAAGCTCTGCCGATGCGCCGGGCACGAGCTTCAGCACGGCGACACGCGTATCGAGCGCATCGCGCAGATGAAACGGCTCTTTTGGCGCCGCCCATTCCTTCTGCCAATGGAGCCTGCCGCCGTGGAACAGCGCCGCCGCAGGCGCGCCGATGCTCGCGAATGCCGCGAGCTGCTCCGTGCAGAGCTTGCGCGCACGCGCGCCCTCGATGAGCTGCCCGCCGAACGCGACGAAGACGCCTGCCCTGCCGCTCACCGCCGCGTGCGCGGCGATTTGGAGGTTCTGCTGTGCATCGCTGCCCGCCTCCTCGACCGAGAGCTGCGAGCCCGTGAGCACGACCGGCACATCGATATGCGCCAGCATGATGGATAGCGCTGCCGCCGTGTACGCCATCGTGTCCGTGCCGTGCGTGACGATGAACCCGTCGTACGCTTCGCGGCGCGCCGCGACCGCGCGCGCCATCTCCTTCCAGTGATGCGGCGCGAGGTTGCTCGAATCGAGCGCGAAAAGCTCCACCGCATCAAATGCTGCCTCATGCATGGCGGGCAAGTGAGCCGCCAGCGCCTGTCCCGCAATGCCAGGCCGCATGCCGTCCGCCCCTTTGCGGCAGGCAATCGTTCCGCCCGTCGCGAGCATGCAAATGTTCTTCATGTCGTTTTCCCCCAGCTCTTTGCCGTGCATCCATTTTCCCAGTACTCTTATTCTACCAACACTTTCGATAAAACGCTATGCTTTTTGTTTTTGCACAAGCACAGCGGCGCGGTGTAGGTTTGTCAATGAGGAAGTCCGCGCGGCCATATTTTTCAAATGGGACGTCTTGTGCTATAATGTATTCCGTACGTTTTTGCAGGACTTTTATTTTATTTTTTATCTGCAGGGAGGTTTTTCGATGAAAGATCCAAAACGCGCATTCGTCTTCTTTAACTGCGACGAAAAGAAGAGCCGCCAGTCGATGAACATTTTCTTCAACACGGAGATCTATCGCGATCTCAAGGTGGCACGCAAGGCACTGCTCGCAAAAATCGAGGATGAGCTTGCGGCAGGCCGCGTCCAGGTCGCAGGCGGGGACATGGCAAAAGTGGAGGACGCCATTCTCTCAGGCGATCCGACAGAAGCGACCGCGTACATCCAGTATGGCGCGATCGAGGCGCTCCACCTCAACTGATGGAATCCGCATCCTGCCCGCGATTGGAATCCCCAAAGGAGCGGGCAAACAAAAAGCATCCCTCCTGCTGCAGAATGAGATCTTGCAGGAGGGATGCTTTTTGTTCGGGGAGCGCACCGGGATTCTTGCCTTCAGGCCTGAAGATTCGGCTGTTCGGACTTGCCGAGCAGTTCCCTGCCGCAGTGCTTGACGACGAGGATCGCGAGAATCATGAGCGCGACCGCGAGGATGAGCTGGATGCCGTCGATCATGAAGACGAACGTGCCTGCCGAAAGCTTGCCTGCGATGCCGTAGACGGAGAGCACAAGAGCGGACATCGTGACGATGAACATGAAGGTCATCGGCACGTAGAGCATCCAGCCCTTGCGCCCCGTCGTGCGGAGAAAGACGGCGAGCGAGATGAGGACGAGTGCCGAGAGGAGCTGATTCGCTGCGCCGAAGAGCGGCCAAATGTTCATGTAGCCCGCAAGGCAGAGGAGATACGAGAAGACGAGCGTCAGGATCGTCGAGACGTACTTGTTCATCGCGAGCGCCTGCATACCGGAGACCCGCTCGCCCTCACTCGGCGAAAAGAGCTCCTGGAACGACATGCGGCCGATGCGCGCCACGGAATCGATCGTCGTCATGCCGAGCGCGGAGACGCACATCGTGATGACGCACGCCGAAACGCCTGCCGGCAGGCCGAACATCTGGAAGAACGAGCTGATCGAACCCGCGAAGATCTGAAACGGCGTCCCGGCGGGCAGTGCGCCGTTCGATGCCGCCGCGCAGGCGATGACGAGTGCGACGACGCCGAGCATGCACTCGACGAGCATTGCCCCGTACCCGACGGGGAGCATATCGCTCTCGCTCGCGATCGCCTTCGAGCTCGTGCCCGACGAGACGAGGCTGTGGAAGCCCGAGACCGCGCCGCAGGCGATTGTGATGAAGAGGATCGGGAAGAGCGACTTGCCATCGACGGTGAAGCCGACGAAAGCCGGCATGTTAATCGTCGGCGCGGCGACGACGACGCCAACGACGCCGCCCGCGACCATGCCGAGGAGCAGGAATGCGCTGAGGTAGTCGCGCGGCTCCATCAAGAGCCACATCGGCAGGATCGAAGCGATGAAGCAATACGCGAAGACGACGTAGCGCCATGCCTGTGCATCAAAGAAGAGCGGGTACTGCATGCCGACGGCGAACATCGCGATGACGAGGACGACGGCGATGAGGAATTTCCGGACGCCAGACGGCTTGCATTTCGAGATGTAGACGCCAAAGCCCATCGCGACGAAGATGTAGAGCATCGAGATCGTCGCCGCCTGTGCGCCCGGCACATTCTGCGTGCCGTCCTTCAGAAAGCCGTTGAACGTGTTCGCGATGATGTCGGCAAACGCCGCGATGACGAGCAGCGTAAAGAGCCAGCAGAAGAGCAGGAACATGCGGCGCCCCGTCTTGCCGACGTACGTCTCGATGAGCATGCCCATCGACTTGCCCTTGTTCTTGACGGAGGCGTAGAGTGCGGCAAAATCCTGCACCGCGCCGAAGAAAACGCCGCCAACGAGGATCCAGAGGAGAGCCGGCGCCCAGCCGAACATCGCTGCGATGATCGGTCCGGTCACGGGGCCGGCGCCCGTGATCGAGGAAAACTGGTGCGAGAACACCGTGAAGCGCGAGGCGGGCGAGAAATCCTGTCCATCCTCAAACGCGACGGCAGGCGTCTTCGCCGCGGGGTCGATCCCCCACGTCCGCACGAGCCAGCGCCCATAGAGGAAGTAAGCACAAGCGAAAACGACGAGCGCCATTCCGACGATTACGAGTCCGTTCACAATCGGTTCCTTCTTTCTTCCCAATCATAGTTCCAATATAATTCCATTCACCGTAGATACATATACGTCAACCATAGATAAGCGTCGTAAATCTTATGAAATGCGTCCACATGAATGGGAAAAAGATTAGTTGTATCGTACCACGATGCCATGGGACTGTCAACATGTAATGCACAAAAATCCCCGTCCTCTCGGCAAGCGCACTTCGTTTGGCCGAACCAATCGGACGGGGAAAATGAGCTGGATTTTTATTCGTCCACCCGGCGGATATTTGCGCCGAGGCTCACAAGCTTTTCCACGAGGTTATCGTAGCCTCGGTCGATGTGGTGAATGTAGCCGACCTGTGTCTCGCCGTCGGCGACGAGTCCCGCGAGCACCATTGCCGCGCCCGCGCGAAGGTCGGTCGCCTTGACCTGGCAGCCCGAAAGGCGATCCGTGCCCGTGACGTACGACGTCCTGCCGTCAACGCGGATATTCGCACCCATGCGCTTGAGCTCGTCGACGTGCATGAAGCGGTTTTCGAAAACGGTCTCCGTGACCGTGCCCATGCCTTCCGATACCGCCATCATCGCCATGAACTGGGCCTGCATGTCGGTCGGAAAGCCGGGATACGGCATCGTCTTGATATCGATGCTCTTGAGCCTGTGGTCGCAGGTGACGCGGATGCCCTCCGTGTCCTCTTCGAGTGTCGCGCCCGCTTCCTTGAGCTTCGCGATGATCGGCTTCAGATGCTCGCTGATCGCGTTTTCGATGTAGACGTCCCCGCGCGTCATCGCAGCGGCGACCATGTAGGTGCCCGCCTCAATGCGGTCGGGGATGATCGTGTAGCCGCGTCCCGTGAGCTTCGGCACGCCGTCGATCTTGATGACGTTCGTGCCCGCGCCGCGTATGCGCGCGCCCATGACATTGAGGTAGTTCGCGAGATCGACGATCTCCGGCTCCTGTGCGGGGTTCTCGAGGACGGTCTGCCCGTCTGCCATCGCCGCCGCCATGATGATGTTCTCCGTCGCGCCGACACTGGGGAAATCGAGGTATATCTTGGCGCCCTTGAGCCCGTCGGGAGCCGCCGCCTCGATGAAGCCATGCCCGATCTTGATCGATGCGCCGAGCGCCTCAAACCCTTTCAGATGGAGGTCGATCGGACGCATGCCGATCGCGCAGCCGCCCGGCAACGAGATCTTCGCCTGTCCGCAGCGTGCGAGGAGCGGTCCCATGATGAGAAAGGACGCGCGCATCCTGCGTACGAGGTCATAAGGTGCCTCGCATCTGCCGATGACGGTACCGTCGACGAAAAGCTGATTGGTTCCCGCGCAAAACTCGGCCTTGACGCCGAGTTCCTGCAAGACGGCCGTGATCGTATGCACGTCTTCGAGGCTCGGCACTTCATCGAGCACGCTCGGCGAGTCCTGTCCCAAAAGCGTCGCGGCGATGATGGGCAGCACCGCATTTTTTGCCCCGCTGATGCGGACGCGTCCCGACAGGCGATTGCCCCCGCCTATAACCAACTTTTCCATGAAGTCTTTTTTCCCCCCAAAGGATGCGATCTGCCACTCCGTCGAACCGTGTCGTATTTTCTTAGTCTACCATTAACCATGGGATTCGCGCAAGGGTTGGTTTACTTTTTCTCGATTTGAAGCGTTGCGTGAATGACATTGTCGATGATGTAGTTCGTCTCGAATTTCGTCTCACCCGGCTTTTCCTTCTTCTTTTCGGAGCCGAGGAGCGAGATCTTTTTCGCATGTGCCTGCGCGTTTGCCTCTGCCGCGTGAAGCGCTGCGCGCTTCTGCCGCGCCGTGAGATCCTTGCGCTGCACGCTCGGCATGACGGTAATGACGTTGTTGGGGCTCGACTCGGAAAGCGCTGCGAGCCGCTCCTGCGTCGAACGGTTCGACGTCTCTTCCGCAAGGGACTCGGCATCCGTCGGCGAGAGGAGAAGGAGCTGCGGCGCAGCGGGCGAAAAAGCGCCGCCGCGCAGGTCGAGGTGCATCGCACCGGGCTTCTGCGTCTCGGGCACCTTGTACGGGATGACGATCGTCTCCTTTTCCTTGCGGTACGGCTTGATCGTCGTCGTGAGATTGACCGTCTCGCCGGGCTTTACGGACAGCTTGTCCGGCGCAGCGGAAACGAGCGATGCCGTCTTGCGGTCGCCGTCCATCTCGACGTCGACCTTGACATCGACGATGTCCGACTCCTTCTCGGTGTTCGCGCTGATGATATCCATCGCTTGGATGAGCTCGCCGACGGCGATCTGCCCGACGTCTGCCGTGCTGTAGTACATATTGCTGCGCTCAAACATGCCGCTCTTCACCGCGTTCGTGCGAATCGCGAAGTGAAGCTTTGCCGTCGCGCTGCCGAGCGTGTTGCTCGTCTTGTTCATCGCGGCGTAGGCGACGCTGCCGACGAGCTTGGAGAGGAGATCCTCATCGTAGGCGATGCGCGTGCCGTAGCTCTCGCTCGCGCCGAGTGTCTTGTCCGCAACGTGGACGCGCACGGGAACGACGGACGGGAACTCCCCGAGGATGCCCGCAACGCCCGTCTCGCGGTCCTGATTGATGCGTCCGATGATATGCCCGACGCTCGCGACCTTCATGCCGTTCGATACGCCGCTGATCGTGCCGACGACGTTCGCGTCCGTCATGAAGTAGCTCACATTGCCGCGGTGGAGAAACGGATGTCCGAACGCGAGGACGCGCTTGCCGTCGACCGCCGTGACCGTGCCCGTCGCGCCGACCGCGAAATCGCCGTAGGCGACGGCGACGCCGACCGGGCTGCCGGGCTGGAGATTGGCATTGTAGATGGCCTGCGACTGGAGAACCGCCGACGGCGTCCCCATCGGCACGCAGCGAATCTCAGCCATCGGCAGGCGCTTCTGCAGGAAGTCCATGCCCGCGCGGCCGAAGCCCGCGAGGTAGAGCACGGATTTCGCCTCGCCCTTCTGCGGCTTGTCCCCTGCCTTTGCCGGTTCCTCTGCTGTGGCAGATCCCTCCGCCTTCGCCGGCTCTTTCGCTTTTACAGGCTCTTTTGCTTTTGCAGGTGCTTCCGCTGTTCCCGTTCCTGTTCCCGTTTCCGTTTCCGTTTCGGATTCCCTTCCCTTGGCCGTTTCCCCGGCTTTTGCAGGCGCTTCCGTTTGCGCGGATTCCTTTGCTGCCCCTTCCGCTTTGGCCGGTTCCTCTGCCTGCGGCTTATCCGTCTCTCCGGTGCCTTTTTCTGCCGCTTTTTCTGCTGCCTTCCGCGCATCCTCGCGCTCTTTCTGATAGTGCTTGAGGCTCAGCGACGGAAGGCGCGTCTTGTCCTTCGTGTCCGGCATCTGCCAGAGCGTCATCATATCCTCGATCGGCGTGATGAAGAAGGTGTACGGCGTCATGTCCTTGATGCCAGCAGCGACCGCGCCGACGAGATTGCCGTCCACGTAGACAGGACTGCCGCTCATGCCCTGCAGGATGCCGCCCGTCTGCTCGATGACAGGTCCCGTCGCGCGCGCCATGATCATGCGTGAGCCTCCCTTGCCGTCATCGATCGGGCCGACGATATCGACGTCAAAATTGCGAATCTCGCCGCTGCTGTCCACGACAGTATACGCCTTGCCCATCATGCCTTCCTCGACGGAACCAAATGGCAGGATGGGATCCATCGCGTGTGCCGGAACAGCCGATGCGATGAGCGTTGCCGCAAGCACGCCCGCAGCAAGCGGACGTTTCCATAATGTATGCAAAAAATTCACCTCGTCAAAAGCACTGCGTCATAATTATGATCATTATAGCATATCCTCGCCCGAATAAAAGGAGGTGCGAAGATTATTTTGCGGTTAGTATTACGGCGCTGCCGACGGGTCGCTCGCTGCCATCCGACGGCTCGTTCTGGATCTCGCCGCCGACGACGAGTTCCGACGAGCCGCCGCCGTCGAGGTTGATCGCATTGTAGGCGCCGAACTTCTTCAGGAGCTCGGCCCATGCCGTAAGCGTCAGCCCGACGCTGTGCGACTGGCGTCCATCGACGACGGCGAGGATGTAATTGCCGTCCGCCGTGACGCCGATGGCGCTGCGCGGTGCGCGGCCGTCGCGGATATCGCTCGGAAATGACTCCTCATCTGCCGTGACGTGGACGCGGCCATCCTCGACGAGACGCGGGCCAGCGCCGATGACAGTCGGCACATCGCGCCAAATGCGCTCGATGTTTTCGTCGATCTCTGCCGTCGCGCCGACTTTGACGCCGGCAAACGCATCTGCCGCCGTGCCGTGTACGGACACGACGATGCCGTTTTCAGGGATCGGGGAGTCGCTCGTGCGGATCGCCGTCACGCGCCCGTTTACGACGGTGTACTCCTGCCCGTACGCATTTGTTCCCGTCGTGCTGCCGTAGGCGCGGTTGTAGATGACAAGGCTGTCCGTGCCGCGCTCGCAGTCGACGCCGCCGATCGGCCATGCCGCGCCGCCGAGCTTTACCGTGCCGTCGTAGGATATCCTGCCGAAGACGGTGCTTCCATCGGGATAAATGCCCATCGCACTGCGGCGATAGTACGTCGTTCCGACGATGCGCCCGTCGATCTTCGCGACGCCGATGATGTCGCCGCTCGGTGCAAAGTACGTCGCATTGATCGCCGCTACGGCGTTCTTCCGGTCGGAAAGGCTGCTCACCGTCTCGCGTCCCGGAACCTTTCCCTTGCCGAGCTCCAACGAGAGCGCGTAGCGGTTCCGATCCGCCTCGATGAGCCAGACGGAGACCTGTCCGCGCTCGTCCCAGTAGACGTAGGTGTGGCGCGTGAGTCCCGGCGCGAGATCTTCGACAAAGTCGCCGTCAAGGGTCGTGCCTTCCGTTCGAGGCACCGGCTTCAGGACCGGCTTTTGCGGAGCGGGCTTTTCCGCTCCGTCCAGGATGTCGACGAAGAGCCGGTCGGGATGCTGAAGTGTCCTTGCCTCGAAGTGCATGCCCTCGCGCAGCTTCAATGTGACGATCAGATGCCCCTGCTGCTCGTCGTACGAAGCCGACTCGATGCGCCTCGTATGGATCGGCGTCCGCTTCATCGTCTTCGCCGCCGTGTCCGCGATATCGATCGTCAGCGTCCGCCCGTCCTTGGCGAGCAGCGTTCGGTAGCGCGGCGATGCGGCGAGATCAAAGACGACGCGGTCGTGCTGCGCGCCGCTCGAAAAGCGAACCGCCTTGACGTTCGCCGCTGCCAGAACGGCGGATTGCAAGACAAACAGAAGGATGACCGCGAAACAGAAAGCACGGCGAAGGTTCTTGCTCATGAGATGCTCCTTGTCGAATCAAAACGCAGGAAAACGCCCTCCCCGAATGAGGAAGGCGTATAAGGATTCCATTAGAGAATTTATCGGATCGAAATCTTCGGCAGCGCGTGTGCCTCGCGCGCCGCTTCGTAGGCGCTCTTTGCCGCCTTCCCGACGACCTGCGGGGAAAGCTGGCGGTACATCATGTCGGCGAGGCCGATGCCGCCCGACTCCGCGACGCTCTTCATGAGTTCCTCGTCGCGCATGTCCTGAAAGATTTTCTGCCCGTTCGTCTCGCCGAAGAGCTTGTCCTCCGGAACGGTCTGGCGCATCGCCTTGTACATGATCCCGAGGAACATGCCCTCGAAGCCCCTGCAGGCCTTCTTGAGGTCTGCATCGCGCTTTGCCGCCGCATCCGCAGGCGCTGCGTCCTTCTTTTCTGCCGCGCCCGCCTTCGTCTTGAGGTCGTCGAGCATGGAGGAAAAGCGCGCGGAGTCCGCCGCCGTAACCGCGGCGTCCGCCGTCATATTGCCCCGCACGCTGCCTTGAAGGCCCGTGCTGGCAAACGGATTGATCTGCATGATATGCCCTCCTGATCAGATGAGCTGCAGGTCGGCGTGAATCGCGCCGGCTGCCTTCATCGCCTGCAAAATCGAAATCGTATCGCGCGGCGTCGCACCGACGGCGTTGAGGGCGCCGACGATGTCGTTGACATTCGCCGTGGCAGGCAGGACGATCGTGCTCGCCTTGTCTTCCTTCGCCTTCGTGTCCGTGTTCCTCGTCACGATCGTGCTGCCGTAGCTAAATGGCGCCGGCTGGTTGACGTCGGTGTCGTGCTCGACCTTGATCGTGAGCCCGCCCTGTGTGATCGCGCACGCATCGACCGAGACGTCGCCGCCCATGACGATCGTGCCCGTGCGCTCGTTCAGGACGACCTTCGCGACGTTGTCCGGCATGATCGGCAGCGATTCGAGCGAAGCGATGAAGGAGACGACGTTGCCACGGTACGCGCCGGGAACGCTGATGTCGATGCGGCCGGGGTTCGCCGCCGTCGCGATGCCGCCGAAGCGCGCGTTGATCGACTGCGCCATGCGCGCTGCCGTCGTGAAGTCCGGCTGGGCGAGCGAGAGCGAGATATGCCCATCCGCGCCGAGATTATCCTCGACCGACCGCTCGACAATCGCGCCGTTTGGCGTCGTGCCGACCGTCGGGAAATTCTTCTGTACCTTCGAGCCGCCGTTTCCTGCCATGAAGCCGCCCGTCGAGACCGGTCCCTGTGCGACGGCGTAGACGTCGCCGTTCGCCGCGCGGAGCGGCGTCTGCAAGAGCGTGCCGCCCTGG
>ERZ772945.1158-NODE-1158-length-19311-cov-3.506751_pt1 | contig 19311 bp, 10 predicted proteins | sample MGYA00511681_ERZ772945 | MGnify/ENA primary metagenome ERZ772945 (study PRJEB29015, sample SAMEA2737943) | human oral metagenome | biome: human oral; feature: human-associated habitat; material: dental | place: China | collected 2143 ...
ATGATTAAACAGTTACTTTCACTCGTGCTGGTGCTGACGGCATCAGTATTACACGTTCAGGCCCAGACCTCTGACCCGAAAAAGGAGAGCCTCGTCTTCTGCAACGAAGGCTCGTGGCAGCAGGACGACGGCCAGCTCTCGTTCTACAACGGCGATAATCACACGCTGACCAACGGATGGTTCAGGCAGGTTAACGGCAAGAAACTCGGCGACACACCCAACCATCTTATCCAGGTTAACGACACGCTGCTGGCTGTTTGCGTAAACTGGTCGAACATTATCCAGTTCATCCACCCCGACGGCACGGCCTGCGGAGCCACTGAAGACGTGCCCAACAACCGCAAAATGGCTACCGACGGCCGTTATCTTTACGTTACATCGTACGCCCATCAGTGTGCAGGTAAAACGTTTACGAAAGGCTTTGTAGCCAAAATCGACGTGCGTACACATAAAATTGTAGGCACCTGCGAGGTGGGATGGGAACCCGAAGGCATCGTAATTTACAAAGGAAAACTGTACGTAGCCAACAGCGGCGGCTACAGTTTTCAGGAGCCACACAGCCACGAATCGACGGTGAGTGTGGTTGACGCGGCATCGATGACTTTCATCAAGAATATTGAAACAGGCAAAAAAAACCTCTACGGCAATACGTCGCTGGCAGGCAAATACATGCTTATTAATGCAGCCGGCAACTATACTGATGTGCCCGCGGCAACGGTTTTGCTGAACCTCGACACCGAGGAGGTGAAGACTTTCGACTTTGCTTCAACCCACAATACAACCGACGGCGAGCTGTTCTACATCGTGGGCACGAGCTTTAATTACAGCGGCGGCTCGTCGCTGGTGCTGAAAACCCTCGACCCCCGCACCGCTACCGTAACCGATAAAATATACAACGACGACGTAACGGCAAAGATAAACGCGCTGCAAAATCCCTATGGCGTTTACGTTTCGCCCTATACGCGCAACATCTATGTTACCGATGCGAAGAGCTTTTCCACCGCCGGCATGATTTATGGCTATACAAAAGACGGGCAGACGGTTATTGACGGGCTCGAAACTTACATCAATCCTTCGCACATGGCAGCTCTGCCACAGACCGGTGTTCCCGTGGCAACGGGTATCAAAACCGTAAGGCCCGCCCCGGAAAAAGCTGCCGACGACTGCTACTACGACCTGCAGGGCCGCCGCGTTAACCGCCCTGCCCACGGCATTTACATTTACAAAGGCCGCAAGGTTATTCTGTAAACACATCATCGTAAAGGTGCGGGCAACAAGCCGCGACGAGGCCCTGCCTGCACCTTTATCATATAAGGTATATCACATCATGATATGTGGTATACCGCCTAACGGCATGAGGCCCTGTGCTTAACTGCACAGGGCCTTTTGCATAAGGACCCGGATATGAATGTACAACGGCCTGAATATCAATGTACGGCGGCCTGACCGTCAGTGCGCTGCCGCACAACATGTTTGTTTTTATAGGATAAGGGGCATCGTTCGGCGGCCGTCAGCAGCGTTGCCGGCGGCCGTCATACAACACGTTCGACGGTCGTCATACGCGCTGCTGACGGCCGTCGGACAATGAGCTTTCTGACGTAAAAATCAGTCGATTATGATGAAAAGCTGTAAAATTTACAAAATAAAGTGTTAAACACTGCGATTTTTTCTGCCTGAAAACCCTAAATATCAAACCAATTACCTATCTTTGCAACAGAGAATTTAGTTAGGTTATACAAAAAGTTACAAAACACATTATGAAGAAAACATTTATTTGCACCGTTTGCGGTTACGTTTATGAGGGAGCAGAAGCACCTGCCGAATGTCCAATCTGCCATTCGAAAGCTGACAAGTTTCAGGAGCTTGACCTCTCTCATTTAAAGGGTACCCGGACGGAGGCAAACCTGAAAGCAGCATTCGCCGGCGAAAGTCAGGCACATACAAAATACCTGTATTACGCATCAAAGGCAAAGAAGGACGGATACGATCAGATAGCAGGAATATTCGAGGAAACGGCGCACAACGAAAAGGAACACGCTAAAATGTGGTTCAAATTCTTACACGACGGCGCAATCCCTACCACAACGGATAACCTTGCTGACGCTGCTGCAGGCGAGAATTATGAGTGGACTGACATGTACTCGGAGATGGCACGTGTAGCCAAAGAGGAAGGATTCCCGGGCATTGCAGCCAAGTTTCGCGGTGTAGGTGCAATTGAAAAGCATCACGAAGAGCGTTATCGCAAGCTGCTTCAAAATATAAACGACAAGGTTGTTTTCTCACGCGAGGGAGACACGATCTGGCAATGTCGCAACTGTGGACATATATGTGTAGGCAAGTATGCACCCGAAAAGTGCCCCGTCTGCAACCATCCGCAGAGCTTCTTCCAGGTAGAACCGCTGAACTATTAAAAGTAAATAGGTAAAAGATTAAAAAGAAAGGCTGCGCAAATCCGCTGACGTGAGTCACCGACAGTGATAACACAATGAATAAAATTTGATATACTTCGTATATGATTTTTTAAGCAGCATTCGCTCAACAGGTGGCAACAGCCGGTTCATGACAAAGTAAAAGATGTTGTATTTGGGTAACAGCAATCATTCAATAGGTTGCACAGCAAAGTCTCTTTAAGGTTGAGCCCCTCCCGTTTAAACCGGTGAGGGGCTCTTTTGTTGTCATGGAACAGCTGGCAGGGCACCGGCAGGCAAGGCGAAGGGCAGCATAGTCAGGGGGCGGGACAGCCGGCATGGCCGGCCGGGCGCATGAAAACGGCCAATGGTTTATAATAAACAACATATGATGTTTAAAGATTTTCTGATTGTGGGTATGGGCAGCTTTCTGGGCGGTGGTGCCCGTTTTGTGGTATCGAAATGGTTGCAGGCGGGTGTGGCCGTATCGTTTCCGCTGCACACGTTTGTTGTAAATATCGCAGGATGCCTGCTGATAGGTTTTTTCTCGGGCCTTCACTACGAGGGCAAATACATGACACAAAACTACTGCTTACAACGGGGTTCTGCGGAGGCTTTACCACGTTTTCAACCTTTGTAAACGAAAGTATGTTGCTGGGTAAAGACGGCAGCATAGCGTTGACGGGCCTGTACATTGGGGGCAGCGTAGCCGCAGGTTTCCTGTGTCTTTGGGTTGGAAACTGCCTGGCCAGGGCCGTGCAGTAGGCCGCAACGGGGTCTTCTGTCGGATATTGCAAGACATACAACAGGGCGTTGCGGGCTACGATATAAACCGCCACGTGGCTTGTACGAGAGCATACACAGTGCGACAAAGGCATGAAAAGTCCAGAACTACAGCATGCCGGTGTGAGACTAAACATCCCGCAACTCTCAAGGATGAGAGTTGCGGGATGTTTGGTTTGTACTGTTTTTATCGGTTTTTTACCCTGTTAATACCCTGGGTTCTGCACGAGATTCGGGTCAATTTGTATCTGGTCGATGGGAATTGCCAGCCAGTAACTCTTCGGTGCCGTTATCTTGGAACGGTCGATGTACGAGCCATCGTTCATGTCAGTAAGCTTATAATACTGTGCGGCTGTGGTGCCGGCAGTGTTCCATGCTTTCTCTTTGTGGGCGAGAACCTGCTCAAGAATCTTCCACCGGCGGATGTCGTGGAAACGGCGTCCTTCCATAGCCAGCTCGTTCGAACGCTCATCACGTACCACCCTGCGGAGCGTAGCCTCGTCGGTTGGTATGCCACCGACGTAGCTCCACGACTGCTGAAACGTGGGCAGTCCGCAACGCTCGCGAATCTTGTTCAGGTAAGAGAGGCTCTTTGTACTAAGCGTCTTGTTGTACTCGAAATCGGCCTCAACATAGTCTAAGTACAGTTCGGCCAGACGAAGATAGGGGAATACCCAGCTGTTAAAGGTTATCTTGTCCTGCGTTTTATTGTATGAGTCCTTGCCTGAAACCCATTTCTGGCAGTAGAGACCGTTGTCACACTGATACTCGTTCTTCTCCTTGCCGTCGTCCTGCTGGGGCTCTCCGCGGCGGCACTTGAGCATAATGGCACCGTTCTGCACCTCGAACTTGCCGCGGTCGAAGCCTATCGACGCATAGAAACGCGGCTCGCGATGGGTGTTGAAGCACGATGTCTGTTCAGCTGGATAATCAGGAGCCGGAACGAGTGTTTCAGGATTGAGGTCCTTCGTGGCCGGATCGATGTCCCAAGGCAGGCCGCGATCGGTGAAGAAACGGTTGGCACAGCTGAACGTTGGGAACATATAGCCGCGGAATCCCTTTGAGCTATATGAGGTGAAGCCGACGCGCGGAGCCATGTTCTTGATGCAATAGGAGATGGTTCCCTGACTGCCGAGTCCGAATAATATTTCGTCCCAGTTGTTGAACGAGCCTGAATTGCCGCCTACGAAAGCCTCATGATAATTCTTCTTTCCCTGTGCAGCGGTGGCAGCTACGCCGCCATATAGCTTGTAACCGTTGGCTTCACTCAGCTGGATGGCGGCTTCGGCAGCGTCCATTGCACGCTTCCACTTCTCACGATCGTAAGCAAGATTCATAAGCGGTGTGCCATCGGGGTTCTTGAAGTTTGCGTAATATTCGCTGTTTCCGTTCACTAAAGGCGAGGCTGCATAGAGCAAAAGGCGAGCTTTAAAGCCCAATGCGGCAGCCGATGTAGCACGGTCCTTCTCGCCACTTGGGCGTACAGCGGGCAGCAAATGGGCGGCCTCGTCATACTTCTGGGCAATAAAGTCGACGCATTCGTCATATGGTGAGCGCATCAATTCAGAAGACATTTCGGGACTGTTCTCCTGTTTCACAAGGAAGACAGGGCCGTAATATTCTAACATTATCTGGTGATAATAGGCTATCAGGAACAGCATCTCACCCTTCCATGTGCTTTTATTCTCTTCGGTAATGTCGGGAACCTTGTCCAAATTGTTAATAACGTTGTAGCAATAACGTATGGCTCCCCAGATGTCCTGCTTGACGGCACCCGTAGGATACGAGCTTGCCGTGGTGCTCCAAAGGCCATAATAGGTGTTGCTTGAGCTTTCATCACCGTTCATCAGGCTCTTATAGTGGAACCAACGGGGCGTGCCACGGTGGCCGATTACCATCTCGTCGGACCCCGTTACGCCAGGGAACTGCTGGGGATGGAAGTAGTCGGGTATCTCCCTGTAACAGCCCACTACCATCTTTTCAGCCTGGGCCTGTGTCTTATATATGTCTGCAGTGGTGGCGCTTCCTTCGGGAACAACGTCCAGAAAGTTGCACGAGGCAAGCAGAAAGCCTGCCGTAACCGTTGCGAGAACCTGTAAATGTTTATGTTTCATGATTGTTAAAGTCTTATTTTCGTGAATTAATAATGGAACTGTACGCCAATCTTGAACGTACGCTGCAGGGGATATTTCAGGCCGTTACCGCCACCCATTTCGGGATCCCACGTCTTGAAAGGCGAGAGGGTAAACACATTTGTGGCAGCCATATAGACGCGAAGCCATGGCCTGAACGTATATCCTGCCTCTATGTTCTTGAGGCGGAGATAGCTGCCGCTGCGCATATAATAAGTGCTGCTCTGCACATTGTTGTTGACAAATGTAGCCGAAAGGCGAGGGTATTTGGCCGATGCGCTGTTGTTTTGCTCCGACCAGTGGTCGTCAACTATGTACTGAGAGATGCCGTATCCATCGCCCGACTTGTCGACAAACGGGTGTATATCGCTCATCATCAGGCTTACCTTACCGGCCCCTTGGAACAGGAACGTGGCGTCAAACTTACGATATTTCACCGTAGCGCCTAAACCATATATCATCTCGGGTATCGTAGGGTTGCCTATTGTAGTGACATCATTCAGATCGATTTTATTGTCGCCGTTCAGGTCTTTGTATTTAATGTCACCCACGGTATAGGCTCCGAACTCCTGACGTGGCGAGTGATAGATTTCATCCTGAGACGTAAACAATCCGTCGGCCACAAGTCCGCGTATACTGTTGATGGGATGGCCGATGTGCGAATAGTAGCTATTGACGTTCACAGGCTCGTCTACATCTGTCACCTCGTTGTGGGCATAGGTGAAGCTTCCGTTTACTTTCACGGTGAAGTCCTTGTTGAAAACCCTTGTATAAACTACACTCATGTCGACACCTTTGTTGTTAACGGCGCCGATGTTTGCATACGGACGACTTGTTCCGTAACCGGCAATCGAGAGTATTGACTGGCGTTGCATGAATATTCCGCTACGGCGTTCGGTGAAGTAATCTATACTGAAGTCGAGACTGCCTTTCACGTTCATGTCAAGACCGAGGTTGAATTTGCGTGCCTTTTCCCAGGTAGCAGCCTCGTTTCCGTATGTAGTGACCCATGGAACACGAATATTCGAGTAGTTGTCGCCTACCCACCAGCCCCCTCCTGCGTTCATATTTACGGTAGTGATATAGGGAAAACGGCTTGCCAGCGCGTCGTTACCTACCAGGCCATACGACCCACGAATCTTCAGATTATGCACATAGGGTTTCAGCTTCTTGAAGAAATGCTCATTCGAAACCGTCCATCCCAGCGCCATGGCAGGGAAGAAACCGAAGCGGTTCCCCTTCTTGAAGTTTTCCGATCCATTATATCCAAACGTAGCCTCTACGAGGTAACGGTGGTCAAAGTCGTACGTCAGACGACCGGCAATACCCTGTTCGCGATAAGGCAGAAGGTCGTATTCGTCACCACCGTCTTTCACCTTCTTTGTTTCTTTCATGTGGTACACCAGCGTCGCACCAACGTCGTGAGGACCGAAGGTGCGGGCATAGTCGAGCTTTCCCTGCAACGACCACACAGTGGTTGTGGGGTCACGGCCCGAATTTGATTGCAGATAGGGCTGCCCCGGCGCACCTATTGTCTCGGTATCGTAGACGTATTTACCGTCCGGTGTAACGGTATAGCTGTCTGAAACCTTGTAATAGAAAGGCACAATCCAATGGTCTAACCAGTTGAAACTGTAATTATAGAACGACGCCATGGCGTTAGCCTTTAGCCCGGGAGTAATGAATTTCAGGTCCTGATCGACGTTGAAGGCCGTCGTTGAATACACATAGTTGCGCTCAGTCTGTCCCGAACTAAGCAGCGCATAAGGATTAGTCTGCAGTCCTCCCACGCCCTGGCGCGTGTTCATACCATAGCGAACAAAGGTGTCGCCAGTCTCACCAGGGAGCGTTGCCGGAAATCCTACGGGATTTACACGCATGGTATTGTAGAAAAGATTGGTGACAGACTCTTTCGGCGAGTGGTTATAGAAAAGCTGAGTATTCATGTTCAACTGAATCTTTGTGGTGCGGGTGATATTCGCCGTCACGTTACTTTGGAACAAATACTTCTTGTTTCGTATCGAAACATCGAGTGCCTGACTCTCTGATGGTTGACGAACGATACCGTTCTCATAGAATATTCCGGCGTTGAGGAAATAGGTAATGAGCTTGCTTCCGCCTTTGATACTCAGGTTCAGATTCTGATTTGTCGCCACCTTTTTGAAAAGAAGGTCGTACCAGTCGTTGTCAGGGAAGAGGTAAGGATTGGCTTTCGTGCGTGTTTTCTCAATGCGGTCATCACTATAATAAGGTGTATAGGGACGTCCCACAGCCTTAGCGTCGTTATAGATGGCCTCGTTGAACATCTGCATGTATGACACGCCGCCTGCCATATCCTGTATGCGTGTAGGCGACGAAAAGGTATTATCGAGCCGTACGTCAACCTGCATCTTCTCCGAAAAAGCACCCTGGCGGGTATTTACGATAATGACGCCGTTGGCACCACGCGAGCCATAGAGCGACGTTGCCGTGGCATCTTTCAGAACCGAAAAGCTCTCAATCGACTCCGGCGGTATGTTATTCAGCATGGTTGTACTTATTTCTACGCCGTCAAGAATGATGAGCGGAGCCTTGTTCGAGCCAAAAGTAGAGATGCCCCGGATATAGAATTCGGCATTGTCGTAGCCAGGTTCACCACTACGCTGGCGAGCAATAATACCCGGAATGTTACCTGCAAACGACGTGGTAAGACTTGAAGAGGTTATCTTCAAGTCCTCCGGCTTCACAGCTTGCACGGCTCCAACCAGCGACTCTTTTTTCTGTTTGCCGAAACCTACTACTACAACCTCGTCCAGAACCTTGTCATCAGGAATCAGCGAAATAGAGATAAACGAACGTCCCTTGAGCCTGATATTCTTGTTCTTGAAGCCGATATACGAAATCTCAAGCTCAGCATCCGTGGGTGCGTTCAGCGTAAAGGTGCCCTCGGTATCGGTAATGGTTCCATTCGTGGTGCCTGCAACCTTAACCGTGGCTCCAATGACGGGTTCACCATTCTCGTCGCCAATAAATCCCTTGACAACGCCCTTGTCGGCAGGAGTCGGCGCATTGGTTTTCCACACACGGGCTGCCGACGGTGCACTGCCGCGCCCAGCCCAGGCACTGGTGCCTGTCAGCCCGCACCCCATCAGCAGCAGGAGCAAGGCAACAGGCCTTTGTTTGTAATGAAATTTGTGTTTCATCAGTTTTTAATTTATAGGATTAGAAGTATTAATTTGTCCATGGCCTATGGGGGTTATTTTCCCCGTTGATAACAGATAACGCAAAGGTAACCCGTCACGTCACAAGTAACAGGTAAAATTGTATCTGATAGGGGTAATATTGTGCAGAACTCCTATACAGACAGAAAAAAGCTTATAGGGCTGTCTCGGTGTTATACATGTTTTCAAAACACCAGGCCAACGCCGGATGTTAAGTGTTTATGAACTCCGTAGGACTTTTGCCGGTATATTTACGAAACGCCTTAGAGAAGTAATTGGGGTCGGCAAAGCCCGACCGGTATGCAGTTTCGGAAACATGACATCCACTCCTCAATAACTGGCAGGCATGCTCCATACGTTTGTTGCGCAGATAGTCGCCTGCCGAAAGCCCCAAAAGATTCTTCATCTTGGCATGCAGCAGGCTCCTGCTTATTCCGAGGTTTTCAGTCATGTCAGAGATAGAAAAGTCGCTGTTTCCTATATTTTTATCTATCAGGTTATTAATTTGACGCAAGAGCTTCTTGTCAAGCTCGCTCAGCGGCAAAGCGTCAATATTCCGCCCCTGCATGCTGGCCATTTCGTGCTGTCGGCTGGTTTGCAATTGTAGAATATTCTTAATCTGGAGCCCCAGGATTTGCGGATCGAAAGGCTTCTGTATATAAGCCTCGGCACCACTCTCATATCCGGCAAGCACATCTTCGGTCTCGCCTCTGGCCGTAAGCAGGATAACGGGGATATGGGAAGTAGACATATCATGTTTCATGCACCGACACAGCTCTGTGCCGTCCATCTCAGGCATCATCACATCTGACACAACAAGGTCGGCCTGTCCTGCCTGCGCTATCCGTAATGCCTCGCAACCGTTGACGGCTGTCAGGATATGATACGATGAAGAAAAGTAGTCCTTCAGGAACGACAGCATGTCAGGGTTATCCTCTACCAGCAAAACAGATACGGGCCGACTGACGTCATCATGTTCTTTCCGTGTGTCTGTTCCGGCCGTCAAAGCTGCACTGCCCGTTTCTTCCTCACTGACGAAGTTCGAAGATTGATGAGGTACCGGACTGTCTTTCATCCTGCTCGTGGCACTGAAAGCTTCAGGCGAAACATCAAGAAGCACGGTAAAGACCGAACCTTTGTCCACCTCGCTCTGCACGCTTATGGTACCCTGGTGTATCTCTGTCAGGCGTTTCACCAGCGAAAGACCTATGCCCCATCCGCCGGTATTTGCGTTATACCCTCGGCGTGTCTGGTAATAGCGGTCAAAAATATAGGATTGTTCTTCAGGCTCAATGCCCACACCCGTATCACTTACCGTAAGACGCAAATAAAGGTCAGGCTTTTCCGGCAGGGTGCAGATACTGCTTTTCACCGTTATCTGCCCGCCCGAAGGCGTAAACTTCAGTGCGTTGGAAAGAAGATTATTGACAATATGCTCCAGATAAGACGCCGAAAACCAGACGTCTTCACCGTTATTCTCGCTGTCAATGAGAAGCCCGACACGCTTCCCTGCTGCAGCATCAACAAACTGTCGGGCTACTTTTTCTATAAATTCTACGGGATTCCCTTTCTGGATAAAAAAAGGAAGACTATCGGTTTCGAGCTTGTTAAACGTTACCAGTTCGTTGATAAGACCTTCCATCTTGCGAGTGTTCCTAATGGCCATGTCAAGATGTTTACGGATTTCTGTGCCGATATTCTGATGCGACATACTCTTCAGTGGAGCTACGATAAGCGACAGCGGCGTCTTCAGTTCATGCGAGACGGTGGTAAAGAAGTCTGACTTGACCTTATCAATCTCTTCTATCTTCTCCTTTTCCAGCCGCGCCATCTTCACGGCATTGCGGGCCCTCAGCCGGATATTGAACAAATGATAAACCTGCCAGCAGAGCAAGACTACCAGCAAAAAATAAAGAACATAGGCCCAGACCGAACGATAGAACGGGAGCTTTACCACGATACGAAGGGTTTTGATGGGGCTGCGCTCCCACCCTTCATTGGAATTGTTGGCCCTGACATGCAGCACATAGGTGCCCGACGGCAGGTTATAGCCCTTGAAGCTGCGGTCATTCCCCACGTTGCGCCACCCCTTGTCAATGCCCTCTAAGAACACCTGGTAACTGATTGCCTCGGCTTCTCCTGGCATGATGACGCCATATTCGATACTGAACGACCGTGCCTGGTCATAGCTTAGCGTGATAGAAGACGTGGCGTCGAGCTCGCTATTGAGCGGCGTGTCGGGCGTAGCAGTTGTCATTGCCCGATTGCCAATAACCAGCTGCTTCATGTGCACGGAGAAGGGGCCTGCCTCTTTCGTGATTCGCCGGGGATTGAAGGTGATAAGCCCGTCAGTGGTACCGAAGAGCATAAGCCCCCCGCTGCCAGACAGAGAAGAGGAGAAGTTGAACACATTCACGGGCAGACCGCTTTCTATAGAGAACCGGTTCAACACCCTGTTGCGGGTATTATAAGAGAAAAGACCTAAGTTGGAACTTATCCACAAGCGCCCCATGTCGTCCTCTATGATGCTGCAAACCGTGCATTTTGACAGCTGCTGGCCGTTGCCCAGCGACCTGATGGTTCCGCTCCGACGGTCAACATACTGCAGCCCGTTGCTGTTGGTGCCCACCCACATCGTGCCACGGGAATCCTGAAACAGGCTGATGATGTAGTTGTCCTTGAGCCCATGCCGCCCGTCTGCCCGCCAGTTGACGATTCTTCCTCCCCGTGCAGGAACCTTGAATATGCCGCCGTTCGTGGTTCCGGCCCACACGTTGTCGTCCCTGTCAATGCATACTGTATAGACGAAGGCGTTCCTAAGGCTGCCGTCGTCAGGGCTTTTGAAAGAGTCTGTACGAGGGTCATAATAAAGCAGACCCTGCATGGTGGCAAACCATAACCGCCCACTGTGCTGGCGGGCAATATAGAAAACGCCCTCCGACGTGAGGCCATGCGAAAGCATGTAGTGGCGGCAGGCATGCGTAACCATATTGTATCTGAAAAGCCCATTGAAGCGGGTACCTATCCACATTTCCTTTTTGCTGCGGTCATAATACAGGGAATGGATATTGGTTCCGAGGTTGGGGATGCCGCGAAAAACGGTAAAGCGTCCCGTTTTACGGTTATAGATATTGATGCCTCCGTCCTCGGTGGCTATCCAGAAAGTGCCAGACGTCGGCTCTGTCATCATGCGGGGGACGCGCGCCTTGATGTCATCGGCCGAGTTTCCAGGCTCAAAATAGGTAAACTGGCCGTTGTTCTTCCGCATTATATCTACGCCTCCGAAGTAAGAGCCTATCCACATGTTCTGCTGCCTGTCACACAGAATGGCATAGATGGCGTTGTCGCCCAAGCTGCTCTTGTCTCTGAAGCGGTGCCTTAGAATGTCTGTATGCCCGTCAGGATAGATGGCAGTAATGCCATTTTCCGTCCCCATCCATATACGGTGGGAGGCATCTTCGGTGATAGTTCTGACCATTCCGTCCGACATCTGCCCGGACAGCCAGTAGCGACGACGCCCTGTCTTCAGGTCAACCTGAACGGCACCCTTGCCGTTGCGGCCTATCCAGAGCCGCCCCGCATGGTCAAAGAAGACGGGCATAATGACGTTGTTACTTTTCAGGCAGTCCTGATAGCAGGCCGGATTCAGATGTGTAATACGCGTCATATCGGCGTTATAGGAAAATATTGACGTACTGGTAGAAATATACAGATTGTCGGCAGCGTCCACAGCCATGCTGTTTACGTAGGCGCGGGTAGGCAGCGGATGCTTCACGATGCTGTTGTCGGCCTCACGGTATGAGCACAATACGCCGCCGCCAAAAAACACGGTACCCCGCGACGTTTCGGCCATCGTCCAGAACAGCCCCCGCACATTCTTGTAATATTCAAAGTCGTCGGTTTCGGGACGATATCTGCAAATGCCCGTCTCCGTGCATATCCAGAGGCGGTGACGGCGGTCAACGTGCAGAGCCCATATATAGTCGTTGGGCAGCGAGTGCGGGTTTTTCTCGTCGTGACTATACACTTTCGTACTGTAGCCGTCATATCTAACGAGTCCGTTACGCATGCCTATCCAGATGTATCCCCTGGCATCCTGCGCCAGAGCCTCGACCTGCTGATGGGGAAGTCCCTGCGCACTCGTGAGATGGGTAAAGCGGTAGTTGCCGCCTGCCAGAGCGGCGGAAAGTCGCAGAAGCAGCAGCAAAAGGCACAGGGCCCGTAAGGTTAGTGAGCGATACGTATTGCGAATGGTCAGCGTTTTTACAGTTCTTTTCATCATACGTCACAGGGGCGGCCCCAAACGAAGGTAGGAAAAATAATTCCGCGGCATGAAAAACCAACTGCCCCGAAACGCAAAAGTACAGAAAAACAGACTGAAAAACAAATTTCCCATCGTTTTATTGCCGTCATCGATACTTGAAAATTTACCATACATTTACCGCAGAAACACCTACAAAAAACGGGAAAATAAGCGGTTCGAAGGAAGAAGAGCCCTCGGCTGCGTCAGGAGTGGGCACAGTGGCAGCGACAGCCGGAAATCTCCTGTCCTGCCCCTTGGAACGGCAAGCAGAAAAAGGAGAACCTGCCTCCACGTGCAAAAGGCCGGTGTACGGCGCCCCTCCCGCAACACTATAGGGAAGCACAGTAGTTTCATCAATATAGCTGTTTCTCTGCCATAGTTCTAAAAGAACAAGAATAATGCCCAAAAGAACTTAAATGACAAAAGCCATATCTTCCCCTGATTTTCAGGTTCAGATATGGCCTTATTTATAACCTTACAAATTGTAATTATCAGTAATATCAGGTGATATTTGAGCCACCTGATACTTACTTGCTCAACGTAACCATGTTTGTGTAAACAGACTTGTCGGCATCTACCGTGCGCAAACCAACGCGGGCCGTAACCTTTACCGCCCCGCTGATGGCCTTTTTCTGCTCATCGGTGAGGGTAAAGCTGAAGCTGTTGGCTCCCGGTGTAAGGCTGGCGGCATTGAGACGAATCTGGAAAGCATTGTTCTGTTCGTCTACAATTGAGGTGCGTCCTATACATACTGTACCGTAGGCTATGGCGGCCGAGCTTACAATTTGCTGAATTTTGAAACTCACGGTAAGCTGGTTTCCGCTCAGCGTACAATTGTAATCGGAGAGCAAAAAGTAGGGTGTAACCGGAATGTTTACTTCGGTATTGCCCTTGACGTCAACCTCAATCGTGTCGCGCCGGTTGACCCACGGTCCGTTGTTGTCCTTGGTAACAATTTTGTAATGGCCGTTAAACAGGCGTGCACTAAAGCGTCCGTCCTGATTAACATAGATGGTAATCGGCGACTTTAGCTCGTATCCCGTCTGGTAAGCCTGAAGCTGAATGCTGCCTCCTGAGCCTTGAAGCTGCAGGTTCTGGCCGTTATACTGTACACTTCCTGAAAGCATCGATTCGGGTTCGTCAAAGTTATCATAGCCGCAAGAGGCGATGGCGAGCACCGATAGCGAAGCAAACAGAATATGATAAAATAATTTTTTCATGATGTTTTCAATTTTATTTTACTGATACGGGTTCTTGACGAGCTTCGGATTGTTGTTAATCCAGCTGCTGGAAATGAAGTTATAATAGTTGCGCATTTGGAAAAGGCGGGCGTTTGGCGACATAAAGTATTTGTCTTCCACAAATACCCACTTGCCGTCATTGACGTTACCGGGTGCCACTACTTTGTATGGCCACAGCACACGGTGGCGTGCAGTAGCATTGTTGTCGTCGCCGTCGAACACCTTATCGGCAATACGCCAGCGTTTAAGGTCCCACCAACGGTGGAACTCGAAAGCGAATTCTACGGCGTTTTCGTGCACAATGTTGTCGAAGGTAACGGCTGTAAGCGGCTGTACGCCGGCGCGGTTGCGCACCGCATTAATGTATGTTACGGCGTCAGACTGGTTGCCTGTCTCAAAGCAGGCTTCGCAAGCGATGAGGTATGCCTCTGAAATGCGGAAGTAAGGCCACCACATATCCGACCTCGCGCCGTTGCGCATGGACGACCCTGTAGCCTCATCGAGGAACTTTCTGAAGTAGAATCCCGTTTTGTTGACGAATTGCTGGTTGCTGCGTTTAGGACCGTTCATTGACGTGATGATGTTGCCATTGGCATCCTTTGAGCCCAGTTCGGCGGTCTTTAACACCCAGTTTCCACCTTGCAGAACGAGCTGGCCGGCCTGCAGTTCGCACGGTGTATTGCGGAACTTGCCGCCGGGATAGAGCACCGTTCCATACAGTCGGGGGTCGCGATTGTCGAACGGAGCCGAGCACGAATTGTAGAAAACGTACGTCCCGTCAGTGTTTTTCGTCTTGAACGAAGCCCGCAAACCCGGTGTGGTAGTGACGAGAGGCTCGAACTGTTCAACCATATTCAGCGTAGGTCCGGCATAGCTGTTGTCGACGTCGTCTTTGAATTGCGAGGGTATATTCTGGTTGGAAAACCTTACCGTGCTGGTGGGCTTCTGGTAATCGCGCGCCCAAATCACCTCGGTATTGTTGTCTTTTACGCACACGGCATTGTAGAAATTCTCACCCTTTCGCGCCGACGGGTCGTTCTGAAGCCTGTACGGACTGTGTTCGATCACATCCTTTGCCGCTGCAAGTGCCGTCTGATAGTAGCCGGCAGCCTTGCTGAGAGGTATTCCCACTTCGCCGCCCGCGGTGCGGATGGGCGATGACATGCGGTTGTTATACGTGGCTAACGACGCTGCGTAAATGGCGGCACGAGCTTCCAACATCTCCGCAGTCCACTTGTTTGCACGTGCACTATGCACGTTCGTCGACGTCGGCAGCAGGCTGGCAGCAGCCTTGCATTCGCTGATGATATAATCGTAGCAGTCGGCCTCGGTCGAGCGCGGACGCCGCATGTTATTGACGTCGTCGGGCCCGTTGTATACAAAAACCTCATCGCCCATCAGCGGTACACCGCCCAGGCTTCTTACCATATTAAAATAGCACCACGCGCGCAGGAATCTCACTTCGCCGTTCAAAGGCTTCTTCTGTTCGTCGGTAAGTGCGCGGGTAGCTTGCAGCCCCTCGAGAAACTGGTTGCAGTTTCGGATGAAGCCATAATCGTAAAGACGAAACAGATTATCGCCATAGGTCTGCAGATAATCGGGTCCGCCATCCATCTTGGCTGCCTCATCGATGTATGTAAACGAGTAGCAGTCGTCCAGATTCATGCCGTATGTTACGCGTCCGTACATGTTAGACAGCACCGATTTAATCATATTCTGGTCGCCAAACACCTGATCGTCCGTATAGATATTGTCGGGATGCTGGTCCAGAAAGCCATTGCATCCGCTTAATGTTGCTGCGGCAAGCACCGACGCAAACAAGTATTTTATATTCTTCATATTCAATTAAAATTTAAGGTTAAAGCCCACATTGATTACTCGTGTCGTAGGATATTGCAGCCCGCTCTCGGTAGTTCCTTCAGGGTCGAAGCCGTGCTTGTTGGTAATTGTAAACAGGTTTGTGCCGGCAACGTAGAGCCTGAGCGACTTGATACTGGCAAATTTAAGCCACTGCTGCGGCAGACTGTATCCCACTTCAAAGTTGCGCAGCTTGATGTATCTTACGTTCTGGAACCAGAAATCGCTTGTCCAGTAGTTGCTGTGCGAGGCATTTCCTATGAGCGGCATGGGGTATTTGCCTTTCACCAGGGGGCTGTTGGCGTCCCAAATATCGCTTAATGTCCAGCAGTCGCTGAGGTAATATTCGGGATTGTTGCCTCCATCGTGGAAGGGTCGCTTCTGTTCCCAGTTGGGCATAAAGCCGAGGCCGGAGCCTCCCGTAAGGTCGAAGGCGAGGTCAATGCCCTGCCATTTGAATGCAAAATTGAAACCATAGTTGAAGTTTGGCGTGTTACCCGTCTGATAACCGATGGGTACTTCGTCCATGTTATTGATTACACCGTCGCCGTTCTGGTCTTTATACCTGATGTCGCCGGGGCGCAGGGTTTTGTTGCCGTAACCGTCGTTGTCGACAGTATAGTTTGCAATCTCGTCCCAACTCTGGAATTGTCCGTCCGACTGCAGCCCCCAGAATACGCCCGAATAGCGTCTTGTGTACGAATTTCTATATTCGTCCCAGCTGTTCGAAAAGCGCGGTTTGTATTGCTCCCAGTCGTAGCGTCGTGCATAGGTAAAATTGAAACCTGCCGAATATTGCAGCTTGTTCCACGTGTCGTGCCAGGTGATGGCACCGTCGAAACCTCTGCGGCGGTCAGAGTTCAGGTTCTCTTTCGGCAGCGAAAAGCCCACTTCATTCGGTATCAGCACGTCGTAACGGCTTGCCGGCAGGCCTGTACGCTTGCGGTTAAAATAGTCTAACGTACCCGTCAGGCGGTTGTTAAGAAATGCGTAATCAATACCAATGTCAAGAATATGAGCCTTCATCCACGTAAACGTTGTGGCGGGAAGGCCGCGCGCTACGCTTCCTATGACATACTTTCCACCCAGTGCAGTACCGCCGTTGCGATAGTTGTAGCCGCTCAGATAATCGTATGCAGCATAGCCGTCAACATCGTCATCGCCCACGGTTCCGTACGATACACGAAGCTTTAAATCGTTGAAAATGGTGCCCAGTTTTGAGTTCTGCCACCATGTTTCTTCCGATATTCGCCAGCCTGCAGATGCTGCGGGGAACGTGCCCCACCTGTGGCCGGGTGCCCATTTCCACGCACCGTCGCGGCGAACTGAAAATTCAAGCAGATACTTATTGGCGTAATCGTAGTTGACGCGCCCTATCCATCCCAGGCGTGCTTCGGTTTGATCGCCGCGGTCGTCAAGCTCAACGAGGTCGCCGTAATAGATAAGTTTCATGGCGTTGGCAGCGGGCTGCGAGTGCATCCACACCGACGGCGTACGGCGTTTTGAGGCGTCAAGGCCCAGGATGGCCGAAACATGGTGCTGCCCGAAGTGCCTGTCGAAGGTAAGACGAAGGTTGGATGTAAGTTCCTCGTTGTGGCCAAGACGACGCTCGCGCCACGGATTGTTCATCTCATCGGTTACATAATACCTGTCGTTTACGCGGTCGTAGCCATACAGTTTCCACGTAAACTCGTGGTTGTTCAGCTGCTGGTATGCCAGGAAATAACCCAGCATCCACTGTGCTTTCAGGCCATAGCCAATATCATAGTCGGCATGTCCGTTGAGCTGTATGACGCGCCACTTGTCGCTGTACGCTTGTAATTCAGCAGTCCAAAGTTCGTGTCCGACTCGGAAGAGACCTTCTGTGGGTATTCAGGGTTGTCGTTAGCAAAGGGTCTTCGCGTTGGGAGATTGCGGTAAGTGGCGAATTGAGGCAGCCAGTAGTCGTCCACACCGGGCACACCGGGCTGACGCCTTTTTTCGATACGGCCGTTCATTGACGCCCCTACGGTAAGCCGGGTATTGATTTTTGCATCGATGTTCATTTGCACATTGGTGCGGTAAAAGCCTCCGTAATTGCGTATAATAGCGTTTTGTGTAAGGTTGCCTATGGAGAAATAGTAGTTTATTTTGTCCGAACCGCCCGAAGCATTCATGCTGATATACGTCTGCGGAGAGGTGTTCCATACATACTTGTACCAGTCGAACCCGCGGTGATCAGCGTCAGCACCCGTCATCCACTTTTCGTATTCGTCCTTCGAATACGTGTAGGGCGTGCCCTGAACCGTCTGCGAAGCCACGTAATGGCTTAAATAAGTTTTCAGGCTTGCCGGCCTGGCCATGCGCGAAACATTCTGCCATCCGTAGTAGCCGTTTACCTCAACGGCCAGCGATTCGTTAAGATGGCCGTGCTTGGTAGTTACTACAACCACACCGTTGGCAGCACGAACGCCGTAGATGGCTGCCGATGCGTCTTTGAGAATACTGATTTGTTCAATGTCGTTCTGGTCGATATTGTTGAACTGTCCCTCGTCTTTTACCACACCGTCAATAACGTAAAGCGGCGTGCCCATGTTGCGGATTTGCAGCGATGTAATGGCACCCGGGCGGCCGTCGGCCTGGCGTGAGTTGATGCCTGCTACCTTGCCTACGAGGGCACCCGAAACAGTGGTGGCAAGAGAACGTGATACATCCCTGGCGTTGATGCTTGAGATGGCACCCGTGAGCGATTCCTTTTTCTGCTGAATACCGAAGCCCTGCACAACCACCTCGTTGAGCGTCTGGTTGTCTTCTTTCATCGTTACGTTGATGCTGGCGCGGTTTCCTACGGTAATGGCCTGCTCGGTGAAACCCACGTAGCTTACAACGAGCACGGGGCTGCTGCCTTCAACCTGAATGGTATAGTTGCCGTCGGTATCGGTTATGGCACGGTTCTTCGTACCTTTCTCGGCTATGGTAACCCCGATCATGGGCTCGCCGTTGCCGTCAACAATCTTTCCCCTTACCGTTTTCTTTTGCTGGGGCAACGATATATGGGTTTTCTGAACGCTGTTTACAGGTTCGGCAGCCGTTACGTACGGGCTGCACGCAAAGAGAAGCATTGCTGCGACCGAAGCCCGTATCGACAGCCTCGACAGCGAATGGCAGGGTAAGAGAACCAGTTTGTTACTTTGATAGGTTTTCATACATGAATAAAAATAAGTGTTTTAAGTTAGTCATTAATAAGACAGCTTTTTTAAAAACGGTGTCAGCAGTGGGGCAAAAGCAGACCCTACGTGCTGCCGTACTTGCTATGTTACATAGGCTTTACGTTTAAGGTAGACAATGAGCGCGGCTCCGAACTGCCTGCGGGGGTGACGCATAACACCCCGGGCTTTCAACCGTTCT
>ERZ772945.1160-NODE-1160-length-19300-cov-16.294362_pt1 | contig 19300 bp, 18 predicted proteins | sample MGYA00511681_ERZ772945 | MGnify/ENA primary metagenome ERZ772945 (study PRJEB29015, sample SAMEA2737943) | human oral metagenome | biome: human oral; feature: human-associated habitat; material: dental | place: China | collected 2143 ...
CCTCCCCGGCCCGGCTACGGCCCCCGGCCCGGCTACGACCCTCGACCCGGCTACGGTCCCCGGCCTGTGCCGCCGCCGCGCCCGCCCGTCCCCGGCCCCGGCCGCACGGCGAGCCTCCTGGTGATCGGGCTGGCCCTCATCGGCCTGGCGCTCGCGGGCCTGGGACGCACGACCGGCACCATCAGCGCCTTCCAGGCGGTCTTCTTCACCAGCGGCGGCCTGGTCGCGCTGCTGGGCGGCGGCGTCGTGGTCTCGGCGCTGCGGGGCCGGCGCGGCGGCTGGATGACCGGTATCGGCTGGCCGGCCCTCCTCGCGACCCTGCCCCTGGTCTTCCTCGGGTCCCTCATGCCCCCGCAGGCCATGAACGGCTCCACGCCCAAGCACCCCGTCACCATCGCGCTCACCGACGCCGACCTCGATCCCGGTACGACGACCTACCCGGTCGCCTCCGACGGCACCATCGATCTGGGCGCGTACGGGGCCGGCTCGGTGACTCTCGACCTGCGTCAGGTCACGCAGGACACGAGCAGTGACAGGACCGCCGCCGTGCACCTGACCGTCGGCGCCGGGCGCATCCTGGTCAAGACCCGCGAGGGCCAGCCGGTTCACGTGGACGGACGGGCCGGGATCGGAGTGCTCACGACCGATCTGGCCTCGACGTGGGAGGCGGACGGCACCGCCGCGGACGCCGACCCGTGGAACACCGGGCCCCGCCACCAGCGGCCCAGCCTCGACAGGAGCTACACGGTCACCGGGGAGGAGCTGTCCTCGTCCCGTTCGTGGTGGCGCCTGAGCGACGAGCGTGCCGGAGTCACCTCGCCGGCCGCCCAGGACGGCCGCGGGCGGATCGACGTCGATGCCGAGATCGGCACCGGGGCGATCCAGATCGAGGAGTCCTCCTCCCAGACGCGCTGGAGCGGCTCGACTGAGACCGCCACCTGGGTCGTGAGCTCCTGGCGCGACGACAACGGCTACCACGACGAGCTGCCGGTGGCCGGCATGACCCACCCGGCCGTGAGCTCGGATACCGCCGAGAGCTGCCTCGACCAGGTCCTCGACAGTGACAACAGCGACGACGATGACGGCGATGACGACCGCCCCTGGGCGAGCTGGCGAGACCTGTCGGAGCTGTCGGACTCCCAGCGCTCCGCCTACGAGGGCTGCCTGACCACGGCGTGGGACCGGGAGGAGAGCTCCCGCGGCTCGGCGCCCACGGCGACGCCGTCCACCACGCCATCCACCACGCCGTCGACCGGCCCCAGCGCCGAGCCCTCACCCGCCCCGACGCACTGACCCGCCATCTGAAGGAGAGAACCATGAGCACCGACAGCATCAACAGCACCGAGGGCGCGAGCAGCACCGGCAACGCTGACAGCACTAACAGCACTAACAGCACTAACAGCACTAACAGCACTAGCAGCACTAGCAGCGCTGACAGGGCCCCCACGGACCCCACCGACCGCTTCCCCGAGGCGCCGTCCGGCCCGGACTCGGTCTGGACGGCCAGCTCCCTGGAGCACGAGCCGCAGCCGCACCACAAGCGCGGGCAGATCCGCAGGAGCACACTGACCTGGGGCCTGATCCTGGCGGCGCTGGGCGGGCTGCTCATCGCCTTCGGGGCGGGGCTGCACATCGACTTGGTCACCACGGGAATCGTGCTGCTGGCCGGCACCGGCGTCCTCGTCCTGGTGGCCGCGCTGCTCCCCCACTCACGAGGCCGCTCCACGCGGCCCTGAGCCCGGCGGGGGCGAGCAGCGTCAGGGGCCGGACCCGTCAGCGGGCCCGGCCCCTGGCGCCGGTACCGTCACCGGCCCGGTGCCGCCTCAGCGCCGGTAGACGATGCCCTTCCTGACCTCCTCGACGGCGTGGTCGTCGAGGAGGAGACGGACGATCTCCAGTCCCAGGTCGATGGCGGTGCCCATGCCGCGGCTGGTGAGCAGGTTGCCGTCGATCACGACACCGTCCTCGCTGGTCTCGGCGCCGTTCTCCTTCAGGACATGGAGGAAGGCCGGGTTGGCCGTGGCGCGGCGACCGGCCAGCAGCCCGAGCTCGGCGGGGATGGAGGGGGCGGCGCAGACGGCGGCCAGGGGCAGGTCCGCCCCCAGGCGGCGGGCGACCTCGTCGGTCACCGCCCGGGTGCTCTTGAGGTTGGGGGTGCCGGGGACGCCGCCCGGCAGGAAGACGAGGGCGTAGTCGGTCAGGTCGACGTCGGCCAGGAGGGCGTCGCAGCGGAAGGTGACGCGGTGGGAGCTGGTGACCGACAGGTCGTCGCCCACGGCGAGCATGTCGACGGCGATCCCGGCGCGGTAGAGCACGTCGACGACGGCCAGGGCCTCGACCTCCTCCAGCCCTTCGGCGATGAGCACGGCGACCCTGGCGTCGGTGGTCAGCTGGTCGGGTGTGGGCATGGTTCCTCCTCGGTACGAGTGATGGACTATGAGCGATGAGTACGGCGGGCACGGCGTTCGTGCTCGACCATAGTCCCGGCCGGAGGCGATCGGGAGGGCCCGGCGCCGGTGTCCCCGGCCGCCCCGGAGCCGCTGCGCGCCCGCGCCCGTTTCGCGGCACGGCCTAGTCGTCGAGCATTCCCGGACTGACCTTGCACTCCTCGCCGATGGCCATGGGGGCGATGGCGCCCGCCTCGCGCAGTTCGAGCAGGCGCGGCACGGTCTTCTCGACGACGCGCCAGGGGTCGATGGTGTTGAGGTAGATGCGCGTGCCGCCCTCGAACCCCGCCAGGGTCGAGATCCGCCACTTGAGCAGGATGCGCCAGCGCATGGGGGTCGCCACGGCGGGGGGCCGGTGGTACCACTCCTCGTTGCAGGGCACGGAGGCGCCGGTGGCGGCGTGGGCGGCGTGGAGGAGGTCGGAGATGGCGCGCATCTGCTCCTGCCCGACCTCCCAGGGGTTGCAGGGGGCGTGCAGGGGCCACACGGCGATCCCCGGGAAGCGGTGCCCGAACCCGGCGAAGGCGACGGCGTGCTCGTTCTGGGCGATGACGAGTTTGCGGGTGGCGCCGACCTTGAAGATGATGTCGTAGATGTCGGGCTGGGAGCGCAGGCGGTCCAGCTCCGCCTCGGTCTGGACGGCCAGGTCGTCGATGGCGACCAGCTGCTTGTGGAGGTGGTCGAAGGAGGCGCCGGCCGGTTTGAGCCAGTTCTGGAAGGCGGCGACGTAGCGCACCGCCGGGTCCAGGTGGTACAGGTCCTCCATGGTGCGGGCTGTGTACGCGGTGTACTGGTAGTGCTCCTCGGGGGTGAGGGAGCCCGATCCGGCGACCTGGGAGGTGTCGGTCGCGCCGTCGACGAAGTGGCGCCGTGCCACGATGAGGTCGTGCCCGCCGGAGAAGAACCCGTTCGCCGCCTGGAGCTTCTTGGTCTCGCTGATGGCGTCGAACTCCTCCGGCGTGGTGCCCGAGGCCAGCATCCGGGCGCGGACGACGGACATGATGTGGTCGTAGCCGGCGCTGGAGGCCAGGTACTCCGCCATGCGCCTGCGCGCCGCCTCGGAGGGCATGTGCCCGTGGTTGAGGTGCCAGTAGTTGTAGGAGACGATCTCGAAGAGGTTCGGGATGCGCCGGAACTCGGCCGTTGTCTCGGACAGGGCGTCGGCGCTCAGGCCCGTCAGCTCGCGCCACGAGCCGTCCGCGTCGCGCACCAGGCGGGACTTCTCGGGCGGTGTGTCCAGGTAGCGCCCGGAGCAGAAGGCGCAGTGGCGCCCGTCCGCCCCGTGGTCGATGGGGGTGCGGACCGCCGGCGGCAGGGACAGGGGCCTGTGCCCCCGCCCGGGGACAGTCCACACCTCCGTCCCGGTCAGCAGGTTCTGCTGTTTGACCGTGCCGTCCGCCAAGCGGACGATCGCCCGGTCTGCCCTGGAAAGATGACGGGCCATGTCACATCCTGTCCATTGTGGCGGGGTGGGAGCCGGTGCGGCCCTTCTCGCCCTCGTGGAGGGCGTTGATCGCGTCCATGTCCGCGGGCGCCAGTTCGAATCCGAAGACGTCGAAGTTGGCGGCCATGCGGTCGGGGCGCACCGATTTGGGGAAGACGACGTGGCCGCGCTGGATGGCCCACCGGAGGGCGACTTGGGCGGCCTCCGCGCCGTAGCGCGCGCCGATCGAGGCCAGCAGGGGGTCGCGGGCGGCGCGCCCGCGCGCCAGGGGGGACCACGCCTCGAAGACCATCCGGTGGCGCTGGGCGAAGCGGAGGATCGTGGAGTTGGGCATGTAGGGGTGGGACTCGACTTGGATGGCGTGGGGCTTGACGGCAGCGCGGTCCATGACGGCGCGCATGTGCGCGGTCTCATAGTTGGACAGGCCGATGGCCAGGCACTCGCCCGCGCGGTAGGCGTCCTCCAGGGCCGGCCAGGGAAGGGCGACGTCGCCGTCGTAGAGGGTGGGCAGGGGCCAGTGGACCAGGAAGAGGTCGAGGCTGGCCAGGCGGAGGTCCTCGAGGGAGCGGGCGATGGAGGCGGCCGCGGCCTCGGGCCGGTGGTTCCCGTTGTCGAGCTTGGATGTGACGAATAACTCTTCGCGGGGAATGCCGGACGCTTCGATGGCCCGGCCCACCTCCGCCTCGTTCCCGTACATCTGCGCGGTGTCGATGTGCCGGTAACCCGTGTCGAGGGCGGCGCGGACGGCGTCGTAGGCGTCCTCGGGCGCGATCTTGTAGGTGCCGAAGCCCAGTTGGGGGATTGCCCTTCCGGTGGGAAGGGTGAGGCTGGGGGTGGGGGGCTGTGGCGGGGCCGGGGTCGGCGCCGTGGGTGAGTTCATCGGTGATCCTCCTGATAGGGATCCTACCCGCACAGGGGGCCCGGCGGGTGGTGCTGCGTGCGGATGGGGGCGCTGGGCCTGTTGTTGCCCATGTGGCGGGCGTTGCGCGCTGGGGCCCGGGTCTGCCGACCGGTCGGGATCGGGGTGGTAGCAGAAGGGCGCTCGAAAAAGTGGTCTGCGCCATAGAAATGTCTGACCGATATGTCCGACTTTGCGGCGCGGGTCTCAGCAGGTGGCACAGAATCAGCGATTTTCAGCTATTTCTGGCGAAAACTAGCGTTTAATCATCCGGTCGGAGTATTGTTGAGTATTGTCAAGTAACCCGCTCGGATATGAGCCCCAGGTCTTGAGCTAGCGTAAGGTAGTTACAGATCAACCAAGCGGGACCGGATAAGACGAACGGAGAGCAGATGTCAGTCCGTAATGCCCTTCTGGCCCTCGTTGCCCAGCAGCCCGCCGGGGTCTACCGCCTCAAGCAGATGTTTGAGGAGCAGACCTGCGGCGCGTGGCCGTTGAACATCGGTCAGGTGTACCAGACCATGCAGCGCCTCGAGCGCGACGGCCAGGTCGTCTCCCACGCGGAGACGAACGCCGGCCGCGACTCCGAGGTCTTCGAGCTCACCGAACTGGGCCGCGAGGTCCTCGACGCGTGGTGGGCCACGCCCGTCCCCCGCGAGAACCCGGAGCGCGACGAGCTCGTCATGAAACTCGCCGTCTCCGCCGCCGACCCGACGGTCGACGTCGAGGCGATGATCCAGACGCAGCGCCGCTCGACCCTGTCCGCACTGCGCGACGTCACCCGCCTCAAGGCGAGTGCCGACGAGGGCGAGCTCGCGTGGAAGCTCATCCTCGAGCGCCACATCTTCGATCTGGAGGCCGAGCTCAACTGGCTCGACCACATCGAGTCCGGCGCGGTCTCCGAGGCCGCGCGCCGTGCCGCCTTCGCCGCCGCCAAGGGCCGTGCCCGTACTTGGGCCAACGTTCCGGAGCCCGCGACGGCGCGATGAGCGGTGGGCCGAATCCAGTAAGGATGAGCGGCGTCGGACATGATTTCGGCGCGAACGACGTCCACGTGCGAGCGCTCGACGGGATCAACCTGGAGGTTGAACCCGGCGAGCTTCTCGCTGTCATGGGGCCGTCCGGCTCGGGCAAGTCCACCCTCTTGTCCATCGCCGGCGGCCTCGAACGTCCCAATCGCGGTTCCGTTTTCATCAACGGCATCGACCTGGCCACCCTGGACGGGGTCCGTCGCGCCCAGGTGCGCAGGCGCCAGATAGGGTACGTCTTCCAGGACTACAACCTCATCCCCTCACTGTCGGCCCTCGAGAATGTGGAAATGCCCCTCCAGCTCGACGGCGTGCCGAACGCCAAAGCCCGCGCCCTCGCGATGGAGGCCCTCGACGAGGTCGGAGTGGGCGACCTCGCGGACCGCTTCCCCGAGCGCCTCTCGGGCGGCCAGCGCCAGCGCATCGCGATCGCCCGCGGACTCGTGGGCAACCGGTCGGTCATCCTCGCCGACGAGCCCACCGGCGCCCTCGACTCGAACACAGGCGAACAGATCATGATGGTGTTGCGCGACCATATCGACGCCGGAGCGGCGGGTATCCTCGTTACACACGAGGCGCGCATAGCCGCGTGGGCGGACCGCACGGTGTTCCTCAGGGACGGGCACATCGTCGACCGCTCGCGCACGGACTCGATCCGCGACCTCCTCCGCGATCCGACGGCAAGGGACTGATGGCACGACTGAGGCAGCGCTTGAGCCGGTGGAGGGTGGCCCTCCGCATCGCCACGCGTGACGCCCGCCAGAACGGCGGGCGCACCAGCGCTGCCATCATCCTCATCGCCCTGCCCATCATCGTGGCGATCGGCGCCGTCGCCGTCTGGGACGTCACGACCTCCCAGCGCTACGTCGCCTCCGAATGGCTCGGCCGCGACACGGGCGTGCAGGCCGTCGCCACGCACTACTCCTCGGGCCCCATCCACCAGGACGCCACGAACTCGCGCGCCGTCGCCGCGGACTCCACCGAGGCCTCCGTCGACGCCTCGACCCTTTCCTCGTGGGTGCCCGACCAGGACTCCCTGACCCCTGTGGACAGCCTCTACCAGCTCACCCTCACCTCCTCCGGGGCCTCGACCACCGTCGCCACCGCGACCCAGACCCCCCGCCTCGACGTGCCCGTCCTGGCCGAACTGGGGCGCAGCGGGCCCCTGGACGCGGGCAAGATCGTCATCAGCCAGGACCTGGCCACCCAACTCGGGGTCGGTGTGGGCGACTCCGTGGAACTCGGCGTCACCGTCGAGCAGTCCCGCCTCACGAAGAAACTCACGGGCACCGCGGTCGTCGACGCGCTGGTCCCGGGGGAGCGCCGCGCCGTCGCGGGCGCGGGGACCCTGGGCGTCGACCCCTACGCCGTGGCGGGCAAGACCTTCACCTCCTGGTACGTGACCGGTCCCGTCCCCATCGGCTGGGACAAGGTGGAGGAGCTCAACGCCTCCGGGTTCCGCGTCACCTCCCGCGCGGTCCTGGCCTCACCGCCGCCCGCCTCGCAGCTCAGCCCCGACATCGCCGCCTACGCCCAGCCCTCCCGTTCCGTCAGCCCCTGGCAGTACCTCCTCATCGTCGCCGGGATCCTGCTGGTCCTCACCGAGATGATCCTGCTGGTGTCCCCGCTGTTCACCGTCACGCAGCGCTCCGTCATGCGGACCGCCGCCATGATCGTGGCGAACGGCGGCGACAACACGGACGGGCGCCGCCTCACCATCGCCCACGGCCTCACCGTCGGCCTCTACGCCGCGATGTTCTCCGTCCTGGGCTCCGTGGGCGTGCTCCTGGGGATCGGCCACTGGTCGCGCCTGGGGATCGGGATCATCCCCTGGTGGACCCTCGTCCTGTCCCTGCTGCTGCCGCTCATGCTGTCCATCATGGCGTCCGTCTCGCCGGCCCACACCTCGGCGCACATCAACACCTCCGCAGTCATCGGCGGGCGCACTTGGGAGCCCTCCCGCCTGGTCCGGCGGCGCCTGGCCTACCCTGTGGTCCTGCTCGCGGCCCTCCCGATCCTGGGGATCGCCGCGTGGCAGGGGCAGATCGGGCTGCTCATCCTGGGCATCGCCCTGCTGGAAACGGGCCTGATCGGGTCCATCCCCTACCTGTTCATGCGGTGGCGCTCCCCGAACCGGCGCTCGTCCATGAGCATGCGCCTGGCGCTGCGCGACGCCGTGCGCAACGGGCACCGCACCTTCCCGGCGATGGCCTCCATCCTCACGACGGTGTTCGTCGCCTGCGCGCTGCTCATCACGCTCAACTCGTCGAACGAGGCGGGCTGGAACGCCACGGCGCACGTCGGCGCGCGCGGGCGGGTCTTCGTCAAGGACGCGGACATGACCGAGTCCGTGCTGCGCACCCGCCAGGTCCACACCACCGCCCGCGACGCCATCGCCTCGGTCAACCCCGTCGTCTCCGAGGTCACCCTCACCGGCATGGCGTGGAACTCCGCCCCCGGCGGCCCCACGCGCTCCGTCGGCGCGATCTCCCCCATCGACGGGCAACTGATCCCGCAGATCACCGGCGAGGGCCGCCCCATACACGAGGTCGACCCCGTCTACATCGTCGACGACGGCACCTACCTGCGCGAGTCCGGCATCGTCTCCGGAGACGAGATGGTACGGGCGGTCACCACCCTCACGGCCGGGGGCGTCCTGGTGCCCGAGCCCTCCCTGATCGACGGAACGGGCCAAGTGCGCCTGAGCTCCCTGGATCTCTCCGAGATCGCCAAGGCGAGGGCCGCCGGCCAGACCTCGAACCTGCCGTTCGCCTCCGTCATCCAGACGGTCGCTTTCAAAGCCACGCCGTTCACCGACTTCAACGTCGTCGTCCTCTCGCCGCAGGCCGCCTCGCAGCTCGGCCTGGCCGCCCGGCCCCTGGGGCAGCTCCTCACCGTCCAGAACCCCATCGGCCCCTTCAGCGCGAGCGCCTTCACGACCCAGATCGCCCGCGAGGCGCCGGGGGCCTCTGTCACCGTCCTCGTGCCCTCCGTGCGATCCGTGCTGCTGCCCTACATCGCGGCTTTCATCGCGGTCGTCGCCGCGGGCGCGACGGTGGCGCTCGTCGTCGCGCTCTCCGCCTCGGACATGCGCCCCGACCTCGACACCCTCGACGCCATCGGGGCGGGCCCCTCGATGCGCCGCCACGTCACCACTTGGCAGGGCCTCGTGCTCGCCCTCAACTGCATCCCCGCCGCCGTCCTGTCAGGGCTCATCGTGGGTGTGCTCGCCGTGCTGGCCGTCGCCAGGTCGCAGGTCTTCCCGGAGTTGTCGACACTGACCCCTGTGATCCCCTGGTCGGCGCTGATCGGCATGCTCGTCGGCATGCCCGCCCTGTGCGGAGTCGTCGCCATCGTCCTCACTCCGCGCGGGCAGAAACGGCTGCGCCGCATCGACTAGGGCGTGCCCGGGTGCGGGCGCGAGTCGTTGGCGCTGTGAGGGGGTTGGCGGCACCGCGAAGGGGGTATAACGCGCGCTGGCGCCTTGACCGTCGTCAGTGCCGGTGACCGCGGTCGGCACCGAGGGCGTCCCATCCGAGGATGGGACGCCCTCTCACGCCCGCTCCTGCCGCCGTGGCCCGACCGGTCCGCGGCCATCCGGATGGCTCGCCGGCGGGACGCCTCCGCCGGGGGCTGTCAGCCGCCTCACTGGTCGGTCGGCCACCAGGAGTTGACGCGCGCGACGCACTTCGTGCCGTACGACGGGTCGTATGGCAACGTCGTCGAGACCGTGCCGGAGGAGCCCAGGGCGACCGTGGTCGGCGTCGCCGTGACCTCGGAGTACGTCAACGGAGTCAGAGGGCTCTCCCCGTCGCGGAACCCCGTTTCCATCCAGACGTCGACGGAGTCGATGGAGCCGAAGGCGTTGCTGGCGGCGACCGATACCGTCGTCGACAGGCTGACCGTCATCGTGCTCTCGTCGAGGACGCACGAGATGGAGCCGTAGCTGAAGACGTCGTCGTCCGCGGGGGAGACCTGCGCGACCGCCTTCGCAGTCTTGTACTTGTCGCCGCAGAGCCTCTGCATGGCGCTCGCGATGTCCTGATGGGCATCGGGGTAGGCGCGGAACAGGGACGCGGCCGTATTGCGCTTGTCGCGGGTGATCGCGTCGCACACTTTCTGCGCCTTGATCTCGACCGCCTGGTGCTCCAACTGCGAGGCCTGCGCGTCCAGGTTGCGCGCCTCGTCGTTGCGGCTACGCGCGCCGACGACGAGGACGATGGTGACGACCAGCAGTACAACGCTGAGGGCCGCGCCGACGATCGTCGCAATGGCGAGTCCCCTGCTCTTCTTCGGGGCGGGCGCGGCGGGGGGCTGGGCGCCGGCCGGACGCGGGTCCGTCCCGTAGGGGGAGGCCTGCGGGTCCTGGGCGCCGGGCGTGTACGGGGATCCGGTGCTGTTCGTGCTCATTCGTTCTCTCCATTCCCGCTGAGGTCGAGGCTGTTCGCGTCGTCGACGGCCTGTTGGGCGTCGGTGACGCCCTGCTGGGACTCCTCGACGGCTCTGCCCGCCTTGTTGAAGGCGCCCAGGGAGATGGTCATGGCCACGCAGAGGATGACTGCGACGGCCCATGCCGCGATGCAGGCGATCAGCATTCCCTTGCTGGGCGCCGGACGCGAGGATCCGGCGCCGTCGGAGGCCGTGGCGGCCCCAACGGTGAACGGCTGGGCCGAGGGGCCCGCGGCGCTGTCCACCGGCTGCGGGACCGCGGCAGCGGCGAGCGGCTCGGCGGAGGGGGCCGCGGTGGGGGCGTCTTGGAACTGCTCGGTCCATTCGGTGCCGCTCCACCAGCGCAGTCGGCCAGAACCCGCGGGGTCCGAGTACCAGCCTGGAACGGGTGTGCTCACAGTTTCTCCTTCACTATGTCGTGGAATACCAGGAGGATCCTACCGGATGCGCAGAATCGCCCGCATCGTTGTGAGACGGCTCCGATGCGCGGGATTGGTAGTCTTGGGCCATGACCGCCCTCCTCCAGACGCACCCCCTCCTCGCTCTATTCCTTGTGGTGGGACTGGGGGCGGTGCTCGGCGCGATCCGCTTCGGGCCCCTGCGCTTCGGAGCGGCCGGCGCCCTCTTCGTCGGGCTCGTCCTCTCCGCCTCGGTCCCCGAGGCCGCGGGGGAGGACATGCGCATCGTCCAGCAGATCGGCCTCGCCTTCTTCGTCTACACGGTCGGCATCTCGGCGGGCGCGACCTTCTTCCAGGATCTGCGCAAGCAAACGGGCCTCCTGGCGTCCTGCGCTGCCGTGTGCCTCGTGGGGGCGGTCCTGGCGCTGGCTGGCGGGCGGGTGCTCGGCCTCGGCGAGGGCCTCACCACGGGGCTCTACACGGGCGCGCTGACCGCAGCCCCGGCGCTCGATGCCGCGACCAGGGTCACCGGGGATCCGCAGGCGGCGGTCGGGTACGCGTTCGGCTACCCGATCGGGGTCGTCGTGGGGATCCTCGTCGTCACGATGACCGTGACCCGGCGGTGGGCGGGGGAGCGGGACACCCCCTCGTTGGCGGGCGGGAACCTGGAGACCGTGACGGTCCTGGTGGCCGACACGATCAACATGCGCCAGATCGCCGCCTGGCGCGAGCAGCGCATCCGCATGTCCTACCTGCGGCGGGGGGAGCGCACCCGCGTCGTCGCCCCCGGTGAGGACCTGCTGGCGGGGGACCACGTCCTCATGGTCGGCGACGCGGCCAGCGTCGAGGAGGCCGCGCGCGACGTGGGCGAGATCCTGGGGCACCGCCTCGAGGACGACCGCAGCGACGTCGCCTTCGAGCGGATCCTCGTGTCCAACCCCGACGTGGCCGGAAGGCCGGTGTCCCAGCTCAACGTCGCCAAGCGCTTCGGCGCGGCCATCACGCGGGTGCGCAGGGGCGACCTCGACCTGCTGGCCCGCGACGACCTCGACCTGCAGCTCGGGGACCACCTGGCCGTCGTCGTGCCCATTGAGGAGCTCGACGCCATCTCCGACTGGCTGGGCGACTCCGAGCGCCGGGTCGCCGAAGTCGACGCCATGGCGTTCGGGATCGGCATGGTCCTGGGGATGCTGCTCGGCGTCGTGTCCTTCCCCATGCCCGGGGGATCCTCCTTCCAGCTGGGCTCCGCCGCCGGGCCCCTGATCGTCGGCATGGTCCTGGGCGCCCTGCGGCGGACGGGGCCCCTGGTGTGGACGCTCCCCGCGGCCGCGAACCTCACGATCCGCCAGATCGGGCTCATGCTCTTCCTGGCCGCCCTGGGGCTCAACGCGGGCCCGCAGATGGCGGCGCTGCTCCAAGGGGGCGAAGGGGGCAGGGCGGCGCTCCTCGCGCTCGTCATCGTCGCGGTGTGCTGCGCCGCCCAGGCCCTGGCCGGGCGCTTCCTGGGCCTGTCCGCCGCCCGCGCCGCCGGGGGAGTGGCCGGGTTCCTCGGCCAGCCCGCCGTGCTCCAGGCGGCTGACGCGCGCGTCGTGGACGAGCGCGTCGAAGCGGCCTACGCGACCCTCTTCGCCTTCTCCATCATCGTGAAAATCCTGCTCGTCCCCCTCATCACGACCTTCATGTGAGGCTCCCAATGGCAACACCCGATTTCGTCCTCGAACTGCGCCGCCACGTCGGCCACGCCCCGCTGTGGATGCCGGGCACGACAGCGGTCGTCCTGCGCCGAACGGAGGGCTCCCCGGCACCGGGTTGGTCCGCGGTCCGCCTGGATCCCTGCGAGGTGGAGGTGCTGTGCGTGCGCCGCGCGGACAACGGCGCGTGGACGCCCGTCACCGGCATCGTCGACCCCGGTGAGGAGCCGGCCGTGGCGGCCGCCCGCGAGGTCCTAGAGGAGACCGCCGTGGTCGCCCGCCCCACCCGCCTGCTCTCCGTGGAGGTCGTCGGCCCGGTGACCTACGGCAACGGCGATGTCACGACCTACCTCGACGTCGCCTTCGCGTGCGAGTGGGCGCAGGGGCGCCCGGAGCCCGCCGACGGGGAGAACACGGAGGCGCGCTTCGTCCGCGCGGACCGCCTGCCGCCGATGAACGCGCGTTTCACGCGGGCGATCGCCCGGGCCCTGTCCGGCGAGCCCAGTGCGGTGTTCCTCACGGAAGCCGTGTGAAACGCGGACGCCCCCTTGTGGGACTTGAGTCCTAGTGGTGAGATGGACGCATGAACACACCAACGAGAATCGCCTACTCCGTCACCGCGCAATCGACCGGCGGCCGCGCCGGGCGCGCCACCACCGCCGACCCCGAGCTCGCCCTCGACCTGCGCGCCCCCGTGGAGCTCGGCGGCCCGGGCGGCGGCGCCAACCCCGAGCAGTTCTTCGCCATGGGCTACGGCGCCTGCTTCCAGGGGGCGATGGGCCTGGTCGCCAAGGACTTCGGCCTCGACATCTCCGAGTCCGTGGTGCGCACGACCATCGGCATCGGCCCCGAGGGCAGCTCCTTCGCGCTGACCGCCCTCATCGAGGTCCTCGTCCCCGGCGCGGACACCGCGCGGGTCCAGGCCCTCGCCGACAAAGCGCACGAGCTGTGCCCCTACTCCAAGGCGACGCGCGGGAACGTCCCCGTCGAGGTCAAGGCGGTCTCCGCCCTCTGACGCCCCTGCGGCCCGCTCCCATCCGGCGGGCCCGCAGCCAGGCCCCCGCTGCCCGTGGGAACGGGAAGCGGGGGCCGCGCGTGGGACGAGGGGGCTGCTTGCGGGGCGGAGGCGTTCCGGGGCCGCGTGCAGGACGAGGGCACTGCGGGCGCAGCGGCACTCGTGCCGCCGCTCCCGCGCGCCTGGCTAGGCGCCGCGCCAGTAGGCCTCCAGCGCGCGCGACAGGGCGTGGAGGTCGCCGATGTGGCTCATCTCCCGTGCGGAGTGCATGGACAGCAGGGGCACGCCCACATCGACGGTGGGGATGCCCAGGCGCGCGGCCGTGATGGGGCCGATCGTGGTCCCGCAGGGCATCGCGTTGTTCGACACGAAGTCCTGGGAGGCCACGCCCGCGGCCGCGCACGCGCGCGCCCACAGCGCCGCGCCCTCGGCGTCGGTCGCGTAGCGCTGCTTCGAGTTGATCTTGAGCACGGGCCCGCGCCCCATGACCGGGCGGGTCCGGGGGTCGTGGCGGTCGGCGTAGTTGGGGTGCACGGAGTGCGCCGCGTCGGCGCTCACGCACGAGGAGGACGCGAGCATCCGCTCGTGCCCGTCGGGGGTGCGCCCCAGCGCCTGGGCGGTGCGGCGCAGGACCGTCTCCAGGACAGGCCCGCCCGCGCCCGTGCGCGTCTGGGAGCCGACCTCCTCGTGGTCGAAGCACGCGAGGACGACGACGTCCCCCGCCTCGGGCGCCGCCCCGGCCAGGCGCTCCATGGCGACCAGGGCGGGGTGGACCGACGAGAGGTTGTCCTGGCGGGAAGCGGCGATGAACTGCCCGTCCTCGCCGAAGAAACCGGGCCCCTGGGAGGGGGTGAGGATCAGGTCGAAGGAGGCGACCTCCTCCGCCCCCGACAGGCCCGAGGCGCGGGCGACGTGGTCGAGTAGGCCCGCCGACGAGTCCACGGTCCACACGGGGTGGAGGTGGCGCTGGGGGTCCAGGGACAGGGAGTCGTTGACGGAGCGGTCCAGGTGGATCGCCAGCTGGGGGATGCGCGCGATGGGGCCGGTGCGCGCCAGCACGGCCCGCCCGGAGGTGGTGATGAGGCGCCCCGCGATGGTGAGCTCGCGGTCCAGCCACGAGTTCCACATCATTCCGCCGTAGATCTCGACGTCGACCATCCCCCACCCGTCGGGGGTGGTCGATTGGACGGAGGGCTTGACCGACAGGGCCGGGGAGTCCGTGTGGGCGCCGACGACGCGGAACCCGGCGGAGTCGCCGACGCGCGGCGGGACCAGCCAGGCGGCGACGGCGCCCCCGCGCACCATGACGTGCCCGCCGGGGGAGGCGTCCCACGCCTCGCGCTCGTCCTGGAGGGCGAAACCCGCGTCGACGAGGCGCTGGGCGACCAGGTCGGCCGCGTGGTAGGGGCTGGGGGAGTCGAGGAGGAAGTGCTGGTAGTCGACCGCGTTCGCGTGGACGTCATCGAGTTCGAGTGTGGCCATGCCCCAATGGTAGGGCCGGCGGGGCGCGACGGCATGCGCGTGGCGCGGTCCGGGCCCACCGTCGCGGAAGCGGCCCGGTGCGGCCCCGCCCCGTATGCCGGCGCGGTGGCATATGCTTGGCGGATGAGCGAGTTGACAGTGCCCTCTTACGTCCTCAATGACGGTTCCGATCTTCCCGCAGTGGGGTTCGGGACCTACGGCCTGCGCGGGAGCGGGGGAGTGGACGCCATGGTGAGCGCGGTGCGCACCGGCTACCGCCTGCTCGACAGCGCCTTCAACTACGAGAACGAGGGGATCCTCGGCGAGGCGGTGCGCCGTTGCGGCGTGCCCCGCGAGGAGCTGCGCCTCGTGTCGAAGCTGCCGGGCCGCTGCCAGCACTACGACCGGGCGGTCGCGACGGTGGAGGAGTCGCTGCTGCGGGCCGGCCTGGACTACTGGGACATGTACCTCATCCACTGGCCGAACCCGGGGCGGGGCCTGTACGTGGAGGCGTTCGGCGCCCTCGTCGACTTGCGCGGGAGGGGGCTGATCCGCTCGGTCGGCGTGTGCAACTTCCTGCCCGAGCACATCGACCGCCTGCGCGACGAGGTCGGCGCGCTGCCCAGCGTCAACCAGATCGAGCTGCACCCCTACTTCCCGCAGGCCGACGCCCTGGCCTACCACGCCTCGGTCGGCGTGCGCACGCAGAGCTGGAGCCCCCTGGCCCGCAAACTCAAGGCCGTCGAGGATCCGGCGATCATCGCCCTGGCGGACGAGGCGGGGGTCAGCCCCGCGCGGCTCATCCTGCGGTGGCACTACCAGCTGGGCACCATCCCCCTGCCCAAGTCGGCGACTCCGTCGCGCCAGGCCGCGAACCTCGACGTCTTCGGCTTCTCCCTCACCGAGGAGCAGATGGGGAGGATCTCGGCCCTCGGGCGCCCGGACGGGCGCCAGGCGGACCAGGACCCGGCCCGCTACGAGGAGTTCTGAGTCACTGCCCGTCCAGCGCCACCCTGTACACGTTGGTCTCGCGCTGGACGAATCCGGCGCGCCGGTAGAGGCGGTTGGCGGCCTCGCGGGAGGGGCGCGACGTGAGGTCGACGGTGCGCGCTCCGATGCCCTTGGCGTGCTCGAGGGCGGCCTCGACCAGCGCCAGGCCCGCGCCGTGGCCGCGCGCGCCGGAGTCCACGACGACGTCCTCGATCCAGGCGCGCACGCCCGTGGGGATCTCGAAGACCGCCAGTGAGAGCATGCCCAGGACCGGGCGCTCGCCCGAGGCGTCGGCCGAGTCGGGGCGGAACACGAAGAGGTGGACGCCCCCCTGGGAGAGCAGGCGCTCCACGTCGTCGGCGCCCAGGGGGGAGGCGCTGCGCGAGAGCTGGGGGAGCAGGCGCCCCATGGCCTCGACGAGTTCGGGTGTGGGGGTGGTGAGTAGCTCGACGGACATAGTTCTCCTAACGGTCGCGTCCATTTTATCGGGCGGGCCCATGGAGTCCACCCCTTGTTCCGGGCGGCCGCCCCTGGCGTCCCGGCCGGCCCTTCCTCGGCGGTCCGGGGGGCGGCGCCCGGTAAGAACGTCGTGGTGCTGGGGCAGGGCGGGGACGGCGTCAGACCGTGATCTCGACCTGGTTCCCCTCGACTGCCACGACGCAGCTCTCGTAGTAGCCGTCACCGGTCGTCCTGGGGCCGCTGACGACCGTGTATCCCGCGGCTTTCAGCGCTGCGGTCAGTTCGTCGACCGCCTCCCCGCTCCCGACGGAGAACGCGATGTGGGCGTAGCCCGTGCGATTGGGGTCTTTGCGGTCGTCGGCCATCCGCGGCCTCGTCATGACCTCGAGACGCGGTCCGTCGTCGAAACTGATGAAGTACGAGCGGAAACCGGTGGTCGTGTTGTGGTAGCCGTCGTTGGAGCGGCCGCCGAGGTAGCGCACGAAGAAGTCGCGGGCGGCCTCGAGGTCGTTCACATACATCGCGACATGTTCGATCCTCATGGTGAGGGGCCTTCCGGTCGGGGTCCTGGTTGGGCGCGCCCAATAGCCTAGGGGCGTTGTCCGCGCCGCCGCCGGGCCCGCTCAGCCAGCGAAACGGATGATCTGCTTCTCCGCGTCCATAACCGCTTCAACGCCGAATGGGATGATGCACCGAGGCATTGCGTGTCCAACGTTCAGGTTGAAAACAACTGGCAGATCGGGCCTGTCGATGACCTGAATCAGCATCTGGCGGTATTCCCTGGCATACGTCTCATCCATCGGCTTTCCGACCAGAACGCCAGAAACCGCATCGAACACGCCTCGTTCCTTGAGGTGCTCGAGCGCCTGCCGGTACTTTTCTGGCGAGGGTTTCTCTTCGCTGGACTCCAGGAGGAGGATGCGGCCCCTCCATTCCTCCTCATCGGGGAACAACTGGTACTCCTCGCACATGGCCGGCATGTCGGCGTAGCGCTCCGCGTTGAAGAGGTCGTACAGGGAGTCGATGCATCCTCCGAGTACCCTGCCCGAGAACACGGGAGGCCCCTGCAATAGTTCGAACCCGTGGTCGGGGAGGGCGGTCAGCGGTTCGCCGACCTGATCGGGCGTGAAGCTCCTCCTCTCCTCGTACCAGGTGTCGCTGGGGGTGACCTCCCGGATGGTCCCGGTGGAGATCAGCTCCTCGAAGTGCTTCCGGGTGTAGGGCAGCATTTCCGGGCCCAGTTCGCAGACGTCCGGGAGGAACGCCTGCCCGTAGAAAGTGCTCAGCCCCACTTTGTGGAGCATCAGATGGTTGATCGTCGTGTCCGAGAAGCCGAGGAAGACCTTGTCCGCCACGGCGTGGGCGAGCTCGTTGTGGTCGAACAAATGCGGCAGGAGCCGGTAGGTGTCGTCTCCGCCTATTGCGCACAGGATCATGTCGATCTCCGGGTCGCGGAACGCCTCCAGCAGGTCCTCCGCCCGTTTCTCCGGGTGGGCCTTGACGTGATCCACTCCCATGAGGGCGTGCGGCATGAACCGCACATCCAGTCCGTATTCCCGCAGCCTGCGAACGCCTATGTCCAACTCGAAGCGGATGAACGGTTCGCCCACGATCCCGCTCGACAGGCTCACGATCCCAACAGTTCCGATCATGCTTCCTCCATTGGATCCCGCTGTTCCCGCCCCGGGGGCCGAATGCCCGGAGGCAGGCGCCTCAAGCGCTGCTCAGCGGACGGCCGTCGGACCGTGACATCAACACTACCGCCTCAACGTGCGCCGTGTGGGGGAACATGTCGAAGACGCGGCCGTGGGTCGCGCGCAAGGAGGGCATGGCCGCCAGGTCTTTGGCGAGGGTGGCGGGGTTGCACGAGGAGTAGATGACGCGCGGGGCCGTGCAACCGTCCAGCCACGAGGCCAGTTCCGGGCCGATGCCCCGCCTCGGGGGGTTGACGACGACCACGTCGGGCGCCCCGGAGGCCGACTGGGCGCGCGCCCACGCGGTGGCGTCGTCGGCGATGAAGCGCGCCTGGTCGCGCGTGAGTCCGAGCGCCCTGGCGCGGCTGATCGCCGAGGCGATGGCGGCCTCGGACACTTCGACGCCCGTCACGGCTGGCACGCCCGCGTGGGAGGCGTGCAGGGCGAAGCCCCCGACGCCGCAGTACAGGTCCCACAGGGAGGAGGGGGCGGCGCCGCCGGGCAGGGGCAGTGCGGCCCACTGCGCGGCTTGGCGGTAGAGGCGCCCGGCGACTGCGGCGTTGGTCTGCGTGAACGAGCGCGGCCCCAGCTCCAGGCGGAGCCCGCCCGCGTCCAGGGGCAGGGTGCGTCTGCGCGTGAGGACGATCTCCTCGGGCCCTTCAACGCGCGCCTCGTGGGCGGGGTGGATGTTCGCAGTGACGACGTGGACGGAGGGGACCAACTGCCGCAGGTGGGGCAGGGCGCGCCGGATGTCGGCCACGCGGTCGCGCGAGCGCAGGACGAATCGCACCATGAGGCGCTCGTCGGCGCCGACGGTGATGAGGATGTTCTTCAACTCCCCGCGCCTGGTGGGCACGTCGTAGGGGGTCAGCGAGAGGGCGCGGATGAAGCGTTTGAGGCCGACGGAGGCGCGGTTGACCGCGGGGTGCTGGATGGGGCACCCCGGCAGGTCGACGCCCCTGCGGTCGGGTCCCAGGGCGCCCAGCGAGGGGCGCCGGGCGGTGCCGCCGACGACGAGTTTGGCCGAGGTGCGGAAACCCCTGGGCTCCGATGCGACGGGGGGCAGCCACCGGATGCCCGGGGCGCCGGGGACGGACGCCAGGGCGGCGCGCACCGAGCGGGCCTTGTCGGCCAGCTGGTCCGGGTAGGGCGCCTCGATGAGCGGGCACGAGTGGCACGCCCCCGACTCCCAGTGTTCGCAGCGCACGGACCCATCCTAGGACGGGCCGTTGTCCGGCGCGGGGCGGGCCGGTCGACGCGCGACATGATGGCGTCCGTCGGGGCAGCCGGGAAGGGGGCCGCCGGGGCGCGCGTGCCGGTCCGGGC
>ERZ772945.1166-NODE-1166-length-19240-cov-41.154391_pt1 | contig 19240 bp, 21 predicted proteins | sample MGYA00511681_ERZ772945 | MGnify/ENA primary metagenome ERZ772945 (study PRJEB29015, sample SAMEA2737943) | human oral metagenome | biome: human oral; feature: human-associated habitat; material: dental | place: China | collected 2143 ...
AAATGTTGCGGTGGCATGGCTGACCTATGCACCACAACATTTATTATAGAACCCATAATGTATGGCATACTGCGAAACGATTTCGTGGTATGCCATTTTTTATACCGTAAGGGCAACGGAGTTCATGAAGGTATTCGTGGAAGCGGGGTTGACATTTTTCATGAAATCGGGTAAACTGTTTGTATAATATCATATATGTTTGATATGAAATGTATTATACAAAGGGAGCAATTACGATGAGCAACGAGCGAGACAATCATACGCATGACCATGAGCATGAGCACGCACATGACCATGCGCACGAACACGATCATTCACATGCGCATAGCCATGCGCACGACGACTGGCAGCCGCATGAGCACGATGCTGCCCATCCACATGAGCATGGTGGCGTCAATGACTACATGAAGGCAGTTGCGGAGTACCGCAAGACGTTTGCCTCGAAGCAGGACGTCATTGATGGCACGCCTGACCCTGCTGTGCGCGAAATGATTCTGCGCATGGAGCAGATTGGCTGCGATACGGCATTTGACCGATTCGACCAGCAGAAGCCGCAGTGTTCGTTTGGACTTGCGGGCGTATGCTGTCGCTTCTGCAATATGGGACCGTGCAAGATCACGCCGAAGAGCCCGCGCGGCGTCTGCGGCGCGGATGCCGATCTCATCGTCGCGCGCAATCTCCTGCGGAGCGGGGCAAGCGGCGCGGCGCAGCATGGGGCACACGCGCGCGAGGTCATTCTCTCGCTGAAATTCGTTGCGGAGGGGCGGCTTGATTTGCCTCTCTTGGGTGCGAACCGCATCCGCGAGGTCTGCGAGGCATTCGGCATCACGACGCGCGGACAGTCGATCAAGCGCCTTGCGGGAAAGCTTGCGGATGTGCTCTTAGAAGATCTCTCGCGGCCGCTTCCAGACGACTACAAGACGATAAAGGCGCTCGCGCCTGCCGAGCGGCAGAAGGTCTGGAAGGATCTCGATATCATTCCGATCAGCGCCTACCATGAAGTGTTTGAGGCATTCCATCGCACGGGCTGCGGCACGGATGGCGATTGGCGGAATATCATGCAGCAGTTCCTGCGCTGCGGCCTCGTCTTTACGTTTACGGGCGTTGTGGCAGCGAATATCGCGACGGATGCGCTTTTTGGCGTCGGACACCGCACGACCTCGAAGGTCAATATCGGCGCACTGAAGAAGGGCTATGTCAATATCGCCGTTCACGGCCATTTGCCGACGCTCGTCAGTGAAATCGTCCGCATTGGACGCACGAAGGAGTATATCGATCTCGCGAAGAAGCATGGGGCAAAGGGCATCCAGTTCTACGGGATCTGCTGTTCGTGCCTCTCGGCGATGTATCGCTACGAGGGCGTCATCCCGCTCTCGAATGCCGTCGGTGCGGAACTCGTGCTCGGAACGGGCGCGCTCGATCTCTGGGTTGCCGATGTGCAGGACGTCTTCCCCGCGATTATGGATGTCGCGCGCTGCTTCAAGACGACGGTCGTGACGACGAGCGATTCGGCGCGCCTGACGGGAGCAGAGCATTATGGCTACGACCACCATCATTCCAATGTGGAGGATACAGAGAAGATTGCACGCAAGATCGTGGAGCGCGCGATTGAGAGCTTTGCAGACCGCCGCGACATTCCCGTATTCATTCCCGCCTACGAGGTCACGGCGGAAGTCGGCTTCTCGGCTGAGTACGTCAAGGAGCGCTTCGGCAGCTTCCAGCCGCTTGCGGATGCCTTGAAGAGCGGGCAGGTGCAGGGCATCGTCAACATGGTCGGCTGCACGAATCCACGCGTCGTCTACGAGCGTGCGACAGTCGATATTGCCGAGGAGCTGCTGAAGAACAACATCTTGATTTTCACGAATGGCTGTGCGTCGTTCCCTCTCTTGAAAATGGGCTATTGCAGCCTCGAAGGGCGCGCACTCGCGGGACAGTCGCTCCAGAACTTCCTCGGCGACGATCTGCCACCCGTCTGGCACATGGGCGAGTGCATCGACAATACGCGCGCCTCGACGATATTCGGCGGCATCGCGCAGGCGGCGGGCGTCCTCATCAAGGATATGCCGTATGCGTTCACAAGTCCCGAATGGTCGAATGAGAAGGGGCTTGACGCTTCGCTCGGTTTCCGCCTCTTCGGCATCGACTCCTACCACTGCGTCGAGCCGCCTGTGCAGGGCTCGACGAATGTCACGAATTTCCTGAAGCGCGACACGAAGGAGACGCTCGGCGCGACGATGCATGTCAACGTCGACCCGAAGGCGCTCGCGAAGGAAATGATCGCGGACATCAAGGCAGCGCGCAAAAAGCTCGGATGGGCTTGATGCCATCAAAACCGCATAAAAAGCAGCCATTGGCTGCTTTTTTAAGGAGTTATAACATAGTATTTATATAGGATAAGGTGAGCACTATGAATGTGCGAAAGAAGGTATGGGCGGTTGCTGCCCTGCTGCTTCTGCTGCTCGGAGCTTCTGCCTACGGAATCGCAACGCATCATACAGCGCAGGCGGATACGCGCCGTGTGCGGATCGCGTATCTTCCGATCACGCACGCGCTTCCGCTCTTTGCACAAAAGGAGCTTGAGACGCCGGACGGGCCCGTGCAGCTTGAGCTCGTGCGATATGGCTCATGGCCGGAGCTCATGGATGCGCTGAATACGGGCAAGGTGGATGGCGCTGCTGTGCTCGTCGAGCTTGCCGTGAAGGCGCGGGAACAGGGAATTGATGTCCGCGCGGCAGCACTGGGGCATAAGGAAGGCAATGTCATCGTGACGCGCCCCGACATTGAAGACGTCACGGACCTGCGGGGCAAGGTATTTGCCATCCCGCATAAGCAGTCCTCGCATAAATTGCTGCTCGACGAGCTTCTTGCCGCGCACGACATGACGGAGACCGATCTGACCGTCGTCGAGATGTCGCCGCCCGAGATGCCTGCAGGTCTTGCACAGGGGCAGATTGCTGGCTACTGTGTCGCGGAGCCGTTCGGCGCGCGCTCCGTCCTCTTAGGAACGGGCAAGGTATTCATGCGCTCGGAGGATTTGTGGCATGACAGCCTTTGCTGTGCGCTCGTCTTTAATGGAGACTTTGTGAAGGAGCATGGCGCGCTCGCGCGCGCGATGACGCAGGAATATCTAAGGGCAGGGGAATATCTCGACGCGCACCCGGAGGTGCAGACGCCTATCGCGCTGAAGTACATGAAGGTGAAGGAAGATGTCATGGCGCTCTCCTTGAAGTGGATTTCCTTCCATGACCTCGCGATCTCGCGGGAGGACTACGCTGCGCTCGCTGAGCGGATGATACGCGAAAAGCTGATTGAGACACCGCCTGCTTACGAGGACTTCGTGGATTTAAGCCTTTCGCAGGCGGGCGGAGAAGAGACGGCACAGGGAGGCATGTCATGAAGCAGTTCACGCATATTGCAGGAGCAATCCTCATCGTGGTTGTCGTTTGGCAGGCTATTTTTCTCATCGGCGGCTGGAATCCCGCGCTTTTTCCACCGCCTCTCGTGGTTGCGCTTGGCTTTTGGGAGCTCTTGATGGACGGCGTGCTGTTCGAGGATATTCGCATCAGTCTCGTGCGGTTTGCCATTGGCTATCTGAGCGCCGTCATTATTGCGATTGTGCTTGGGCTCGTGCTTGGCTGGTATAAGCGCGTATGGGCATTTTTGAATCCCATCGCACAGGTTCTGCGCCCGATTTCTCCCGTTGCATGGCTGCCGTTTATCGTGCTGTTTTTCGGTATCGGCGAAGCGCCTGCGCTCGTCATCATCTTTATTGCGGCGTTTTTCCCCGTCCTTCTCGCGACCGTGTCGGCCGTGCAGCGCATCGAGCCGATTTACTTGAAAGTGGCAAAGAGCTTTTCGATTGGGCAGCCAGAGATCCTGACAAAGATTGTCCTTCCCGCCGTTTTCCCCGATATTGCGACGGGACTTCACCTCGCGCTCGGAACGGCGTGGGTATTCCTCGTCGCGGGTGAGATGGCAGGCGCGCAGTCGGGGCTTGGCTTTCTCATCATCGACGCGCGCAACAATCTTCGCGCGGATCTTCTGATGGCGGACATTGTGGTGATCGGCGTGCTGGGCTTGCTCTTAGACAGCGGCGTGCGCCTCGCAGAGAAGTGGATAAACCGCCGTTGGGGCGTGCCGGAAAGGGGGATGTGAGATGCGTTATATCGAGGTTGAAGATGTCTCGCGCGTGTATGAGTCACCAGGAAAGGGATCGTTTCAAGCGCTTTCGCACGTCAATCTCTCCATTGAAGCGGGCGAGTTTATATGCCTTTTAGGGCCGTCTGGCTGTGGAAAGAGCACGCTCTTGAACGCACTCGCCGGGTTTGAGCAGGTGACGTCCGGGCATATTCGCATTGCAGGCGAGCCTGTAAAAAAGCCCGATATTCGCCGCATCACGATTTTTCAGAACTACGGGCTTTTGCCGTGGCGGACGGTCGAAAAGAATGTGGAGCTCGGCATGGAGAGCCTGCATATCGGGAAGGCGGAGCGAAGAGAACGCGCCATGCATTACCTGAAGCTGGTCGGGCTGGAAAAGTTTGCGCATAGCCACCCCGTAGAGCTTTCGGGCGGGATGCAGCAGCGCGTCGCAATCGCGCGGGCGCTTGCCGTCGATCCGGAAGTCATTTTCATGGACGAGCCGTTTGCCGCACTCGATGCCATCACGCGCATGAAGCTTCAGGATGAGATTTCTGCCGTCTGCCGCAACCACAAGAAGACGATTATATTCGTGACGCACGATATGGACGAGGCGATTGTCCTAGCGGATCGCATCGTCATCATGACGCCGAACCCGGGGCGCGTCAAGAGCATCATCAAGGTCGATCTGCAGGGGCAGCGCGATCGCACGAGCCCCGACTTCCTGCATATACGCGACCGCGTCTTCACCGAGTTCTCGATGAAGCCAACAGACAAGACGGAGTATTATATCTGAGCAGGGGCAACGCTTGTTGCTCCTTTTTTTTCGTGCTATGATAGGGGAAAAGCGGTATGTGATGGGGAGGGGATTGCTATGCAGCTGGGTGCGCGCCTTCGGGCAGTTGCGGATTTCGTGCCAAAGGGCAGCCGCGTCGCGGATGTCGGAACCGATCATGGGTATCTTGCGCTCGCGCTCATACAGGAGGAAATCGCAGCATACGTCATTGCGAGCGATAAGAATGAAGGCCCGCTTGCGGCGGCGAGCCGAAGCATACGCGAGGCGGGACTGACGGAGCGGATAGCCTTGCGCCTCTCGGATGGTCTCGCAAAGATTGCACAGGGGGAAGTCGATACGGCTTGCCTTGCCGGTATGGGCGGGACGCTGATGGTGGAGATTCTGTCTGCCGCGCCTGCTGTTCTGGAGGGGTTGCAGACGCTCGTCCTCCAGCCGCAAGGGGGAGCGCCTGAGCTTCGGCACTGGCTCTATCAGAATGATTGGCATATCGCCGATGAGACACTTGTCCTGGAGGATGGGCGCATCTACGAGATCATCCAGGCGAAGCGTGGAAAGAAGCGTGCACCGAAAAAGATTCTGCTCGAAATTGGTCCCGTGCTCTGGAAGAAAAAGCCACCACTTCTGCGCCACCATATTGAAGGACTGCTCTTTGCCCAGCGCCGTGCGATCAGCGGCATGGAAAAGAGCGAGGCGGCACGGCAGTCGAAGAAATACGCGAAAACGCAGGCACATATCGAAGAATTGGAGGAATATCTAACATGGTAAAGTGTCAAGCCGTCCTCGATGCGCTCGAGCGCATTGCGCCGAAGCGCCTCGCTGAGGAATGGGATAATCCGGGATTGCTCGTCGGCAGTCCCGCGCAAAATGTGGCGCGCATTCTCGTGGCGCTCGACGTGACGGATGCGGTCATTCATCATGCCATTGAGCAGGAGGCGGATATGATCGTCGCGCACCATCCGCTCATTTTCAAGCCGCTCAAAAAGATACGGACAGATTTGCCGCTCGGCAGGCGTATTCAAATGCTTTTGAAGCATGATATTGCCGTAGCAGCAGCTCATACGAATCTTGATATTGCAAAGGGCGGCGTCAATGATGTGCTTGCGGAGGCGATCGGCCTTACGAAGCTTGCGCGTTTCGTGCTGACGGAGCAGCGTGAGGATGGTACGGCAGAGAGCCTTGGCCGGATTGGCTCGCTTCCTGCGCCGATGGAGATTACGGACTTTGCCGCGCGCGTCAAGGAGGCGCTTCCTTCTGCGTGCGTGCGCCTCGTCCGTGCAGGCGCGCGTCCTGTGCGAAAGATCGCAATTTGCAGCGGCAGCGGTGCGGAATACATCGGCAAGGCGGCATTTCTTGGCGCGGATGTCTACGTGACGGGCGACGTGCGTTACCACGACGCGCAGCAGGCAATCGAGCAGGGGATGCACGTCATCGACGCAGGGCATTTCGGCACGGAGTTCCCTGTCGTCGAGCCGCTTGCGAAACGCCTTGCAGAAGAGCTTCAAATGGCAAAGGGGAACGTAGAGATCTTGTGTGACCATATTTCACATGACGTGTTTTCAGTCGTCTGACCAATAGGCAGGAAGCGATATGAACATTGAAAAACGAAGTGTGCGCAAGCATACTGCCCGCTATATCCAGATTCTCATAGGCTGTGCGCTGACTTGTCTCGGCTTCAATCTCTTTTTGATACCGGCACACCTTCTGACGGGCGGCGTCAGCGGCATTGCGCTCATCGTCTACTATATGACGGGGCTGCCTGTCGGCCTCCAGAATCTCGTCTACAATCTGCCGATCCTCTATCTCGCATACCGCGTCTTTGGGCGGCTTTACGCGATTGATACGGTGATCGGCACAGTCTGCCAGTCATTGCTCTTCGACGCGACGCATTTCATGGTCGATTGGGCGATATGTGACGATGCTATGCTCTGCGCGATATTTGGCGGTGTCATCGCAGGCGTCGGGTTCGGTATGGTGTTCCGCGCCAATGCGAATACGGGCGGGCTTGACGTCGTCGGCGCTGTCGTGCGGAAATTCTACTCGATTGATATGGGGACGGCCGTCTTTGCGCTGAACTTCCTCATTATCATGGCATCCGTCGCGCTCTTTAATATCAATATCGCCCTTTTTAGCTTCGTTTCCATCTATGTGACAGCAGAATTGACGAATCGCGTCGCAACGGGGCTTAATCGCGAGAAATCCGTTGTCATCATCTCGCCGCAGTCGCAGGCAATCTGCATGGACATCATGGGGCATATCCACCGCGGCGTGACATTCATTGACGGGCGCGGCGGATTTGCAGGGGAACGGAAGGATATTCTCTTCATCGTCGTGAGTTTGACACAGGTCAGCCGTGTCAAAACGATTGCCTATCATCATGATCCACAGGCCTTTATGATCGTATCGGATACATCAGAGGTATCTGGAAAGGGCTTCACGCTCGAATGTGAGAGCTATGAAGAGGCGCGTTGCAAATGGGAAGAGACGCATCGCCAAGGACAGAGTGCGGCAGGCTATACCCCGAATATGCGAAGGGATTGACGGTCATATCGCGTATACGATATAATGATATGCGATTATATATAGGATAGAAGAGGCTTTGCCAAGAGGACGCCGGTCTCCGACTGGTGTCTTTGCATAAATATCCTTAGCCGTAGGAGGAGATTGCATTGGATCGTTATGCGCCACAGGAAATCGAGAAGAAATGGCAGAAGAAGTGGGAGGAAGAGGACGTTTACCGCACAGAGGCAGACGCTTCGCGGCCGAAATACTATGCGCTTGAAATGTTCCCGTATCCGTCTGGCAATCTGCACATGGGGCACGTCCGCAATTACTCGATCGGCGACGTCATGGCACGCTACAAAACGATGGAGGGCTTCAACGTCCTGCATCCCATGGGCTTTGATTCCTTCGGCATGCCGGCGGAAAATGCGGCGATCCAACACGGCGTAAAGCCGTCGGACTGGACGTACAGCAACATTGAGAACATGGAACGCCAGCAGCGCGCAATGGGACTTTCCTACGACTGGGAGCGTGAGGTCAAGACGTGTGCCCCCGATTACTACAAGTGGACGCAGTGGCTTTTTGAGCTCTTCTATAAGCGCGGCCTCGCATACAAGAAGAAGGCAAGCGTCAACTGGTGCGACACTTGCGGAACTGTCCTCGCGAATGAGCAGGTCATTGACGGAAAATGTTGGCGCTGCAATTCGGAAGTGCATAAGAAGGCGCTCTCGCAGTGGTTCTTGAAGATTACGGACTATGCCGACCGCCTGCTCGCTGACCTCGACAAATTGAAGGGCTGGCCGGATCGCGTCAAGATCATGCAGGACAACTGGATCGGGCGCAGCGAGGGCTTGGAGTTTGATCTTGACGTTCCCGCACTCGGCGAAAAGCTGCCCGTCTATACGACGCGTGCCGATACGGCGTATGGCATTACGTTCGTCGCGCTTGCGGCGGAACATCCGCTTCTCTCGAAGATTCTTGCAAACAACCCGAAAGCGGCAGAGATCGAGGCATTCTGCAAGCGCGTCAAGCGGCAGTCGGAGATTGAGCGCACGTCGAGCGAGTCGGAGAAGGAAGGCATCTTCACCGGCATTTACGCCGTCAATCCCTTTAACGGCAACAAGGTTGAGCTCTGGGTCACGAACTACGTCCTCGCCGAGTACGGCACAGGCGCGGTCATGGGCGTGCCCTCGGAAGACCAGCGCGATTGGATGTTTGCGAAGAAGTACAATCTGCCAATCATTATCACGCTTCAACCAAAGGATCACACGCTCGTCCTAGAGGAAATGACGGAGGCGTACACGGATAAGAGCGGCGTGCTCGTCAATTCCGGCAAGTTCGATGGCATGGAAATGCACGAGGCATTGAAGGGCATCATTGATGAAGCGGTGGAAAAGGGCTTCGGACGACGCGAGGTCAACTACCGCCTGCGCGACTGGCTCATCTCGCGCCAGCGCTACTGGGGTGCGCCGATTCCGGTCATCAACTGCCCGCACTGCGGCGAGGTGCTCGTTCCGGAGGAGGATCTGCCCGTCAAGTTGCCGGAGAATGTCTCATTTGAGCAAGGAAGTGTATCACCGCTCGCAGAATGTGAGGAATTTGTTCACTGCAAGTGCCCGAAGTGCGGCGCAGACGCGACGCGCGAGACGGACACGATGGACACGTTTATTTGCTCCTCGTGGTACTATCTGCGCTACACCGACCCGAAGAACGAAAATGAGCCATTTGCAAAGGACAAGGTCAATTACTGGGCGCCTGTCGATCAGTATATCGGCGGCATCGAACATGCGATCCTGCACCTCCTCTATTCGCGCTTCTTTACGAAAGTGCTGCATGACGCAGGGCTCGTCGATTTTGATGAGCCGTTCACCAACCTCATGACGCAGGGCATGGTTCTCAAAGACGGCTCAAAAATGTCGAAGTCGAAGGGCAACGTCGTTTCACCGGAAGAAATCATTGGAAAATACGGCGCAGATACGGCGCGCCTCTTCATTCTCTTTGCTGCGCCTGTCGACCGCGATCTGGATTGGAGCGACCAAGGCGTCGAGGGTTCGTACCGCTTCCTCGGACGCGTCTGGCGCATCCTTGCGCACTTTGAGGACGTGATCAAGAGCGCGCCAAAAGAATACAATGTTGCCGCGCTGACGCGGGACGAAAAGGATCTGCGCCGCGTCCTGCACACGACAATCCGCAAGGTGACGGAGGATGTGCGCGACCGCTTCATGTTCAACACGGCCGTATCGTCGATCATGGAGCTCGTCAACGCGTTCTACGCATTCCAGGACAAGGAAATCCATGCCGGCCTCGCGCGTGAAATTGCGGAGAATCTCCTGAAGCTGCTTGCGCCGTTCGCACCGCATATCACAGAAGAGCTCTGGTCGATTCTCTTTGCGGGCTGTGGCAGTGTTCATCAGCAGAAGTGGCCGGCCTACGATGCGGAGGCCGTAAAGCTCGAGGAGATCGAGATCGTACTCCAAATCAATGGAAAGGTACGCGATAAGCTGACAATCCCTGCGGATCTTGACCGCGCGGCAATGGAAAAGCTCGCGATGGAGCTGCCGCGCACGAAGGAACTGACGGCAGGCAAGACCGTTGTCAAGGTGATTTGTGTGCCCAAGAAACTCGTCAATATCGTAGTCAAAGGATAAGGGAAGCGCTGATTCATTCAGCCGCCCATCTTCGCATATCTGCACTGTCCTCTCGTCGCCCTTCAATCCGCGGCGTAGCACCACTACGCCTGTGGTTTGTCTTCTAGATAGGAACAGCGCATCTATGCAAATCTGGGCAACTTCACTTAATCAGCGCTTCCTAAGAAATTTATTTAGGGGCTTCTCGCACCTCGCGTGAAAGCCTTTTTTAGAACATAGGAGGGAACAGAATGAACGAAAAAAATATACTTGCTGCGGTACTCATTGCGCTGCTGCTCACGATGGCAGGCTGCGGTGCGGCGGAACGGGAAGCCTCTGAAAGCAGCATGGGCGGTGCACAGGCACAGGCGAATGACAAGGCAGGAAACAGTGCGGCGGGCTTTACGCTCCAAGGGCTCGATGGCAAGGAGCAGACCGTAGCGCCGGGCGACGGCAAGCTGTATGTGCTGAATTTCTGGGCAACGTGGTGTCCGCCGTGCCGCCAGGAGATGCCGGAGATGGATCGATTTGCCGTCAGTCATGCGCAGGATCTCGTGTTCTACGGAATCAATATGCAGGAGGAAAAAGGGAAGGTCGAGTCGTTCCTCAAGGAAAACGATTATAAGATGCCCGTACTTCTCGATACAAAAGGCAAGGCGGCAGATGCTTACCATGTGCGCGTCATTCCGACGACGGTCATCGTGGACGGCAAGGGCGAGGTCAAGCTCCGCAAGGAAGGCATGGCGACGGAAAAGGAATTGGAGGGCGCGCTCGCGCGTGTGAAGTAATGGAGTCGCTGTCGTTTGGCGCGGTGTTTTTGGCAGGGACGCTGTCGCTCTTCTCGCCGTGCGTCCTTCCCATGCTGCCGACGTTCCTGCTCATCTTTGCAGGCTCGGATGATGGGGGCAGGGATGGGAGACCGCTCGCCCGCAACTTACTGGCCTTCCTCACAGGCTTTGCGCTCGTCTTTCTGATTCTTGGAGCGACGGCAACGACACTTGGCCAACTTGCCCTTCGGCACTGGGACGTGCTCGAAAAGGCAGGCGGCGTTTTGCTCGTCATACTGGGCATTTTTCTCTCGGGTCTTTGGACGCCGGCGTTCTTGCTCCGCGAACGCCGCCCGTTCTTGCAACGGCGCGGCGAGGGCACAATCGGATCCTTTCTTTTGGGAGCAGCATTTACGATTGGCTGGACGCCCTGCACAGGCCCGATTTTGACGGCAGTTCTCGTCTATGCGGGAAGTCGCGAGACCGTTTATGACGGGATTGCGCTGCTCCTTGCCTATGTCGTTGGATTTGTGCTGCCCTTCCTCGTGCTCATGCTCTTTTGGCAGCGTATCGGGAAAAGCGTGCGGAGGATTTATCCATACTTGCCGTATATCCAAAAATTTGCGGGCGTATTTTTGATTCTGTTTGGCGTATTGATGTGTTTTGGCATGACGCTGCAGATCTTTGGCATATTGAACGCATTTGGCAGCTGATGCCAGCACGGTGCAGAGTATAAAGATGGGGGATGGAGGCATCAGAACGAATGGAACGAGATGAAAAGAAAGATCTGCCAAGCCTGCAATGGTTTCCGGGGCGAATCTAGAAATAGGAAAGTAGACCCTTGAATTTCAAGGTCGCAAGGTTTTTCTTGTCTCCCGTTTTAGTAAAATGTCTCCCGTTTGTCTCCCAATTTTCGAGGGAGACAAACGGGAGACACCAGGCTCTTGCTATTTTCTTGGACACGTCGTATAATAAGCATAGAAAAGGTGCTACCGGTAAACGGCCAGCCCCGATTGTACTTAGGTTTTGAAAGCCCGCCTACTGCTGGAAACTGAAGGCGGGTTTTCTTATGCCTTTAATGCAACAATACATATTGTTACAAGGAAAACCAACGATAAAAAATCGTATAGTTCCATAAGCAGTGCCCCCTTTCAGGGGCTAAGAATCGACCGCCTACCGTTTTGGTAGCACCTATATAGATTATATCACATCTCCAGCTTTCGGGTTGGTTTTTTTATTTTATAGCACGTTCTTCACTTTGCCGGAGATGATCTGCACGGGGACGGCCTGCATCTCGGGGCGGTTCTCGATGTATCGGAGCGTTGTGTCGTAGTCCGAGTGCCCCGCACGCGCCATGATGTCATTCGGAGCGGCCTGTGACTCGCCGAGCATGGTGAGGTTCGTGTGCCGCATGCAGTGAAAGTCGAAGTCTCGGACACCGAGCTCGCGGATACGCTTGCACTGATAGCTCATTGTGCAGGGTTTGATGTACTTGCCGTTCTGCTGCGTGCAGATGATATCAATGCGCGGTCCGGGGGCAGGGTAGCCTTTTTCAAGGGAGACGATCTTCTTGATGTCGCGTCCCTGGTAATCTTTTGCGGGGACGATGTAGTTATAGAAATAATCCTCTCCGTAGTAGAGTTCGTTTTCCGCTTGCTGACGTTTCCATCGTTGGAAGAGCGGAAGGATGACCTGCGCATCGAAAGAGAGTGTTCGGCAGCTGCTGTCGGTTTTCAGGTCGCAGACGTAATGCAGGCTGTGCTTACCTCGCATGGCGAGGCGCTGAATCTGCTGCGTGATGGAAAGCGCCATGCGCTGCAGGTCGCAGTTATCCCATGAGAGACAGATCGTTTCACCGATCCGCGTACCGAAGTACAGCCCGATGACGAACGGCATGTGAAAGGTCGTGCCGAACGGATGCCGCTGGAAGATCAGCGCAAGCTCGCTGTCCTCGATACGTCGACGCGGCTGCCGATGACTGAGCGGGGCGAACTCCTTGCCCGGCACCTTGATGAGGCGTGCAGGATTTTCCCGCAGCAGCTCCATCGGATAGATCGCATAGTCGAGTGCCGTGGAGATGTTGCTGAGGATACGAGCGACAGTCTCATAGGCATAGCCGTCCTTGCGCTTCTGCTGGACAAATCGGTCGATGATCGCAGGCGTGAGAGAGGATAGGCGGTACTCACCAAGTGCGGGCTTGATGTGCAGCCGGATATTCTTCTCTCGTAGTTCCAATGTGTTGTTTCGTGCATACAATCGCGTGCGTTCGTACCAAATATCGAGATAGTCGGCAAAACTGATGCTGGCATCGTTCTTCTTTGCACCGCCGCCGATGTAGGCATTATATGCCTCGACTCCAGCCATCAGAGCATCTTGCTCTGTGGCATATCCGCCGCCTTCGCCGCGCCGGCGTTTGCCGTCAACCTTCGCCTTCTCGAAATAGTATGCCCACGATGCTCCGCGCTGCTTTACACGGACATGATCAAGTGGATTATTTGATTTTTTTGACATGATAAAAGCCTCCCGTATTGAAAATTGGAGGCTAATCCCATATAATAGGTGTTGGCGTAGATGTGATTAGCCTCACATTTATACTTGACCGTCCAGAGGTGGTGCTCTGGACGGTTTTTACGTTTTAGATTAGTCGCCTACATCGAGAACAGTGTATAAATAGTTGCCCGTGGGGGTATCATAAAGGTCTATGCGTGTATAATGCCCGTTACTCGAAGGAATGGTATTACCCAACATATCGCTATGTCCGATCGAGATATGTTTTGATATAAGTGGATCTGAGTTGTCTACATTTACCGAAATCTCAGTCCCATCGGAAGGAACTAATGATGAGATAATCGCATCCATTTTATGCCCTTCGTTAGCCGTAATTGTTAAATTTATGATTCGTCCGTCAACAATAACAGCGTTAAAGTGATCGTTATCATACGTTTTCGTTAATCCGTTATCATGAGATATTTTATGTTCCTTTTCGAACTCAGCTGCCAGATCTCCGATTCCAGGACTTTTCCCGATAATGCCGTCTATTTTTTTCCTCCCTGCAGAGTTTTCAGTTTTCTCTTGCCTGGTAGTTGAGGTGTTTTCTTGTTCTTGTCCCTGTCCAGGTTTTGCAGATGGCGCTGCTGATTGATTTTGGGTATTGGTGAGCCCCATTCCAACAGATGAAATGAGCCATATAAGTAGAGCTATACCAGCTTTTTTTGCGCTATTACTCGGCTTATTTCGTATTTTACCTAGTATCCAAGCAACAACAAAAAATGCTGTTGCTAAAAATGAAATCCCACTTATAATGCCAAAAAAATTATCCATGGTACACACCCCTTCAAAATCTCTCTATTTTTGTGAAATAACTTTACCCAACCCTCACGATTTTACCAATTAAGTGCATCGTTTTTACCTAAAAGAAATTAAAATCAGTCGACTCCTCCGGCGGTTCCGGCAGCTCTATCGGCGGACTCTCACTCTGCCAATCTGAAAGGAGCTGAGCGTGGTAGAACGCAGATACCCCGCCGCAATGTGTGCAATAGCGTGCATTGGAGGGGAGGGGAGCGCCGCAAGCCTGATCAACCGCAAGGACACGATCTCCATGAGGCGAGACAAAATATCTTCCGGCACAGTAGTTGTACACAGGCGCACCGCAGATCTTACAGTAGCGGTCCTCAGGGCGTAGATCCCCATTGTTGCAGCGGATACAGCGGATAATTTGATTCTGCTCGTTCACGGGGTACTCTCTATATTGCACAACCAGCTCTCCTCTCAAGCCATCGGCCGCCAACACCATCAGTGGAAGCCGCTCATTGAACCATTGTAGACGGTCGTTGCCGCACATTGGGCAGGACTTTGCATCCGTACTGACAAACATATGCCTACATCGACCGCAGTACTTGGCGTATAGAAAATCAAAAAACTGTTCATGATAAAATCGAAAGTCACTAGAATAGTAAGGATTATTGCGTCGCTCCTGCATCTTCTGAACGAGCTTCGAACAGACCGTAGCCGCTTCATACGTGATATTGCAAACGCTCTGAATATCATCGATACGAGTGCAGCCAGTGAACACGAACGGGATCGGCGGGCGGATCAGCTCGCCGGCAAACGTGTCAGCTTCTCTCTCCTGCGGGTCATTCTTTCGATTCGTCATATAGCGTGGTCGCATACTCACATTCTTCAAGTGACCTAAAGCAATGTGCCCAAGTTCGTGTGCGATGGTGAAATTGATCCGTGCTTTCGGTGTACGGGCGTCATCATAGAAAATAATATAGCTGTCGCCATCGCCCTTGTAGCAGAATCCGTCCACATCCACACGGTTGATCTTCTCTATGATTTCGGTAAATCCGTAGTTGCGTGCCTCGGTATAGGAGACAACCTGGATATAAAGATTATTGCAAACAAAGAACGGATTGATTGGCAAAGAGTGAAGATCGGCGGCAAACATCACTTCACGCGCCCAATACAAGATCTCAGAGAAACGCAAATAAAATCATCCCTTTGGCGCATTCTTCCTCAGAAAAAACTCCGCCATATCCGCCAGCGTCTTCAAATCCTCGGGCGGAAGTTCCTTCTCGGCGCGTAACAGGATGGATGGCGGGCTTGGGGCTTCTGTTGGTGTGTCTGTTGTGTCGGGCGGTGCCTCCCATCCCATCAACACACCTGGTGAGACACCTAAGACATTTGCGATTTTCTCTATATTATCTGACGGAATATTTTGGATGACTCCTGATTCGTATCGTTGGATTGTTTGGCGGCTCACCCCGACTTTTTGAGCAACTTCATCTAAAGTCATTCTTGCTGCTAATCGCGCAGCTTTTAAGTTGTCCTTTAGCATAGTCCTATCACCTCTTTTATGCCTATTATATCAAAAATTACTCATTGTGCAACAAAAAATATAAAAGCCCTATAAAAAATCACTTGACGAGTAACAGGTAAAAGTGATATGCTTGTTGCGTAATAGGTGACATGAAAAATATAGAATTGAGGTGAGACCGCTCAATGATTAACACGAATAAGCTCAGAGGGCTTATTGCGGAAAGAGGATTATCCCAAGTGAAAGTCGCTGAAATTCTTGGAGTTACGCCAAAAACATTTTACTCAAAAATGGAGAGAGGCGTATTTGACTCCGACGAGATTGAAGCGATGATTGTAAGTTTGGATATACCTCGGGATTCTTGTATGGATATTTTTTTTGCCCAAGAAGTTACTTAATAGGTGACAAGCAAAAAGGAGGACCCTTATGAACAACAACCAGAAATATCCGCGCTGCCACGCCCGCACCGTCGCCGAGATCGTGCGGGACATTCGCAGCACCGCAGCTGCACTCCGTGAAATCTTTGGCATCGAGCGTCATGTCGCAATCAACAAAGCGGTTTGCCTCGCTGAGGAGGCTTACGGATTCGAGATGTCAGCGATCAAGCCACTTGCCCATCGCGGAGTGCCGGAGTGCCCGCCGAAAGGAGATAACGAATGGCAAATATCATGACGATCGGCAATGTACGAGGCTACATTGCCGAAGATGGCAATGCTTGGCTGAACGCCGAGGACGTTGCGCGCGGATGGGGATTCGTAAAGACGGAAGTCAAAGATGGTAAGACATATGAGAGCATCAGGTGGGCGCGAGTGAATGCTTATCTCGAGGAATTTGGCTTTCGACCACAAGTGGGCGAAAATGATTTCCTCCCTGAGAACATGGTCTACCGTCTCGGATTCAAGGCGAACAATGAACGAGCGCAACTGTTCCAAGCAAAACTGGCCGATGAAGTTCTCCCCGCCATCCGCAAGACTGGCACGTACAGTGTCCCGAAGCTGGAGAAGAATCCGAAGTACCGCACCCGCATGATCGGGACGGCCGTGCGGGACATCCGCAGCACGGCAGCGGAGCTACAGAAGCTCTTCGGTATCAAGGACGGCATCGCGCTCGCCAAGGCGACAAGTCTCATAGAGAAGGCCTACGGTGTCGAGATGGATGAGGTTAAAGCGCTCATCCCGCCCGCAGCACATGATACGGGCTTTCTGAATCCTACGGCCATCGGTACACAGCTCGGCGGCGTTTCAGCGCGTGAGGTGAATCTGATGCTGCAAAACATCGGCCTGCAGCACAAAGTCGATAAAGAGTGGCGCATCACAGCCAAAGGGATGCAGTACGGCGAGGAGATGCCGTTTGATAGGAACGGCCACAGCGGATATCAGATTCGTTGGAATGAGAGCGTTGTGGCGGCGCTTCAGTGAGCCGAAACGCCGCCCTCGCGATCCAGCGGGGCGGCGGGGAGAGGGGGTGAGATGGGTTGGAGCATTATGTATTTCTCATCCTAATGTTCTTGGTAGCTACGCTTATCAATATTACTGCAGCAGGATGGTTAGCTCTGCAGGTTGGGCGGTTCATATGGTTGAATCTGCTAAACGATCCGCGATTTACAAACAAATCGTCCGAAATGAAAAAGCCATAGGGGTTAGATAGGCCGCATAGGTTGTTATTTGACACTTCGTATCTGGAGAGCAATACGATTGAACATCACGTTCGATCGATGCGAAAAGCTGTGTTTTCTTGAACCGCTCAATGATATCTGTGTCGTTACCGCCGATATGCACACCGCCCATATTCCGCGTTGGTATATCGAGCAGGCCGAGACGGGATAGATTTCCAATCGCGAGAGATACACCGTGATCGTATTCAGGGAATGTATCGGAGATGTATATGTCAGATATCAGCTGCAACCTATCTGGACTGTCTTTTGCTGGGAAAAGGCAATATAGCAGGGAGGTCGGATTGTCGATGACGGACAAAACCTTTGCATCCAAAGGATTCATCTGTTTAATGATTTCGACGAATGCGTGATGAACCTGATCTGACTTGGTCACGTCCAGTTCGGCTGCAATCAGTTTGGCGAACATTTGCCGAGCTTCTTCCTTTGCTACGTAGTACTTTGAAGCCTCTAAGGCAGGACCGATGAGGCTGATGTCGGGCTCAGGATTAATATTCTCTGGTGGAATTTTGTTCAGTTCGTTGTCGATGTCCTTGGCATACTTCTCTACGTTCTCTTTAACAATATTCTCCATCAGAGGATCCCATCGTCCTAACGTTACTTTCCACAGAAGGTTTAGCGTTTGAGCTGGAGCCTTGGCACCCCGTGTCAGCCAGGTGGTACCTAATGATACAAGCGCAGAGGTTACAACGGAATCCATTTAAATCATCCTTTCTGTGTAATGAACGCTGATTTATAAAGATTATAGCATGGTAAGGATGAGGTAACAACAAGCAAAGAAAAGGAGAGACTTACACCATGAAAACTTACTATTGTGTCACATCATCTGTTGACGACCGAGGCCGCATGACGGCGGCGGTTACGGAATCCGTGAAGGCTCAGAAGTGCCCGAAGAGCTCCTGCACGTCGACGCGGCGCAAGGACATCTACAAAGACTGGTTCGAGAGCCGCAAAGAGGCAGAGGATTTCGCCGATGAGGCTCGGAGCGCATAACAGCCGAAGCCGCCCTCGCAATCCAGCGGGGGCGGCGTGAAAGGGGGTGAGATGGATGGAGGATACGCAGTTGATTTTGAATGCGATTTATGACCTGAAGTGTTTTTGCTTGGCGATATACTTCATGATCATTCTGACGTGCCCAAGCAAATTCGGCTTCCCGCTGAATGCTATATTGGCTTTGATGGCTGGCGGTTATTGGTATTACTTGCTCACAATGTCATTGCCTTGAGGAAGAGCGTCAGATAGAACAAGAACGGAAGGAGGAAGAATTGGATAAATTCGGAAAGCACGTTTCCGTCAAGTAGGTGTCGAAAGGCTCTTTGGTCGTGGTTGAAACGATATAAGAAACCTCGACGAGGTAAACCAAGTTCTGCCTGTAGGAAAGATATATCGGAATCTATATGATCACAGAAACTTTCAAAGTGCTCTATATAATCAAAGTGGGGTGAGTCCTTGAATTTTCGTACCGTATCAAGATGGTCGAGAATGCGGTCGTTGACCAAGAGCCGATTCTTCTCCGCCAATACGGACAGTTCTTCATAGAGGCAAAGAAAAGTTTGATAGGATATGTCCTTTCGGTATAGATGAGGCTCGAAGAGATAAAATGCAGGAGCAGCGAAATGCCTTAATCGCTTCTCATAGTTCTTGCCTATAAAGATGTAGCGAGAGCTTTTGCAGTAAGCGTAGTAGGTGATGAGCGCTAAGACCAGAGAAGGCGTGATTGCAAGAAAATAGGTGTGCAGAAGGCTCATGGAAAAGACTAGGTATACATTACAAGAATTTCCATGGAAGCGATGAATATTCCTGCCAATTTTATGGAGGTGATACTGCAACAATATATCGTCGGACGGCTGAGCGTTGTGTGAGGCTAAACTAATAGAACGGAGGTGCAATGATGGACAGTGCAGCGATGGAGTCCATCATCGCCAG
>ERZ772945.1167-NODE-1167-length-19236-cov-3.854856_pt1 | contig 19236 bp, 12 predicted proteins | sample MGYA00511681_ERZ772945 | MGnify/ENA primary metagenome ERZ772945 (study PRJEB29015, sample SAMEA2737943) | human oral metagenome | biome: human oral; feature: human-associated habitat; material: dental | place: China | collected 2143 ...
AAAGACCCGTCTTGTACATCATGCCGCCCATCGCGAGACCGCCGCCGAAGAGGATGAGCGTGCCCCACTCAATGCCTGCCATGGCGTCCTTCCAAGCGAGCGTGAACTTACGCTCCTTGAAGTTGATCGGCAGGAGAAAGAGGATGAGCGCACCGAGCATTGCGGCGACTGCCTCCGGGAAGAGGCGCGAGTACATCTTGAGCACCGGTGAAGTGCTGCCGAGTGCGATGGAGAGGAAGCCGGGCGTGATCCAAAGGACGACGGCGATGAGGAACGCGATCGTCGTGTTCTTCTGTGCGCGTGTCCATCCGCCGAGCTCATGGATCTTTGTGCGGATGAAGTCCTCTGCGCCGTCGATTCGTTCGACGTCTGCCGGGAACATGCGGTAGAGCGCGATGTAGGCGATGATGAAGTAGACGATCATCGCGATGACACCCCACGTCATCCACTCGAAGAACGAGATGTGAATATCGCACATCTGATCGAGGAAGCCGAGCATGATGAGGTTTGGTGGCGTGCCGATCGGTGTCAGGACGCCGCCGATCGAGCAGGCATACGCCGTCATGAGCATGAGACCCGTTGCGTACTTATACTCGTGCAGGTCGATTTCGCGACCGTTTGCTGCAAACATTTCTTTGATGGATGTCAAAAGGCCAAGGCAGATCGGGAACATCATCGCGGCTGTTGCCGTATTGCTGACCCAGCCGGAGCAGAGTGCTGCGGCGAGACCGACGGCGAGGAAGATGCGCTTCGGATTCGATCCAACCCATGAACGTGAGAGCAGCCAGTAAGCAAATCGTTTGTCGAGTCCGTGTGTCATCATGGCCTTTGCGAGGATGAAGCCGCCCATGAAGAGGAAAATCATCGGATTGGCAAATGCGGCGAATGCCGCATTGGCAGGTACGACACCCGTCACAACGGCGAGCGTTGGCCCGATCAGCGAAGTGACGGGGATGGGAACAGGCTCCGTGATCCACCAAATTGCGACGAGCACCATGATGGCGAGAAGCTTATGCGCCTCAAGTGTGAGTCCGTTGATCGATGTCAAAAAGACGAGGATCGCGAGAATTGGCCCGCCGAATAGACCAATGGTGCGCCGTTTTCGGTCAAATGCTTGTTCGGCTCTTTTGACCGCGAGTGCTTCCTTGCTCATTTTGTCCATAGCAATCGCCTCCTAAAAAGTAATGTTGACATAAATGAATGAAAAGAATAACGATATCCACGTACATAGAATAAAGAAGAATCAAAACTTTTGCAATAGGCAAACCGCATAAAAACGATTCTATTTAGCTATCGCTTGCATGGAAAAGGCTCGTTTTGACGGACGGGGTTCATCCTTCGTTTTCGTAGCGTCTTGCGAGCAGGCCGTTGATCATCTGCTGCTTATTGCGCTCGATGTAGCGATGGATGAAGATGTTCGGGATGGCGACGCCGACCGCAATCGCGATGATGATGGTGATCGCCTCGACGCCGCTCCGAAGGCCGGCGAGCAGCGCCGCGCTGTCAATCGTGCGGATGTTCATGAGCGCGAAGAGCAGGCGGAAGAGCAGGACGCCTGGGATCATCGGGATCGCGGAGGGAATCGTCAGCACGATGTTCGGCGTATGAAAAATATGGATGGCGCGAAGCGCCAAAAGCCCTACGACGGCCGCGCCGAGAAATGAGCCGGCGGCCTGCGGCATGCCGAACTGCAGCACGGCGACATTGCGGATGAGCACCGTGATGATGCCGCCGGCGGCAATGACGGGGAGCAGACGTTTTGGCACGTTGAAGATGAGCGAGAAGCCGACGGAGGCAATCGCTGCCGCGATGGCCTGGGAAAAGTAGATATTGTCGGGCTGCAGGCTGACCGTTGTAAAGTCCTCAACGTTTCCTAGCCAGACGGCGATGACGATGCCGAACGTCATGCTGCCTGTGACGAGCAGCGTGTGCAGGGCGCGTGTCATGCCGGAGACAATGAAATTGTTTAGGAAATCATCTACGGCATTGATGATCGGCACGCCGGGCACGAGAAAGAGCGTGCACGAAATCATCGGGTACCAGTTCATCGTGCCCGTAACGAAGTGCGTGCAGTAGGCGAGCCACGTTGCGGCAAACGATGTGATGGCAATGACGGCATAGGGATTGAAGCCGTAGTTCGTGCAGGCGCGGCGCACGTAGAAGCCGAATATCGCGCAGACGGCAGTCAGGAAGAAGTCGAGCCAGCTTCCCCCAAAGAGCTTGCAGAAGCCGCCGCATGCCGCACCTGCGCCAAGCGCCATGATCGGGAAGGAATAGGCGCGCGCGCATACGGCGATTCCTTCGAGTGCCTGCGCAAACGAGTCAAGGGTATAGTTCTCGCGCAGCGCGCGCCAGGAGAGCTTGCTGACGGCGGAGAGCGTCGTCATGTTGACGACATGGCGCGTGCACTTGCGGAATTCCGTATAGCTGTGCGTCTCATCGTTGATGTTGAGCATGAGCGTCGTATACATGACGTGCAGGTGGATTTCGTCCTTTGGGATCCCCATGTAGGCAGCCGTGCGCATCATGTCGCGGCTGGTGCGGTCGGTATCTGCGCCGTTTTCCATGAGGAGCTGGCCCGTGAGGAGCAGCAGGCGAAGCTTTGCCTGGATCTGCGCAAATGGCTTAATGAGCGCAGATCCGTCGTTTTGGTCGTTTGGGTCGTTTGGATGGTGTGATGCGGTGATTTCGGTGGATTCTCGTTTCTCCATGAGGCTGTTTTCTCCTATTGGTGGTATTTTTGTACGGTTCGGTATAATATTATATATTATACAACAAAGAATCCATTTAGAGGAATCCGATATGAACCAAAAAAACTGGAAGGCGGCAGTGCTCGCTGCGCTGTTCTGTGCGGGCAGCGTTTTTTTCCCTGCTGCGCGCGCGGAAGCCGTCGATGCGTGGACGATTGCGGCGCAGTCGCTCGGCGTGCTTGCCGCCTACCGATCGACGCTCGCGAGCATCCTTTCGATGGGAGCAGATCCTGCCGCACAGATTGCGAGCATGGCGCAGGATGTGGAAAAGAACGGGCTCGATCCCAATGAAAACGATGTCCGCATTGTCAACGCGGTCATGCACGGTCTCACGGAGCACGGCGGTTACGTGCTCAAGGCAAGCTCGCTTCCGTTCATCTGGCATGTCACGGACAATGCGGACTTCAATGCCTGCTGCTACCCGACGGACTACATCAGCATCAACCGCGGGCTCGTGCGCGGGCTTCATGCCGACGAGGACGAGCTCGCCGCCGTTCTCGCGCATGAGATGACGCACGGCATCGAGCAGCACAGCGCGAAAAATTACGCAAAGGCCGTCGCGCAGTATTTCGGCATGAGCTTCCTCAATATCGATGCGGGGCTTACGGATTGGAACACGCTCAATGCACTCGCAAATTACTCCATCGCGAAAAATGTGACTCTGCCGACGGAGTATGCGGCTGACGAAGGCGGCTTCTACATCATGGCACGCGCGGGATTCAATCCCGGAGGCGGAGCGGCGGCCATGGCGCGTATGGCGTATTACCTCACGTATGAGACGCAGAATGTCCTCGAGTACCAAGATCCCGATGAGAAGGGCAAGGACGATTTTTCCGACCACCCCGAGACGGAGCTGCGCGAAAAGAAGCTCGCCGGTCTCATGACAGACTGGAGCGCCGGCCACGTGACGGTCCAGGACCGAAAGCATGTCTGCATCGACGGCAAGGAATTGCTCACCGTCACGTGGACGCGCGACGATTACGACAATACAGTTGAAAACGCGTACTACGTTGCCGGCGCGCTCGCGAAGGCATTCCACGAAAAGGATGACCTTGCGGCATGGGGCTTTGCGGAACGCTCGGATGGCGGCTGCGATTTTCTCGATGCGAGCCGCGTCAACCGCGCCTTGCACGAGTTTGCCGACGATGCGAAGACAAGCGCAAGGCTTTATGCGCTCGTCGCAGATGCCTATGCGGCAGAGGAGGCGAGCGGTGCGCGTACGAAGATGAAGGAAGCGGAAGCATTGCGGCAAGAGGCGATGGCGGCGGCAAGGCAGACGGCGCTTGAGGCGAATGCGAAGGTCATCAAGAAGATGCGCGATGCGGCGGATACCTACAGCGACTACGGCATGGGAGACAAGGCGCTCATTCAGATGGAGCGCGTCTTTGCCGCGAAACACATGGGGGACGAAGCGGAGAGCTACGCGATACGCGGCCGCGCCAAGGCCGTCGCGGGTGACTACGACGGGGCGCTTATAGATGCGGACAAGGCATGTGCCATGGATGCGAAAAACGCCGATAACTTTCTGAACCGCGCCGACGTCCGCCACATGCGCGGCGAGCTGACGGAGGCGCTCGCCGACTGCGCGGCAGCCAAGGCGATCGATGCAAAAAATCCATACGCGCCGCTCATGAGCGCACAGATCTACGATGAAATGGGGAACAAGGACGCGGCGCTTGCCGCCTACAGGGATTTTTACGCACTCCGCCGCGACGGCGTGCGCCGGATTCCGGAAGAATACTTGAAAACCATTTCGCCGAAAGACTGCCGTGAAATCTACGAGAAGCCTCGGGAAGAGAAGGAGAGGAAGCGGCAGGAAGAGTATTCTAAGAGGAAAGCGTGAAAAGGCACTACGCTCATACAAAGAAGAAAGGGAATCAACCGTACAATGGCGAATATAATAACTTCATGAAAGGCTCATTGCAATAAAGGCAGGAAAGTGGAAGGCGAAACGAGATGGAACAGGACAAAGATGAACTTCTGTATATCGCGGAGGAACTGCAGGAAGTGCTTGGGCAACTCGACTGGGACAATGCTGCGCAGGTGGGTCTTCTGATGCGCTTGATGGACACGATCGAGACTCAGTTGCATGGTGACTTATATGGGCATGTGGAATCGGAAAAAACGCAAGAGCCCCTGCTGGCCTTGCAGCAGATTGTCCGCGAGACAAGATGGGATGCGATGGAGTTCGAGCGGCGCGAAGAGGCACGCAGGCTTTGCGTGCGTATTGTGAGTATGGTGTTGGGAGCACTGAGGGAGAAGAAGCGGAAGGTCGTTGTGTTTCTCCCCTACAAGGCTTCGATGTGGGATAGCCTGGAGAGCATTTGGCGGGCTGCGGATGCCGATCCGAGCTGTGAAACGCATGTAGTGCCCATACCGTACTACGAGCGCAATCCCGATTTTTCACTCGGTGCCATGCATTATGAGGGAGGGGAGTACCCTTCGGATGTCCCTGTTGAGGACTATCGCACGATTTCGTTGGAGGCACTGCACCCGCAGGCGATCTACATTCATAATCCGTACGATAGGGCGAATATTGTCACGACAATCGATCCGGCGTACTATTCAGATCGATTGAAAGCGTATACCGAGTTGCTCATTTACGTCCCGTACTATGCGACGACGGGCGGACAGGCGGATGGACAGAGCTATTGCCCCGCGTATGAGCATGCCGACTACATCGTGGTGCAGGCGGAATGCATGAAAGGGTTTTTCGATGCGCGCGTGCCGCGCGAGAAGCTCCTTGCACTCGGCTCGCCAAAGTTCGACAAGGTTGTGCGACTCTGCCAGGAGCCGCCGGATCCTCCTGCCGAATGGAAGGAAAAGATGGCGGGAAAACGAGTCTATTTTTATAATACAAGCCTAGGGGGGATGCTCCTTGATACGATTTCCTTCCTGCGCAAGATGCAGTACGTGTTCGACACGTTTGCTGATAGGGCGGATGCCTGCTTGCTTTGGCGGCCGCATCCGTTGATGGAGTCGACATTTTCTTCGATGCGTCCGGGACAGCTTGCTGAATATGAGCGGTTGAAGCAGGAGTTCATCTCTCGTAATATTGGGATCTTGGATACGACGCCGAGCATTGAGACGGCGATTGCATGGTCGGATGCGTATGTGGGCGATTCCGGGACGAGCGTGACGTCCCTTTTCGGCGTCGCGGGAAAGCCGGCGTTCATCCTTGACAACCAAATCCACGCCTTGCCAAGCGGAAGGGACTGGATGGGAAAGGCGCTATTCGATTTCCCGTATCAAGGCGATGCGGAATGGCTCGTCACATGGAACAACAAGCTGTTTCATTCTCCTCAAAAGAATTATCAATATGAATATTACTGCGATCTTTCCGATTATGCGGGCGATTTTTATTACAGGCGCGTCTTTTCGATTGGGAATCGGGTTTACGTTTGCCCTGCCAATGCGCGCGACATCCTGATTCTCGAGAATCGGAAGATTGTTGGGCGGGTGTCCTTGGAACGGGAATTCCATGCCGCAGGTGCATTCATGGGAGCATGGCACGTTGGACGATATATTTTCCTGATCCCTATCCGCTATCCGGCGATTGTTCGCTATGACACGGAGACGGGGGGCGTGCATTACTGGAGCGGTCCGATGGATCAGCTTCACAGGGACTTTGGCGGGATGTGGTTCTCGGGAGGGAACTGCATCTGGCAGAACTGGCTGGTCATGGCTTCTCCGAATACGGGTGCCGTCTTCCTGATTGATGTGGAAACGTTGGAGACGGAAAAGCGGATACTTCCTGCCATGGAGGAAGGCGGATGCATATCCATCACCGTTGACGGTGATGATCTTTGGCTGTTGCCTGCGAATGGACAGACCATCTTGCGCTGGCGTCCTAGAACGAACGAGGTACGCAGCTACCAAGGGTTCCCTGAAGGGTTCCGATGTGTGCATGTCCCGATGCGCGCAGTCACGGATGAAATTCCATTTTGGCGTGCAGCAGTTACGAGGAAGGCGATTTACCTTCCGGCAGGCTGGGGCAATATGAATCTCGTCATCGACAAGGATACGGGAGAAATAAGGCATTGGGAAACCCCTTTTTCCGAATATGCTCGTACTTCAAATGGCTATTTCTTTACCGGGGTCAATGGGTTGTTCTTGCAGGAACAAAATGATACGGCACCGATATTCGTCGACATGCCGCAACGAAAGTTATATCGGATTGACTTTGCGCAAAACGTCTGTGAAGAAATTCCGTGGCGCATTTGTGAAACGGATCAAAAGAGAATCCCATGTGGATTTTGTGAGATTTCCGAGTGGCTTCGCTACGGCTGTGAGGAGGACGCATTCAATACCCTTGCGGATTTTCTCGATGGCAATGTGACGGGTGCACCATTTGACCGCACGCGCCAGTTGCGCGCCTTTGACGAAATCGCGGCAAGCAGCGACGGCACAGCAGGCGAGAAAATCCATGCTTTTGTCTGCAAGGAACTGCAAAGAAGAGGGAATTTATGAAAAAAGTCATTACATACGGGACGTTCGACCTGTTTCACGAAGGCCATTACCGCTTGCTCAAACGTGCCAAAGCACTTGGTGACTACCTCATCGTCGGCGTCACGACGGAGAGCTTCGACCAGGCACGCGGCAAGCTAAATGTCGTCGATTCTCTGATGACGCGCATCGAAAACGTCAAAAAGACGGGCTTTGCTGATGAGATTATCATCGAGGAGGCGGCAGGGCAGAAGTTCAGCGATGTCAAGAAGTACGGCATTGACATTTTCACCGTTGGCTCGGACTGGACGGGCTATTTCGACTACATGAAGGACTATTGCGAGGTCGTATACCTCGAGCGTACGCAGAACATATCGAGCACGATGCTGCGCGCCAAGATGCGCCATATCCAGCGCATCGGCATCATCGGCACGGGGCGCATCGCGCAGCGCTTCGTGATCGAGTCGAAATCCGTCAGCGGCGTCAATCCGCAGGGCGCGTATAACCCGCATCCGGAGAGCGCGAGGCGGTTTGCCGCGAAAAACGAGTTTGAGGCGTACACGGATCTGGAGGCATTCTACCGTGATACGGACATCGTCTATATCGCGTCCCCGCATCAGACGCATTACGGCTATATCAAGTCCGCCTTGCTCCACGACAAGCACGTCATCTGCGAAAAGCCGCTCGTGCTCAAAAAGAGCGAGGCGGAGGAGGTCTTTGCGCTTGCGAAGGCGCGCAGGCGTATCCTCTTTGAGGGCATCAAGACCGCGTACTGCCCCGGCTTCCGAAAATTATTGGGTCTCGCCTGCAGCGGGCGCATCGGGAATATCCGCAGCATCGAGGCGTGCTTTACGAAGCTCGAAGGCGAGACGACGCGCGAACGCACGGACCTTGCCTTTGGCGGCAGCTTTTTAGAGCTCGGGAGCTACGTCCTTTTGCCCATCTTGAAGATTTTCGGCGTAGGCTACGAAGATCTGCGCTTTGACTCGATCTTAGACACGAATGGGCTGGATCTTTTCACGCGCGTTTCGATGCGGTTTCCCATGGGGCTTGCGACGGCGACCTGCGGGCTGGGTGTCAAGTCGGAAGGAAGGCTGCTCATTGCGGGCACGCGCGGCTACATCGTCGTCGAAGCGCCGTGGTGGAAGACGACGTACTTCGAGGTGCATTACGAGGATGCCGGGAAAATCGAGAAATACGCCGAGCCATTTTTGGGCGAGGGGCTTCGCTACGAGATCAGCGATGTGCTCTCGCGCATGGATCATGAGGAAAAGGGCGACTTCCAGCTCACGTGCGGCGAGTCCGTCACACTTGCCGGCATCATGGAGGCATTCCTCGAAAAGCGCAGGGAAAAGCAGGAGAAGAATGCATGACGAAGATTTGGGCACACCGCGGCGCAGGCGGCTGGGACACGCAGTACGCACCGGAAAATACCATGCCGGCCTTTCAAAAGGCAGTCGAGATGGGCGCGGACGGCATCGAGCTTGACGTGCAGCTCACGAAAGATGGCGAGCTCGTCGTCTGCCATGACGAGACGATCGACCGCACGAGCGATGGGAAAGGAGCAGTGCAGTCCTACACGCTGCGGGAGCTGAGGCAGTTCAGCTTTTGCAGCGTCCATAAGGAATACGGCTTTGTTGCGATTCCGACGCTTGCAGACGTTCTTGCCTTCATGCGCCAGCACGATTTCGCGCTTAATATTGAGCTGAAAACGGGGCTTGCCTACTACGAGGGAATCGAAGAAAAGACGGCGGACATGGTGCGGGCGGCGGGCTTGTCGGACCGCGTGCTCTACTCCTCGTTTAACTATTATTCCCTGCAAAGACTTCGCGCCTATGACAAGACGGCGCGAATCGCCATTTTATGCGCCGCCGACTACACGCGAATCCCGGAGGACGCAGAACGGATTCGTGCCGAGGCAATCCATCCAGCGCATGGCTTTGTGACGGCGGACTATGTCGCAAGATGTCACGCGGCAGGACTGATGGTCAACGTCTGGACCGTCGATAATCCGGAGCGGATGAAGGAAATGCTTGTGGCAGGCGCGGATGGGATTATTACGGATTGCCCGGATATGGGAAGAAAGATTTTGGGCGGGGTATCCGCGCCGATCTAGTCGACTTCACTTTATCAGCAGCTCTTTAATTTTTTTTGTGTATCACGATAAATAATACAGTGGGGAAGTACGGGCGCAGAAAAAGGCTTTGGGGATAAAATGCGTATGGAGGCGTTTATGAATACCGCAATCATTTTGGCGGCAGGGGTTGGGCAGCGGATGCGCAACAGCGGCTTGCCGAAGCAGTTCTTAAGTTTGTTTGGCAAGCCCATCGTGGCGTATACGCTGGAGAAGTTTCAGCAGATGGAAGAGATCGACCGCATCGTCATTGTCTGCCGTGAAGGGTATACCGAGCGGATGCGGGAGGTCGTGCGGGACTACCACATCCATAAGGCGGAGCGCATGATCATAGGCGGGGAAAGCCGCCAATCCAGTTTGCGAAAGGGTTTGGACGAGGCGAGGCGACTGGGGGGTGAGACGGACATCGTCGTGATCCATGACGGGGTTCGTCCGTTGGTCAGCTCCACTTCCATTCGGGAAAATATTCGCATTGCCGCCGCGCATGGGGCGGCGATGACGGTTCATCCCGTGACGGAGTCCGTCGTCGTCAGCGCCTCTTTAAAAGTCGGCCTGCAGGCATTCAAGAAACGTGCCGATACGTACTCGCTGACGTCGCCACAGTCCTTTCGTTTGGGCGAAGTGCTTCAGGCTTACGCAGACATGGAAGCGGACTCCGGGAAAGGGGAGAGCGGAACCATCCCGCTTCTCGACGCGGCGATGGTCTATGCGCACTATATTCACGATGTGGTGATTGTGAAGGAGACGGGAAGCAACATCAAGATTACGACGCCGGAGGACTATTATTATCTGAAGGCGATGATTGAAATGGAAGAGAATCGCGTGATTTTCGGATTGTGAGGCATTCATGGTTACACAGAGGGATTTGGATATCATCTTTTCAAGCCCCATCGACTGGGAGGCATTTCGGGACTGTACGGTTCTTGTCACGGCGGCAAGCGGGCGCTTGGGTGCTTACTTGGTGGAGGCACTGGCAAAGGCGGATCTCGACTGGAATCTCAACATGACGATTGTGGCGCTGGCGCGCAGCGCAGAAAAGCTGGAGCGCGCTCTCGGAAGCACGCTCCAGCTTCCCAACGTGCGAACGGTCTTGCAGGACATCACCACGCCCGTTGCTTGGAGCGGAAACGCGGACTATATATTCCATGCGGCAGGTTTGGCCAGCCCGAAGGATTTCACGAAACGGCCGGTCGAGACGCTGTGGGGGCACGTCATGGGGACGCACCATGTCTTGGAGCTGGCGCGGGCGCGTAAGAGCCGGCGTGTGTTCTATGTTTCGACCGTGGAGATCTACGGCGATTGGCAGCGTGAGAAAAATATACGCGAGGAGGACATGGGTCCCATGCGCTGTGACTCTGTGCGCGCCTGCTATCCCGAGGCGAAACGCCTCTGCGAGACAATGCTCGCCTCCTATGCCGAGCAGTATGGCGTGGACTATGTCGGCGTCCGCATGTCGCATACGTTTGGCCCCGGCATTTCACTGAGCGATGGCAGGGCTTTTGCGGAGTTCCTCCGTCATGCGCTTGACGGGACGGATATTGTCTTGCACAGCGACGGGAGCGCGGTGCGAACCTATACTTACGTGGCAGATGCGGTGGGTGCCATGCTGCTGACGGTGACGAAGGGAGCGCCGCGGACTTTTTACAACGTGGCGAATCCTGGCAATGCGCTAAGCATCCGCGCGATTGCGGAGCTGATCGCACGCCTCGCACCGCGCGGCGCCGTTGCCGTGCGCTATGAGATGCCCGAAGGGCAGGGATTGAAGTATTTGCCCTTCAAGCTCGGCATCATGGACGTGGAGCGCATCACGAAGCTTGGATGGAAGCCAAAGGTGGATGCAGAGCACGCCTTCCGCTATACGATGGAATCTTTTGAGCAGAGTGACGTGCGATGACAGGGGAGAACCTTTATCTGTGGAAGCGGCAGATTGCCGGATGGGCGCAGAGCATCGTGTTCTACCTTTGCCGCGTCTTTCCCATTCGGTCAAACAAGATTGTCTTTGCTGCAATCGAAGGAACGACGGGCTATAGCTGTAACCCAAAGTATATCGCGGAAGAGTTTTTACGGCGGGGCGGCTGGGAACTCGTCTGGCTCGTCAACGACGCGGGCAAGACCTTTCCGAGCGGGATTCGCAAGGTGCGCAATACCCTGTTCCATCGAGCCTTTGAACTCTCTACGGCAGCTGTTTGGGTTGACAACAGCCGCAAGCAGCTCGAAGTGCGAAAGCGCAAAGGGCAGCTTTACTTGCAGACGTGGCACGCAAAGATTGGCTTCAAGCCGACTTGCCTGGACAGGGGCGCGTCATTTTCGCGGATCGCCTATTTGGTCAGCGCGCATGATTCTTCGATGATTGACTATGTGATTTCCAATTCGGACTGGTATGACCGAACGCTTTCACGCGGCATGCTTTACGATGGAAAGGTCCTGCGCACGGGGTCGCCGCGCTGCGACATCCTCATCAATGGGCGCGAAGAGGCGAGGTGTGCACTGCGGCGGAAATGGGGCCTTCCGGCGGAGCAAGGCATACTCCTGTACGCGCCGACGTTTCGCGGCGGCAGTCAGAGCGCGGGCGAGCGTGTCCTTGGTGAGGGCGACCACATGCCGGACTTTGATGCCCTGCGACGTGCCCTTTCTGTACGTTTTGGCGGACAGTGGAGCGTGTTCCTCCGCCTGCACCCGCAGCTTACTGCACGGCATATCGAAAGCCGTGCACAGGACAGCGCACTTTTTGATGTCAGCCGCGAGGACGACATGTATGCGATTTTAGCAGGATGCGATGCCTTTTTGACGGATTACAGCAGTGCGGCATTTGATGCGGCAGTCATGCGTATTCCCGTGTTCCTGTATGCGGATGACTATGCAGCGTATGAACGGGAGCGCGGGAAACTCCTTTGGGATTTACGGAAATTGCCCTTCCCGCTGGCGCAGACAGATGCAGAGATGAAAGAGCGGGTTGCACAGTTTGATGCGAAGGCTTATCAAAGAGAGCTAGACGCTTTGTTCACATCGACCGGCATGAAGGAAGATGGAAAGGCCAGCCGGCGCGTTGCGGATTTCATTTGCGGATGGACTAGGGAATAGGGAGGGCGTATGGAACGAGACATTTGCGATTCGGCACGCAAGGTATATGCGGCTTTGGGCGACTCACTTTCGCGCAGGATTTATGCGAAACGGACACTTTTTTCACTGACGGGCGATTGGCAGCCGCTTCGCGAGATACTGCTTTTGACCGAGGAGGGGCGAGCCTTTCGGGAAGCCCTCGACATGCTGCCCCCACGCACGCTTTGCCTGATTTATGGCGCGGGCGAGCGCGGACGCTACTTGCCCTTTTGGTGGGATGCGCCATGGGCAGGGTATATCGATCAAGATGCAAAGAAACAGGGGAGCCGCATCCATGGGCTGACGGTCTATTCGCTTGAAACGGCGCGTAAAGAATATCCAGATGCCGCGATTGTCATCACCAATCGCTATGGCTATGAAGGAATCGAGGCGAATCTGTTGGAGGGCGGGGTTTCGCCCCGCAGGATTATCAATTTTGCCAGAATCGCGCATCGGCTGGAAGCGCGGCAGTACTTTGACCTTGATGCACTGCCGCATGTTTCCGGTGAGTGCTTTGTCGATGGGGGCGCGTTTGACGGTGCATCTTCCTTGGCATTTCAGCGTTGGTGCGGGGACGATTACGCACACGTCTATGCGTTCGAGCCAGATGCGGCGAACCGTGCGCGCTGCACCGCGCAGTTTGCATCGCGTTTGCCGAGTGGCAGCTATGATGTCATACCAAAGGGACTTTGGTCTTCTATGGGGGGACTATCCTTTCAGGATGGGCAGGGTGCGTTTTCGTCCCTGCAGCAAGGTGGGAGGGAATTTGCTGCGGTGGGCGCGCTGGATGAAGAGCTCCGTGGGAAGCGCATCACCTTTTTGAAGCTCGACATTGAAGGAGCCGAGCAGGAGGCATTGCAAGGCGCTGCGCAGATTTTAAGGGAGCAGCAGCCGAAATGCGCCATTTCGGTCTACCATAAGCCGAAAGACATATTCAGCCTGCCCGCGCTTTTGTTGGAATGGTATCCGAACAGCCGACTGTATTTGCGGCATTATCTTTTGCGGGAATACGATACGGTCCTGTACGTGGTTCCGCAGTAGAATCCGTGCGCAGGACAAGGAAAGGATTCGACATGGACAAGTATCAAGCGGAAATCGATCGGTTTCGCGAGGCGTTCTTAGGCCGCAGGGACAAGCGGATTGCGATTTATGGACTGGGGCGCAGGACCATGACGCTCCTGCCCGGCATCGCCGATTTTCAGGTCGTTGGCCTGTTGGATCGGGAATCCTCAAGCAGGGGGAAAGTCCTTTGCGGGATTCCCGTGATTTCGCTTGAGGAGGCGGAACGTGCCGCCGACCTCATCGTCATAAGCGCGGATCCCACGAATTACGAAACGATCTACCGGCGCATTGCGCATACGCGCCTTCCCGTTTTTTATGCGACGGGGGAGCGGGCGGCCTTGCCGCAGGAAGACTATCGGTACGATCCGCTTTGGGGGCGGACGGAAGAAATGCTCCGCAGGGAGATCGAAGCGCATGACACGATTTCCTTTGACTTTTTCGATACGCTTGCGATGCGCCGCGTGCTTGCCCCGACCGATGTCTTTCGCTTGCTTGCCCGCAGGCTGGATGCGGATTTTGACTTTGCAGCGGTGCGCCAGCAGGCGGCAGCGGATGCCGCACGCATGAGCGCGGCAGGGGAGGCGACGCTCTCAGACATCTATGCGGCGCTCGGCCGCCTGCAGGGGCTCGACGACGCCGCCTGCGATGCGCTTCGCGAGACGGAGCTCGCGTTGGAATACGAGCTGTGCGTGCCGCGCAAGCCGGTTGTCTCTCTGTTGAAACAGGCGCAGTGCACGGGAAAGAATGTTTTTATCCTGAGCGATACCTACTTCACATGGCAGGAGATGAAGCCGTTTCTCGCGAAGTGCGGGCTGGAGGACATGCCGCATGAACGCGTCCTGCTGTCGGCGGAATGTGGCAAATCCAAGGAAAGCGGTGCCCTTTGGCAGGCGTTTTCATCTCTGCACAGCAGTGAAAAAATCCTGCATATCGGGGACTCGGTCCATGCGGACGAAACCATGCCGCGTCCATTCGGCATAGACACGTGGCGGATTCCCAGTGCGCCTGCGATGTTTTCCCACTCCAGCCTAGCCATGCTTCCCCCTCAGGCACGCAGCGCAGAAGATTCCGTCCGGCTTGGGATGCTCGCGGCACGAATGTTTGAAGACCCGTTTGCGCTTCACGTCGCGAAGGGAAAGCCGATCATCCGAACGGCACGGGATTTTGGCTATCTCGTTTTCGGCGGTGTCGTCAGCCGCCTTTTGCTATGGCTTCGCGCACTTGCCAAAGCACGCGCATGGAAGCGCTGTCTGTTTTTTGCGCGGGATGGATATTTTTTGCATTCGGATTTTGCCAAAATGCAGGCGTTTATGGGGGAAGCCGGTTCCATCGAATCGGCCTACGTTCCCATATCACGTCGCTTGATTTGTCTTGCGGCCATGCAGACGGAGGCGGATTTTCGCCGTGTGGCTTTTTTCCCGTATGTCGGTTCCTTTCGGCAGTATCTTTTCTCGCGCTTTGGCGTGGTGCTTCCGGATGATGCACAAGAGAGTCGGCAGGACGAAGACGTAAATGCGGCGCGTGACGGGGGGATGCTGCTTGCGCGCCTCGCGCCTTACCGGGATGCGATTTGGGCGCAGGCAAAAAAAGAACGAAAGCAGTATATTGCCTTTCTGCGCGAAAAAGACCTATTTCCTCGTGCGGGGGATGTGGTCGTGGATTTTGCCTTCTACGGAACGAATCAATATGAGTTTCAGCGTCTGACAGGGGCAGCATTGGAAGGTTGCTATTTCAGTGCAGCGCTGTCCGAGCAGAATCCGTACCATGGCGCGTGCGTGCTTCATGCTTGCTTTAACGATTCGCATGACCCGGATGGGATGCGCAGCCCGGTAAAGAACAAGGGCGCATTTTTGGAGTCGTTTCTCACTGCGCCGTATGGCATGATTCGCGCCATTGATTCGGATGGCGCATTGGTGACGGAGATGCCCAAAAGGAATCAGATCCATTTTGCGGTCAAGGAAGAGGCAAACGAGGGCGTGATGGACTTCCTGCGGGAAGAATTCTCTCTTTTGGGGGCAGATGGGCGTGCCGGCACAGAGGCTCCCCTCGTTGGCGAGACCTATGCGGCATTCCTTTCGCAAGGCGCGGAGGTCGCCCCGACGGTTTTGGACGGGTTTTATTTCGATAACGATATGGCAGGAAGTCGTGAGATGCCATTGGAGGTATAAGATGCAGGCTAGGCTTGGCGTGGATGCAAAGGGATTAAAGGGCGATTGGTCGAAGATCGGACACCTTGTCCCGTATGGGTTCGGAGCGGAGGCTAGGAAGTCCCTGCATCGGATTTTTCAAGATTTTTCGGTTCCCTTTATCGTCGATCAAAGCGAGGAAAAGCAAGGGCAATCCATGGAAGGCGTGCGGGTCGTTTCGCCGGAAGCCTTGCGGGATTTGCAGGCGGGCGACAAGGTTGTCGTGACGATTGCGAAGCGGCGCTATGATGAGATTTCTGCCGTCCTTTCTGGATTCGGCCTGCGTGAAGGCGAAGACTTTTGCCATTTGTCGCATTTGATCACGGACTGGTATCCGCAATATGCACATACCTATTGCCTTGCGTCGCTCCACATCGCGCTCACAATGGCCTGCACGCTGAACTGTGCGCATTGCAATATGTTTGTGCCATATCACAAGTCGCCCTATATGGCGTCCCCTTCTGACATACAGCGGGATTTGAAGCTTTTCTTCGACCGCATGGACTATGTGTTCAGCGTAGATCTGATTGGCGGGGAAGCCTTGCTCAATCCAGGATTGCCTGCGATTTTGGAAGAGATCCATACGAAATACCATGCGCGCATCGGGCAGGTCAACATCACGACGAATGCCGTCGTCCTGCCAAAGCCCGAAACCGTGGCATTCCTGCGAAGGTACGGCGTATTCGTTGCCATCAGCGACTACACGGAGGCAATCGGAGAGCGGGCGCATGTGGAGGAGCTGGTGCGGATGCTCGATGCGGCAGGCGTTCCCGTGAGCGTCATGAAAAATCGCGTTTGGACGGATTTCGGCTTTCCCGCGAAACCTTGGCTCGTATCGGAGGAAGAGACGCGCACTCACATGATGACTTGCGACCCCGGATGGCGCGGGCTGAATGACGGACGGCTCTATTTCTGCCATGTGGCTTGGAGCATCGAGCGCGCGGGCAAGTATCGCCTGCGGAAGGGCGACTTTTTGGAGCTGAAGGATTTGCCGCCGCACGAGGAAGCGACGAAGCAGCGCATCCTGCGTTATTGCCAGGGGGAGCTGGGCGTGCCATATATGAGCTTTTGCCGTGTATGCGGCGGATGCGGGGCGGATAATCCGAATTTTGTTTTGGCAGGCGAGCAGGCGTGACGGAGGCAGCGATGGAAAAGGATTTGGTTTCGGTCATTGTGCCGGTCTACAATGTCAGCGGGTACTTGGATGCCTGCGTGCACTCCCTGCTCGCTCAAACCTATGAAAATATCGAGATCCTGCTGATCGATGATGGCTCGACCGACGATTCGGCGCGCAAGTGCCGAAAGTGGGAGCACCGCGATGCCCGCATACGGTTTTTCACAAAGCAGAATGAAGGATTGGGACCCACGCGTGAATATGGCGTCCGTCAAATCAAAGGGGGCTATTTTTCGTTTGTCGATTCAGATGACTGGGTGGAGCCTTCTTATATCGAGGCGCTGCACGAGGCGATAGCAGATGGTGATGCAGATCTTGCGGAATGCGATTACTATACGGTGCATGGGGATGGAAGCAAAAGCGTTGTTGCAACGAACAGGGCTTTTGGGAAACGGTTCTCGAAAGCCGAGCGGATGGTTTGGAGTCCTTGCTCGCAATGGAAAATGATGTTTCGGACTGCGTTCTATCGGGCGCATTCGTTTTGCCAGCCCCGCCTGCCCATGGAAGATATGGCCGTCTATGCGCTGCAAATCGCCCTTGCGGGAAAAACGGCGTATGTTCCCCGCCCCCTGTACTGCTATCGGAAATCGCGTGCAGGCTCTATCATGCAAAGGAAGGAATCGTTTTGGGATGCGTACCAGCCGATGCAATACCTCCTGGACGGATTCAAACGGGAATCCCTGTTTGAGATGTTTTCCCCCGTATTAAGGCAATGTATCCTGCGGCGTTCCTCGCGCGTCATGGTTCCGCGTGTTTCAGATTTATTGCCAGAGGAGCATCGTCTTTTTCGGAAGAATTTTGTCCGCGTTTTGGAAGCGAACTTTGCGGGATTTCAGGACCGAAAAGCCTTTCTTTGGGGAAGCTATAATTTAACGAAAATCGTACAGTCCACCGATTTGCTGGAAGATCCCTACTATCGGTTTTCCTTTTCCAGCCTCGTTTCTCTCATGTCTAACAGACTTTCTTCCCGTGCAGCAAGGCATCCGAATCCCTATCGCATGCTCATGCTGGAACGGGAACGAACCCATCAGTTTTGGACGCAGTTGGAGGAGGAAAGACCGCAGTATCTGTTTTTGGATTTGATGGAGGAGCGGCATAATCTGCTGGAACGGGACGGCGCGATATGGACAAAGAGCGATGCCCTTTTGGAATCGGATTTTGCGCTGGACGGCTGGCGGGAGATCCCGCGCACAAGCGCGGAATGCCAAACCCTTTGGCGGGAGTCCTGCCAAAAATTTATTGCAAGAATCCGGCAATGCATCGAGCCAAGCCATGTCGTCCTGGTCGCCAATACGCTCGCAGAGCGGTACGGCAGCATGGCGGGGAGCCATACGTTCCCCCATATAGCCGAAATACGCGAAACCAATAAAATCCTCGTCGGATATTACGATTTTTTCCAAGCGCATTTTCCGGAGGTTCAGGTCATCGAAGCAGCGAATCATCCGCTTTATGTCACCGATGCACATTTTGAATACGGGTGCGTTCCTTGGCATCTCAACCTGTGGATGACTGACCATATTGGCAGGAGCATAGGGATCGAGTCGCATGTTGCAGAGAAAAAGGGAGGGGCATGACATGCCGTTTGCCAGCATTGTCGTTCCCGTGTTCAACGGGCACGATTTTTTGGATACCTGCATGGGCTCCATTCTTGGGCAGACCTATCGGGATTTTGAGGTCGTCCTTGTCGATGATGGCTCGACGGACGGCACTTTGGAACTGGCGCAAATATGGGCGCAGCGCGACGCGCGAGTCCGTATCTGTGCGTGCCGGCATCAAGGGCTTGTCGCCTCGCGCCGTACCGGCGTTCTTGCTGCGAAGGGGAAATACATCGCGTTTGTGGATGCTGACGATTGGATTGAGGAAAATTGGCTTGCGGAGTTTGTCCGTCCCGTTGAGGCGGACGGCTCGATTGACATCGCGGTCGGCGGGTACGTATGGGAGGAGGCAGGCGGACGTATCTTGGGAGCGCCGCGCCCGTCAGAGCCGCGATACGTGGCGAAGATGGATATGCTGACGCGTCTCTTTACGGGACCTTTGGAGGGGGGCGGCGCTATGTGCATGAAACTGTACCGCAGGGAATTGCTGTGCCGCATCTCCTATCGGGAAGATGTGTCGGTCGGGGAGGATATTGTAACGAATTGGGAGCTGTTCCGAATGGCGGAGCGCATTTATGATGTCGGGCGCGGCCGGTATCATTATGTGTACAATCCGAAAAGCATGACCCATGCGGTGGATCCGTCCGCCTATAGTCGATTTTATGTTTTTTTGTCGGATGTGCTGCACGCGGATGAAGTCATCCAAAGTCCCACGCTCCACAAGGCCGTATGGGAGCGCGTTCTGCATGATTGGCATCGGCTGATTTCCACCTTGTACTACGAAACGCCC
>ERZ772945.1169-NODE-1169-length-19207-cov-3.961101_pt1 | contig 19207 bp, 21 predicted proteins | sample MGYA00511681_ERZ772945 | MGnify/ENA primary metagenome ERZ772945 (study PRJEB29015, sample SAMEA2737943) | human oral metagenome | biome: human oral; feature: human-associated habitat; material: dental | place: China | collected 2143 ...
TGGTGTGTGAATCCGAACCCAGTATCATCTTGCCGCAACCTGCAAACGCCTCTCTCATATACTGATGAATTACCGCGATATGCGGAGGTACATATATTCCGCCATACTTTTTTGCAGCTGAAAGTCCGAACATATGATCGTCTTCATTTATAGTTCCACCTACTGCACAAAGTGAATTGTGACAATTGGTCAAAACATAAGGCAGCGGAAATTTTTCCATACCGCTTGCCTTGGCTGTCTGTATTATTCCTACAAAGGTAATATCATGTGAAGCCATAGCATCAAACTTAAGTCTGAGCTTGTCCATATTTCCCGATGTATTGTGAGCCTTCAATATATTATAAGCAATACTGCCCTTTCTTGCCTCTTCCTTATCTATATCTTTTCCTGTAACCGCTTTTATTTTATCTTTATCATTTTCTTCAATAAGTGTATTACCGTTTATTAAGTAAGCACCGCCATTGTATAATTTAACCATATTTCCTCCTAGTTTTCTACAATAGTATATCCTATCAAAAAGTTATTTTCAAGGCTGTTGATTTTATCTTAAAAATCAAAATGAGGGCATTGCCCTCATTTGTGATACGGTTCATTATTTCTTATTCTGTATGCTCTGTATATCTGCTCAAGCAATATAACCCTCATCAGCTGATGCGGAAAGGTCATATCCGAAAAACTCAGCCTTTCATCGGCTCTCTTAAGTACACTCTCATGAAGTCCTAAAGAACCTCCTATGACAAATGTAAGGTTCCCCTTTGACAAGATGTCATAATTTTCCATCCTCTTTGCAAAACTTTCCGAGGTATATTTCTTACCGTCAATTACAAGAGCCACCACATAGCTGTTATTAAACTTTGATAAGATACGCTCCGCTTCAATCTGTTTTATCTTATCTTCCTCAGATGCACTTGCATTTGCAGGAGTCTTTTCATCCTTTACCTCTGTAATACTCATTTTTGCATACCTTGAGAGCCTCTTTGCATACTCATCTATAGCATCACGATAAAACTTTTCCTTAATGCTTCCCACCACAACTATATTTATATTCATAACTATTCCTTGAAATAGTATCCCACACCCCATTTGGTGTGAATATACTTAGGCTCGCTGGGATTCGGCTCAATCTTTTCTCTAAGCCTTCTCACATGTACATCCACAGTCCTTACATCACCGGCCTCATGCAATTTATTGCCCCAAACAATATTTAAAAGCTGTTCCCTTGAATACACCTTGTCGGGATTTTGAGTGAGCAACTCCAAGATATCAAACTCCTTTGCGGTAAGGTTTACTTCCTTTCCCTTTTCAAAGACCCTCCTGCTGTCAAGGTCAAGCTTTAAGTCCGACACCTCTATTATTCTGTCGTTTTTATCGGCCGCCTTTGACTTTTTTGAATTTCTTCTTATTATAGCCTTTATCCTTGCCTTGACCTCAAGTATGTTGAAAGGCTTTGTGATATAGTCGTCGGCACCGTACTCAAGCCCCAGTATCTTGTCCATATCTGTGCCCTTTGCGGTCAGCATAATAATGGGCATCTCTGAAAACTCTCTTATAGCCTGACAGACTTCCATACCGTCCATCTCAGGCAACATCACATCCAAAAGCACTATATCATATTCTTTTTCCTTAGCCATTCTTAGAGCTTCTTTACCGTCATAGGCCACATCCACCTCGTAGCCGTCCTGCTCCAAGCTGAACTTAATCCCTTTGACTATCAATTTTTCATCATCTACAACAAGTGCCTTATTCATCATTAACTCCTAATTTATGCAAATCTTATCTTTAATCTTATTAAATGCCGCCTCTTTTATTCCGGATATATTCATTATATCCTCAGGGGATGAAAAAGCTTTTGACTTTCTATATTCTATTATGGAATCGGCCTTTCTCTCTCCTATACCCGGCAAACACATAAGCTCTTCCTTAGTTGCGGTATTGATGTTTACAAGTGCAACCCCCTGCGAATCTTTTGCTTCATCCAAAGGCATTTGAAAACTTGCACTCTCAACCTCATCCACACTTGGAATAACTATATGTTCGCCGCCTTCAAGCTTTTTTGCCAGGTTTACATAATCCTTGCAGGCTCCCTCGCTGAAACCGCCCGCCATCTTGACAGCTTCATTTATAATGGAACCCTTCTTTAATGTATACACATCCGGATTATTCACACAGCCCGATACAAATACATCAATATACTCTTCTACAGCAGTACTCTCAGCCAAACTCTCCTCTAAAGAAGCCTCACCGCTTTCTTCTAAGGTCTCAATATCCGCTTTTTCAAATTTGATATCGCTTTTATCTTTACAAGCCGTAAGCAAAAAGCATAAAAACATCAGCAAAAAAATCTTTTTCATAGCTCTCCTTTCAGACAGCCATGTAAGTATAATTCTATTCTAGCAAATTAAAAGTTAAAAACAAGTATCTAAAATATTAAGATATCTTTTCATATCTTAACTTGTTAATTTTAAGATTTGTTTTTGCCGCTATCACAAGATGCTCCGCCAATACTGATGTTGTCACAGCTCCCACACCTTTCGGAACAGGTGTAGCCATAGCCGCATTGACTACATTTGATAAATCCACATCGCCACAGAGCTTACCGTCTACAAAATTGATGCCTACATCAATGACGACTGCATTATCTCCTATGTACTCCTCATTTATCATCTTTGCCTTGCCCACCGCCACTATAAGTACATCGGCATTTTTACAGACTTCTTTCAGATTTTTTGTCTTTGAGTGGCAAATTGTAACTGTAGCATTTTTACCTAGCGCCATCATAGCCACAGGCTTACCTATAACCATGCTTCTACCCACTACAACAACATTCTTACCCTCAAGTTCTATATTATTGCTCTCAATAATCTTCATTACAGCTTTAGCGGTACATGGCGCAAATCCGTCCTTCTCACCGGCAAAAATCTTTGCTATATTCTTGTATGAAATACCGTCCAGGTCCTTTTTTTCATCCAGCGCATCTATTACCCTTTTTTCATCTATATGCTTCGGAAGAGGTCTGAAAAGAAGTATTCCGTCAATATTTTTATCTGCATTTATCTTTTTAAATTCATCCAAAAACTCATCCGATGAGATACTTTCATCAAACTCAAATACCTTTGTATTCAATGAGAGCGACTCCATCTTCTTGATTGCACCCTTTTCGTATGAAAGGTCTGCAGGATTTGCTCCGATTCTTACTATGCCGAGAGTGGGAGTGTATCCGTTTAAGCTTTTAAGCATACTTTCAATCTCTTCTTTTATAACATTTGCAGTATCCGCTCCATATAGTAAAATCATAAAAGTACCTCCAAAACCGTTCTGTATATAATATCCGACTTTTCCATGGTGCTTTCAAGCAACTCGCTTGCTTCGTCCAAAAGCTCTCCGGCAAGTTTTCTGTCTTTCATATATTTTAAGTTTATAACCACATTCATCATAGCTCCGCTTACTGCACTTCTAAGTAAACTTACAGCCACTCCGGCATCGGAAACTGCAAGCTTTGAACCGTTCTTGGCCAAAAACTCAATATCCGATAACATCTCTCCTGCTTCTTTCATAACCTCAAGCGGTGCCATGGCTGCATCGTATAAAAGCTTTTCCATTTTCTTTTCATGCTCCGCCCTTTCAATTTCATCCTTCGGCTTAAAACCGTAAGCCTGTGACAGCGGATAAAAGACCTCGGCATCCTTGTCGGCAAGCTTTATAAAGCTCTCCATATGAGAATTCATACTTTCAAGTATTTTCTTTACATCATCTTCTACCGCAATATAGCTTTTTTTGCCTACAGTCAGATTGCATACCATACTTGACAGTGCGGCAGATAATGCACCTGCAACGGCACTTGCTCCGCCGCCGCCCGGTACAGGCGATTTTGACGCCAACTCTTTTAAATATTCATCTATCTTATAACTTCCTGTATTCATTATGTCCATCCTTTCCACACATCAGGTGTATACCCTACAGTCGCTTCTTTACCGTTTCTTACTATAGGCAGTTTAAGTACCTGCTGATTCTCTAAAATCTTAGGGATTTTATCTTCTTGTGAAAGATATTTTATCAGTGTCAAAGTCTCAAGATCCTTACACTTTTCATCCAACATATTTTCAAATCCGCCTACAGCCTGCATAATTGAGTTAAACTCTCCTTTTGAAAGCCCCTTTTCTTTCATATCTACAAGCTGAAACTTTATATTTCTCTCTTTAAAAAATCTCACAGCCTTCTTTGTATCTGAAGACTTATTTGTCCCAAATATTTGTATATTCATTTTTTCTCCAAAATACTAATAAGAAAGACCCTTATTTGGGCCTTGTCTTTATCTTTTTCTTATTTAACCATAAAAGCAGTCCTATATATGCCGCATAAAAAATTCGCAATCTGCCTTTAAATGAAATATCTACTTCTATAATTTCATCGTAAAACATCGGTATAATCTTAAAATCATCCTTATAGAGCGGATAAAATACCGCCAAAATTTCAAGCACCTGACCTGTAACGGACGGATCCTCAAAGCCGAACTTAAAGTAACCCGATATTTTCCTTGGCAGCACATGAACTATAATCTTTTTTACCTTTTCAAGCATCCTCATAAAGATAATCTTATTTTCATCATTTGTGATAATATAGTGAATATCTTTCACCTTTTCCAAAATCTTTTCAGGCAGACTCTTATTTTTCTTATCCGTCTTTTTATTTTTAGCTTTTTTTACCGCCTTGGAATGCTTTTTTTCCTGTTTATTAAGCTCATCCGCTTTAACAGGTGGCGTGTTTTCAGTATCTTTTTTACGTTCTTTTACTTCTTTTACATTATCACCTTTTAAAGAAGCACTTTTCCCTTCGTTTTCATCTTTCTTTGATAAACTTTTTTCTTCAGTTTCTTTTTCAAAATTATCTTCATTGTCGGAGTTTATCTTTTGTTCGTCATTTGAATCTTCCTTGTTTGAAAATACAGTGAAAAACCAAGCCACCTTTGCACTTATATCAAGCTCATCCTTAAACTTAAGCGAGATATTAAGAAATTTAAAAAACCAAGTAACACTCAAATCTATATCAGGTACTTTTTTAAAATAAATTTTACCCTTATATCTTACCGGGATAAAAAGCACCATCAAAACAATAAGCAGCGCGAGTGCAATCAGAGCTAGGACAATAATACCGATAACTTTTAATATAGTAAGTAATACGCCTATCATCCTTCCTCCGATTTAAAAAAACTGTGATATTCAAAATCACCTCTTGTTTTATAGGTATCTTCAACTATTTTTGAAATAAGCTCAATTCCCGATTTTTTGCCCAGAGCAAGCCCGACTATATAAGCGTTTGTATCCTTGTAGTTGTTTAAAAAAACGGCATTATGCACCAGTGTAAGCTTGTCTTCTCCTTCAAGAAATACAACCAGATGTAATAAAAAAGAGGTTTTATTAAGCTTTACGTATCTCATATATTTTCTATAGTCATTCTTTATATCTAAAGACAGATATAAATTTTTTGAAAATACCATATATACCTCACTTAAATAAAGTCTGCTAAGAACAATACTCCAAAATACACTTTCTAAGAAGTCCCAGTGCAGAGATAACGGTCTGCTCCCTGACATTTGCTCTGTCACCTGTGAATCTGAACTCTTCCACATGAACATTATTCTTTACACATACTCCGATGTATACTAATCCTACAGGTTTTTGTGCAGTGCCGCCGTCAGGTCCTGCAATGCCTGTTACCGAAATGCTTACATCACTGTCCGCTTCAAGAGCCGCACCAAGTGCCATCTCTCTTGCAGTCTGAGCACTTACGGCACCGTACTTTTTCAGTGTCGCCTTATTTACTCCCAAAGTTTTTCTTTTAGCTTTATTTGTATATGTAATAAATCCCTCTTTGTATACATCAGATACTCCTGGAACATTTATTATTCTTCCTGCCAAAAGTCCACCTGTACACGACTCTGCGGTAGATATGGTAAGTTCATTCTTTTCAAGCAAACTTACCACACTCATCTCAAGCGACTTTTTCTCCTTTGTAGAATAAATATAGTTTCCAAGTCTTTTCTTTATTTCCTTTGAAACAGGCCTTATAATGTCCTTTGCTTCATCTTCCGTATCCGCATCCGCTGTAAGTACTATATAAGTTTTAGAATCAAAAGGCTTTATTTCAATATCCAAATCTTCATTGTCCATTAAGTCTGAAATATCGGCTCTTATTTCTTTTTCAGTTATTCCAATGAGTTTTATTGTTTTATTTCTTGTAATTGTATCCATTTTGTCTCCTTTATAAATACATCTATTTACTGCTCATTATAACACTCTTATTCTTAATAATATACTCACATAGTGAAAATACTGTAAGGAAAAGCATCAGTACAATAAAAACATTTGTTACAATACTTAGCTGCTCTAAATTGATAATAAGTAAAATAACGGTAATCATCTGCACAACTGTCTTTAACTTACCTGACATTGCAGCCGCTATAACAACACCGTTGTCCGATGCTACAAGTCTGATACCGCTTATAATAAACTCTCTTGCTATAACTATCAGCACTACTACAGAACTCAACTGTCTAAGTTCCACAAAGCAAATAAGTCCCGAACATACAAGTACCTTATCCGCCAGCGGATCCATAAACTTGCCGAAGTCCGTAATAAGATTATACTTTCTTGCAATCATACCGTCCAAAGTGTCTGTAATTGCCGCAACGGCAAATATAATCAGGGCGACAATCCTGAAATTGTAGTCCTCACCGCCTTTATATAACAGACTCGCCACAAAAAAAGGTATCAATAATACTCTCAAAACTGTCAGTTTGTTAGGCAAATTCATAGTGCATCTCCTATCAAATCATACTCTGATGAACCTGTAATAAGCACATCACAAAAGTCTCCGGACATATATTCCCTGTCAGTGTTTACAAATACATATCCGTCCACTCCAGGTACATCCATATATGTTCTTCCCAAATATACATTCTCTTCGGGAAGTTTGCCTTCAATAAGTACCTTGAATGTCTTTCCGACCTTTTCTTCAAGATTTTTTTGTGAGATTTCCTGCTGAACTCTCATTATTCTGTCTCTTCTGGCCTCTTTTTCGTCCTCATCTATCTGATCGTCAAACCCTGCCGCAACAGTATCTTCCTCTTCGCTGTATGTAAAGACTCCAAGTCTCTCAAATTTCATCTGCTTTATAAAATCAACTACAGTATTGACATCTTCCTCAGTTTCACCCGGAAAACCTGCTATAATGGTAGTCCTGAGAGTGATATCCGGTATGTTTTTTCTAAGCTTACCTATAATATTTACCAAGTCGTCATGTGTGGTTCTTCTTGCCATTCTTCTAAGGATATTGTCTGAAGCATGCTGTATCGGAATATCCAGATATTTACATACCTTATCCTCTTTTGCAATAACATCTATCAGCTCATCCGTAATCTCTTCAGGATAGCAATAAAGTATTCTGATCCACTCGATACCGTCTATCTTAGCAAGTTCCTTTAAAAGCTTCGGCAAAGTCTTCTCTTTGTAGAGGTCAACTCCATATAAAGTAGTCTCCTGTGCCACCAAAATAAGCTCCTTGATTCCCTGTGATGCAAGGTCCTTTGCCTGTGCTATAAGATCCTCAAGCGGATAACTTCTGTAATTTCCCCTAAGTGAAGGTATAATACAGTAAGTACAATTCTTATTACAACCTTCTGCAATCTTTAAATATGCATAGTATCCGCCTGTGGAATTTTTTCTCTTTTTTGAAATTGACGGCAATCTGTCAAGGTCCAAAAACTCATTCTTTATCTCACCGCCAAGTACGTCTTCCACAGTTTCCACAATCTTATCAAAACTTGAAGTACCAAGCAGTGCGTCCACCTCAGGAATCTCTTTTATTATCTCATCCTTATATCTTTGTGCAAGACAACCTGTAACTATAAGCGCCTTCAGATTGCCCTCTTCTTTCAGTCTTGCCGCCTCAAGTATAGCATTGATACTCTCTTCCTTTGCAGACTGTATAAAGCCGCAGGTATTTATTATCATTACCTCAGCTTCTTCGTCAATATCTGTATATTCAAAACCTTTTTCGTTCATCAGACCCAGCATCATCTCCGAGTCAACCGTATTTTTGTCACATCCCAGTGACACCATAGACATCTTCATAAAAACCTTTCAAAAACTAACAAAAAGCCATCATAAAAATGATGGCACATTAAAATGATTCTTAAGCTTCGTTATTAGGATCATCGTTTGTTATTCTTACTTTTTGTTCAAACAGCTCCTCGACAGCAATAGAAAGCGGCTTCTTACCGTCAGCCTTTACCTCAGGTATCTCACCGTCAATGATCTGTCTTGCTCTCTTTGCACTGGCAATAACTATTGAATATCTGCTCTGTACTACAGGTGCCTCACCCGGATCTACGTCTGAGTTTGCAACATTGATAAGTTCACTATATGATGGGTGTAACATTTATTTTTCCTCCAAAAACATTGTCTTTAAGTCTTTTTCTATCTTTTCTATGAAATTTTTGCTGTCCACTTTTAAGTTACCATGGCTTTCAATGATATGATTTAATTCTTTAACCGCTTTTTCCAAGTCGTCATTTATAAGTACATAGTCGTACTTACACATACAACCTGCTTCCCAAGCGGCCTGCTTTAATCTGGCCTTTATATCATTCTCACATTCGGTTCCGCGATTAACAAGCCTGTCCTTTAGTGTGTTTGCATCAGGCGGAGTTATAAAAATCAGCATTGCATCAGGATACTTTTCCTTGACCTTCAGTGCTCCCTGTACCTCTATCTCAAGTATAACATTCTTTCCGCTTTTTCTTTGCTCTAAAACATAATCCCTCGGTGTTCCGTAGTAATTATTGCAAAACATGGCATACTCTATAAGCTCATCACCTGCAATAAGCTTTTCAAACTCTTCTTTACTTCTAAAAAAATACTCTCTGCCTTCTTTTTCTCCTTTTCTAGGAGACCTTGTAGTGGCAGAAATCGACAAGGCATAATTATCATATTCTGACATAAGTTTTTTCATCAGAGTGCCTTTCCCTGAGCCTGAAAAACCTGATACAACAACTAATATTCCGTCAGCCATACTCCCTCTATTCTATGTTTTGAATCTGTTCTCTTATTTTCTCTATTTCCGTTTTAAGTATTATAGCATAGTTAGCTATATTTAGGTCTGTAGATTTCGAAAGAATGGTATTGGCCTCTCTGTTCATCTCCTGAGCAAGGAAATCAAGTTTTCTGCCTATGCCGGTATCCAATTTCATCTCATCATTCATAGCCTTTATATGGCTGAGAAGTCTTACAACTTCCTCATCTACACATATTTTGTCTGCAAACAAAGTCACCTCCGTTGCAATTCTGTTCTCCTCAATACTTGCTCCGCTCAAAAGCTCATTAACCTTTAAGGTAAGCTTACTCTTATACTCTTCCAAAACTTGCGGATATCTTTCTTTGATATTATCTGCGGTATCGGTCAAAAGTTCAAGTTTGGAATTTATATCTGTAAAGAGTTTCTCACCCTCCGACTCTCTGGTACTTAAGAACACTTTACAAGCCTCTTCCAATACTGTAAAGAGTTGACTTTTTACTCTCTCTTCGTCCAGTTTGGGTTCATCAATACTGATAACATCCGGAAGTGTCAAAAGATGTGACACTTTCAAATCATCAACAATCTTATAATCTTTGCAAAGTTCCAAGCCTATATCAAGGTATTTCTTTACTATATTTTTATTCAGATATACTCCGCTTGCCTTGTCCTTAAAGTCCAGATAATTTATAAAAAGGTCTACTTTTCCCCTTGAGACATATTTTTTTATAATATTTCTTATCTCAGCTTCAAAGGGAAAAAATCTTCTCGGCATTTTTATATTCAGATCCAGATATCTGTGGTTCACAGACTTAATCTCTACAGACAATTTATAATCATCAGTTATCTCTTCGGCTCTTCCAAAGCCTGTCATACTCTTTATCAATGTTTCATCTCCATTCAGTTTATGACATTTACACTTGATTATACTTTTTTATTTCTTTCAAGTCAAGGAAGGGGGACAAACTTATTTATTTCGGTACAAACTTATATGTTACTACAAAGTGTGCGCTCTTGCCTTTATTTCTTCCACCGTTTTCAGTTACCACCACTTCAAGTGAAGTACTGAATCCGTTCATAATATCTTCTTTGGTAACTGTATGAGAAGCCGATTCCGAACCTATATCAGGCTTTGTATCTTCTTCCTCCATTCTCGCAGAAAAAGAAATATTGTCACCTACAGCTACTTCCATCTCTCCTTTAGCTCTTTCACCATTGATTCTTATATCATAAGACCACTCATGTCCTATATTATTGTCATCGGTTCTGCTCCAATCAGTGCTTACCTGCATCAATCTCTTATCTACATCCTTATTCTCTTCAACACTTATATCAAAAGAGTTTTCGATACCGTTTGATATTTTTGCGGTAATTGTTGTCACACCGCCACCTACTGCGGTAATATTACCTTCACCGTCAACAGTAGCCACCGCCTCATTACTTGAAGTCCACACAACTGTTTTATCTTGTGCATTCTCAGGCGAGATAATTGCTACAGCCTGCCAAGTATCTCCAACATTCATACTGCTTTTTACTTCCCCAAAACTTATTGATTGTGCCATGACAGGTGCTGTAGTCTCCTGTGTACTTTCAACAGTGGTACTCTCCTGTGACATACTTTCACTGCCAGTATCATCTTGTAAAGGCATTTCTCTTACAATTTCAGTTGTACCGGTTATATCACCGGGCTTTTCTTTTTTCGTTCCGACACGAATAAGAATACCCCAAAACAATATCAATATCACTGCTTTTGCTACATTATTAAGCTTCTTACTTCTTACAACAAGTATAGTTAGCGGTATCGGAAAAAAACACATCCAACCGAGCACCCACAGCCATAACTTACTCTTTTTTCTTGGAGCCGAATCATTTCTTTCAATATTCCTTCTTGTGACACTGTTATCATTTCTGTTTACACAGCCACAGTATGGACAGACCAAAGCATCATCATCTATAAACTTTTTACAATTTCTACAAATTTTCATATCTCATTCCTCAGTATCTAAAATTCAACCCTTTTTACCGGCTTTAAACCGCCTGTTTTTTTAAAGTTCATATTACACGTAAACATTTCTATAGTGTCGGAGGCATCTATTCCGCTAAAGCTTATCTGTTCAAATCGCTTTCTGTCTATAAGAACAGAAAGCACAGTATCCTCATACTCATCTCCGATTATAGGCTGAACTTTATCTACAACATGAATAACTACGTTCTCTATAGGTAATAAAGCAAACACTTCTCTTGCCGTCCTTAAAACACAGCTGCAAATATAGTCCTGAGCTATATCATAATGCATCGTCTTTGTCATCTTTTTTGAAGATAATTTTCCGGTCTTTGTAATCTCTAAAACGTGATTCGGCACCACCTTATCAGTCTTTGCGTGAAATTCAACTTCTAAAATATTAGGTACATCTGTACCTATATTAAAGTCACTTCCGTAATCCAATATTTCATCAAACGGATGCATTTCAGAAACAACATAAAAATAGCTGTCAATCTCCCCTGCAAGAACTTGTGTTGCAAGCTTTTTCATATTTTCCCAATCATCATATACTTGCTTATCTTCCTCTCGTGCCGATAAAACCGCATCATTAAGCTTTTTCATTTTATTGTTATGCGCAGCAGGTATAAGTTTTCCAAAAAAACCCGGCTTGGCATCATGTAAACTTCTAAGTGCTTCTTCCTCATGCGGACCCGGAAACATATTGTTGAACGGCTCAGGTTTATTTTTTAGTGAAATCCAATCTATTGTCTCACTACATTCCTCATGAATAGAACGTATCATATCAAGAAGTTCGTTAAAATCATCTACCATTTCACAATTTCTGTTATATTCCTCTTCTTTTTGTTGCTGTACTTGAATCGCTCTTTGAGCTTTTACACCTGCACCTGCTCTACTTCTTTTAGATCTGCCGCCTCCGCTTGAGCTGACATAAGATATTCCCGTACCCGGAATTCCTACAGAAGCGGTTCTTCTTCCACTTGAATGAACTGTATAATGTAGACCTCTCGTTCCAAAAGAAACACCTACACCTGTTTTCCCGAAATTTAACTTCATACCTTTGCAAATCCTAATACTTTTCCTAAAACGTAATCCCATTTATTTCCCCATTCACTAATAATTTTAAGAAAATTATATCATTAGGCAATTTATTCTTCAATATTTCTTTTGTTTTTTGTAATAAATATGATAAAAATCTGCATCATAAAAATAGAAAAAGACAGGATTTTTTCAAACCCTATCTTTATAAAAACAGATAAAATTTATTAAAGATTTTTAGCATCACAAATTTAAGCAACTATATAAGCTTATACTCTCGCAACAATACTTTTCTGTACTCCCTATCTTCGCTCGCCTTAAGAATCTTTTCTATATTTCCTTCTCTTGCTAAAATACCGTTTAGCTTAGACACTATATCTTCACCTTGCTCTACACCCAGTATCCTACCTTCTTCTCTACCGATTAAAATACCCTTTTTAACTCCGATTTCCTCTATTTTATCCAATGCCTCACACATTGCAACATTCCTCCTTCCTTTAAACTCATTGCTCAACTTTTTATATCTGATATCACCTGTCATCGCTCTCATTAAGTCAAAAAACTCATATACATGATTCACAATAACACTTTTATCCGGATTATAACTCTTGTTTATTCTCATTTGATAGAGATAATCAACCAAAAACCTGAAATCACTCTTAAATAAGTCTCGCACATCTTTATCTAAATATGCCAACTCAAATACATTTATTTTGTAATCATTTACAAACGGTTTTATATCATCATTTAACTCAAGTAAATCTATAAGATTTCTTGGGCTTGTCCACCTGCTGTTATATCCAAAATAAAGCACCAGTGTAATCACAGGATACTTCTTCTCATTACTGTTACTCCTTCGGGATTGCTTTCCATACTCGGCTCCGTCATAACTGAATACCCTCATAGGCATAAGTCTGTCTTGCGCTGTTTGATTCTCAAAACCGAACATTGCCAAATTTATCTTTGATTTATTCCAATACTTGGCAACATCCCTGTCTTGAGAAGAAATCTTGCCGTCAAACTTTAATGTACTCTCTATGCCTGCCTCAAAAAGAGTATTCTCTTTTATCACTCTTTTACCATTGAACAACAACACATTTACAATATCTGCAAAGACATCATTATAACTTTCCAACATCTTTTGTGTTACATCCTTGGATTTCATACTCACCTCTTTATTATATCATACACTGTTAACAACCTGAAAAACCGATACATAGAATGCTAAAAAACTTTTATTTAAAAAACGTCCCCATTGCCTTTTATTATACTATACTACTCCTACCCCTTCAATATCCTGTTTGCATTCTCCACTCTTTCCTTTGTAGGCGGGTCAATGCCTTCAAGCTTATACAAAATTCCAAGATTATCCCATTTATGCCTGCCAAGAGTATGATAAGGTAATACCTCCACCTTTTCTACATTTTTTAATGTATCAATAAACTCTCTCAGTTTTTTAAGGTCCTCGTCATAGTCGCTTCTTTGCGGTACCAGCACATGCCTTATCCACATCTTTTTTCCCATTTCATCCATAGTCTTTGCCATTTCCAAGATATGGTCATTTTTCAGGCCTGTAAGCACCTCATGTCTTTCATTGTTTATTTCCTTTATATCAAGCATAATAAGATCTGTATATTGCATCAATATTTTAAACTTTTCAAAAAAAATATAATCCTTGCTAAACGGTCCTCCGGCAGTATCAAGACAGGTATTCACACCGTTTTCCTTACAAAGCTTAAAAAGTTCCGTCACAAAATCTATCTGCAAAAGCGGTTCACCTCCACTTACAGTAATTCCGCCGTTATCCTTCCAGTACGGCCTGTACCTTATGGCCTTGTCAAAGACCTCTTTTGCACTGAAGCTTTGATTTTCCTTGGTAGACCAAGTATCCGGGTTGTGACAGAACTGACATCTCATAGGGCAACCCTGTACAAATACTACAAATCTTACTCCCGGTCCGTCCACAAGTCCGAATGTTTCAAATGAATGTATATTTCCTCTTACTTCCATAATTCCTCCAAAAACAAACGGCTATGTAAAGAAACTTCACATAGCCGTTTATCACTGCAAAAGCAATATTATCAGTTTATATCTTACAGCCTGTCATGGCATGTTCTGGCAATAACATCAAGCTGCTGTTCTCTTGTAAGGTCAATAAACTTAACAGCATATCCTGAAACTCTGATTGTGAAGTTTGCATACTCTTCCTTCTCAGGATGTTCCATAGCATCTATAAGTTTCTCTGTACCGAAGACATTTACATTAAGGTGATGTGCACCCTGATCAAAGTATCCGTCCATTACCTGAGTAAGGTTTTTCTTTTGCTCATCCTCACCATGTCCGAGAGCTGAAGGATTGATAGTCTGAGTATTTGAAATACCGTCAAGTGCATACTCATAAGGCAACTTTGTAAGAGAGTTTAAAGAAGCCAAAAGACCGTTTTTCTCCGCTCCGTAGCTTGGGTTTGCTCCCGGTGCAAGCGGCTCTCCCGCCTTTCTGCCGTCAGGCATACTTCCTGTGGCCTTACCGTATACCACATTTGAAGTAATTGTAAGTATTGATGTGGTTGCCTCCGAATTTCTGTATGTATGTCTCTTCTTTATCTTTGTAAGGAAGGTCTTTAAAAGCCATACAGCAATATCGTCAGCTCTGTCATCATCATTACCGTACCTTGGGAAATCGCCTGTTGTCTCATAGTCTATAACAATACCGTTCTCATCACGTATTGTCTTTACCTTGGCATACTTTATTGCACAAAGTGAATCAACTACATGTGAGAATCCCGCAATACCTGTTGCAAAAGTTCTTCTGACATCAGTATCTATAAGCGCCATCTCTGCAGCCTCATAATAATACTTATCATGCATATACTGTATAAGGTTCAATGTGTTTACATAAAGTCCTGCAAGCCAGTCCATCATCACATCATACTTTTCCATTACCTCATCATAGTCAAGATACTCGGATGTTATAGGTCTGTATGCAGGTCCGACCTGCTCTTTTGTCTTTGCATCCACACCGCCGTTTATAGCATATAAAAGGCACTTTGCAAGGTTTGCTCTGGCTCCGAAGAACTGCATTTCCTTACCTGTCTCCGTAGCCGATACACAGCAGCATATAGAATAGTCGTCACCCCATACAGGACGCATTACATCATCATTTTCATACTGTACCGAACTTGTCCTTATAGAAATAGCCGATGCATACTCCTTAAATGATTTCGGAAGTCTGCTTGAATAAAGCACTGTAAGGTTCGGCTCAGGTGAAGGTCCCATATTTTCAAGTGTATGTAAGAATCTGAAATCATTCTTTGTTACCATTGATCTGCCGTCTATACCTATACCTGCCACCTCAAGAGTTGCCCAAACAGGGTCACCTGAGAAAAGCTGATTGTATGAAGGTATTCTTGCAAACTTTACCATCCTAAACTTCATTACAAGGTGGTCTATAAGCTCCTGTGCTTCACTCTCAGTAAGCTTTCCCGCCTTCAAATCCCTTTCAATATAAATATCAAGAAATGTTGATATTCTTCCGACACTCATTGCGGCACCGTTTTGTGTCTTTATCGCGGCAAGGTATCCGAAGTATAACCACTGCACAGCCTCTTTCGCATCCTTTGCAGGCTTTGAAATATCATAGCCGTAAGCCGACGCCATTTCCTTCATCTCTTTAAGTGCATTTATCTGCATTCCAAGCTCGTCTCTTTGGCGGATTACCTCGTCAAGCATTGTACCGTCACCGCAATTTGCCATGTCTTCCTGCTTTTTCGCTATAAGAAAATCTATTCCGTAGAGTGCCACTCTTCTGTAGTCTCCTACTATTCTTCCTCTACCGTAGGTATCAGGAAGCCCTGTGATTATCTTATTATGTCTGGCTGCATGCATTTCAGGTGTATAAGCCTCAAATACAGCCTGATTATGTGTTCTGTGATACTCCGTAAATATCTTATGAAATTTCTCGTTAGTCTGATATCCGTAGGTACTTGCCGCCTGCTCAGCCATCTTGATTCCGCCAAAAGGCATAAACGCTCTCTTTAAAGGCTTATCTGTCTGGAGTCCTACCACCTTTTCAAGATCCTTCATACTCTCATTTATATATCCCGGACCGTATGATGTAATTGTGGAAACCACTTCAGTCTCCATATCCAAAACTCCGCCCTTGGCCCTCTCTTCCTTTTGAAGCTTTGAAAGTTCGGCCCAAAGCTTATTTGTAGCATCTGTAGGGCCTGCAAGGAAACTTTCGTCTCCATCGTATATTGTATAATTATTTTGTATAAAATCACGGACATCTACATCGTCACGCCATTTTCTTCCTTTAAAACCTTCCCAGCACATAAGTACCTCCTTTTAAATAAAAACAATTAGTTAGGCTTTACTAACCTCGCTATGCCCTGATAATATCACCAATCAATTTCAAATTCAAGTGATATTTGTTAAAATTTTCTCATGTTCACAATAAAAAACAATTCATACTGTAATAGTATGAATTGTTCTCATATATATACATTATTACATACATTAAATTATTAAAAAGGCCTGCAAACCCTGTCTGTAAATCTGTTTCCCAATACGTAGCAACAGACAAATGAGAGTATGGCCATTATAATAATAAGTATCTCTTCTTCAAATCTTCCAAAGCTTACTTTATTCAATACATAGTAAGAAAAAGCATCTCGTATAGGTCTGTGGAAAACATATATCGGCAAGCTGTATACTCCGAATTTTTTCAAAAAAGGTGTCAAAAAGAATTCCTTTTTGTTTATCAAAACAAAGAAAAAATATGCAATACATAGTGCATATGGAATGAATACTGCTCTAAGCGGATTTAAAACCCCCTTAAATATACTTACCATATTTTCATATACCAAGACATATCCCCATGTTCCGTAAAACATTCTGGTATACGGTCCTATAATAGAAAAAAATATAATAAATGTAGCCGTAAACACCGCACCTGTAATAAAAATCGGTTTACTTTTCTTTTCAAATACCGAAACTCTTCCGGATGAAAGGTACTTTTTATAAAGCATTCCCATATAAAAGAAAGGTGCAAAAGATACCACCCTGTCCAAAGCCAAAAAGTCTCCTACTTTCTCCTGCCAAGGCATATTTAACATTGAAAGGCAGGCACTTAGTATAATCAGAAGTATCAGGTATATATTTGTTCCAATATCTTTTTTATTTACCTTTTGAATAAATTCTATCGGCAACAGCAACAATTTGAAAATAATTATTACCAAAATATACCAAGGTGCATATGACTCATGTAAAAAGTTCGGTATAAGACTTTTCTCACCGTAAAATAATATATCGCTACAATTAAGCATCAGCTTCATTGCACAGTAAAGTACTATCCAAGAACAAATAGACTTAAATACTGTACCTCTTTTCTTCCACGAACCGTAATAAAAATAACCCGACAGGAATATAAACGCCGGCATATGAAAACTGTAAATAAGTAAAAACAGCCTTCTTGCCACCGGATATTCCCTGTCTATTAAAGGCATCATAAAATGCCCCCACACCACAAGGAATATAAGCAAACCTTTGTATATATCAAGGGTTTCTATTCTACTGTCCTGTTTTACATTACTTACATACATATATATCTCCAAAATACTTACATATATACATCAAACTTATTCTCCACACAAAAAATGTGTAAGCCAAAAAGCTTACACATCTAATTCTACACTATAAAATTGTACAATTCAATTCAAATTAAAATATTGATTTTATTGTATCCAAGCACCTGATGCATCAAGTCGGTAAGCTCCTACTATAGTGTTTGAGAGCATATGTCCGTCACCGTCAAGGTAGTACCACTTTCCGTTACTTAATACCCAACCCGTTGCCATGTCACCTGCACTGTTTAAGAAGTACCACTTACCGCCTACATTTACCCAGCCTGTTGCCATAGAGCCGTTAGCGTTCATATAGTACCACTTACCGTTACTTAGTACCCAACCGGTCTGCATAATGCCTGCACTGTTCATAAAGTACCATGTGCCGTTTATATTCTGCCAACCTGTAGTATCGTTTCCGTCAATCTGATACATCCAACCGTCTGATGTTGATACCCAACCTGTCAGACTGCCTGAGTTTGACTTTGACTTATGTGATGAACTTGAACCGGAACCACCACCTGATAATCCTGAACCGCCACCTGATGAGCCTGAACTACTATGTGATGAATTTGATGTAGCGTTTACATCCGGATCAGGGATTGATGTGTCAATGCCGTTAGTCTGTGAAAACTCTTTCCATACTTTCTGTGGGTCATTGTCTGTTCTCATCTTATCATAGTGAGCAGTTTTCATAAAGCCTTTGCCTGTTACCATTTTCTGTGTTACAGGCACATAAGTGTGGCTGTACTGGTTGTCATAGGCTTCAATTTCACCGATTGCATTATTTACAAACTCATCAAGTGTCCAGCCGTCTGCCTGACGAAGTCTCCAGTTTTCATCATCTGTCGGATTGATAATCTTAATTTTACCGTCAGTGGTTCTTGTGTATGTATATGTACTCATATCACCGTTACCTCTGCTACTAAATGTGTTACCGATTTCAATCTGTCTGATATCATCTGTCCATCTGCCCATAGTAATCTTTGCTGCTACTTTAGTAGCAGCATAAATATCATTGTAGTCTGTCGCATCACTAAAGTCATGTGCCCAATGTTCATAATATGCAGCGTCTTTTACAACTTCAGCGTGAGTTGTAAATGCAGGTACAAATCCTGTTGTTAATGAGAGAGCAATTGCTCCCATAGTTACTAATGTTTTTAAATTCTTTTTCATGATATTTTTTCCTTTCACTCTTTATTTACAATTGATCATCTCTCAAATCATATATCCTTTGTCTACTGAAGTTCTCATCATTATATCCATGCCAAAACCACCTTTTTATCTGTTTTGTTCTGCCATGATTAGATACTTCAGCGCTATAGCAATCTCCATACAAGATTAACCGAACCTGCTTAAAACCCATATCATTCCAATCCCCTTTTGTAAAAATTTGAAATCTTTATATAACATTATATATATATATATATATATATAGTCAAGAATATTTTAATAAAATAATAATCAGTTTTTAA
>ERZ772945.1175-NODE-1175-length-19095-cov-9.143172_pt1 | contig 19095 bp, 17 predicted proteins | sample MGYA00511681_ERZ772945 | MGnify/ENA primary metagenome ERZ772945 (study PRJEB29015, sample SAMEA2737943) | human oral metagenome | biome: human oral; feature: human-associated habitat; material: dental | place: China | collected 2143 ...
AAGAAATGATTGCCGGAGAGGTGCTCGCCGACGGACAAAAACAAGAAATGATTGCCGGAGAGGTGCTCGCCGACGGACAAAAACAAGAAATGATTGCCGGAGAGGTGCTCGCCGACGGACAAAAACAAGAAATGATTGCCGGAGAGGTGCTCGCCGACGGACAAAAACAAGAAATGATTGCAGGCGAGGTGCTCGCCGACGACTATCCGTGTGGTTTATCGCAGGAAAGGGGTTTGTCCGACGAGATGATGGTGCTGCAAAACGATGTTCGGCTGCCCGTTAGTAGGCCGTTAAGAAAAAAATGATTAACTTTGGGGCGAAATCGTAAATTTTAAAAAAAGAATATGGCGGATAAGAATAATCATTTAGTCATCATGGCCGGTGGCGTGGGCAGCAGATTTTGGCCCATGAGCACAGCCGATTGTCCGAAACAATTTATTGACGTGTTGGGAGTTGGCAAATCGCTGCTGCAACTCACTTTTGAGCGCTTCCAAGGCATTTGCGCGCCCGAGAATGTGTGGGTGGTCACCAACAAGAGCTATTATGATTTGTGCAAAGAGCAACTGCCCGAAATCCCCGCAGAAAACATCCTGACCGAGCCGTGCCGACGCAACACCGCGCCTTGCATTGCCTATGTCAGTTGGCGCATCAAAACGCTCAATCCCAAAGCCAATGTGGTGGTGACGCCGAGCGACCACGTAGTGACCAACACCATAGAGTTTCAGCGCGTGGTGGCATCGTGCTTGAAATTTGCGGGCGAAACCGATGCTATCGTCACCTTGGGCATGCGTCCCACACGCCCCGAAACAGGCTATGGCTACATTCAGGCCGACCTTTCGGCTTCCTCGCCACGCAACCATGAAATCTATCGCGTTGACTCGTTTAGAGAGAAGCCCGATGCCGAAACAGCCTTGAAATATATCCGCGAAAACAATTATTTTTGGAACGCAGGCATCTTCATCTGGAATGTGAGCACCATTGTCAACGCATTCCGCGTTTATCAGCCGGCATTATCGCGCATTTTCGAAGGCATGGAAAAGCTCTACGGCACGCCCGCCGAACAAGAAATGATTGATGCACGCTATCCTGAGTGCGAGAGCATTTCGGTTGACTACGCCATCATGGAAAAGGCCGAGGAAATCTTTGTTTGCCCCGCTGATTTCGGCTGGAGCGACTTAGGCACATGGGGCAGTTTGCTGGCACAAAGCAGAAAGGACCTCTATAACAATGCGCTGATAGGACCGGACATCGCCGTTTTCGACACCCACAACTGCATCATCCACACCCTGCACGAGAAACAGGTCATTGTGCAAGGGCTCGACGGCTATATCGTGGCCGAGAACGCCGGCAAGTTGCTCATTTGCAAACTATCTGAGGAACAACGCATCAAACAATTCTCCGAACAACAATAAATTTAGCAATATGAAAGGAAAAACAGCGCTTATCACGGGCATCACGGGGCAAGATGGCTCCTATCTTGCCGAGTTCCTATTAGAAAAAGGTTATGAGGTGCATGGCACCATCCGCCGCTCGTCGGTAGACTTTCGCGAGCGCATAGCCCACCTCGAAGGGTTGCCCCATTTTCATCTGCATTATGCCGATTTGGGCGACTCGATGAGCATCTTAGGCGTTATCGGGCGTACACGTCCCACAGAAATTTATAATTTAGCAGCCCAAAGTCATGTGCAAGTGAGTTTCGATTCGCCCGAATTTACAGCCGATGTCGATGCCGTTGGCGTATTGCGCATTTTGGAAGCCGTGCGCCAGTTAGGACTCACCGGACAATGCCGCATCTACCAAGCCAGCACCTCGGAGCTGTATGGAAAAGTAGAGGAAGTGCCGCAAAACGAAAACACACCCTTCCACCCCTACAGCCCCTATGCCGTGGCCAAGCAATATGGCTTTTGGATTGTGAAAGAATATCGCGAGGCCTACAACATGTATTGCTGCTCGGGCATTCTGTTCAACCACGAGAGTGAGCGCCGCGGCGAAACTTTCGTCACGCGCAAAATCACACTGGCAGCAGCACGCATTAAACAAGGAAAGCAGGATAAACTCTTCTTGGGCAACCTCAGCTCGCTGCGCGATTGGGGCTACGCCAAAGACTATGTTGAGTGTATGTGGCTCATTTTGCAACACCCCACGCCCGAGGATTTTGTCATTGCTACCGGCGTGCAGCATAGTGTGCGTGACTTTTGCTATCAAGCGTTTAAACACGTTGGAATTGAACTCGAATTTCAAGGCGAAGGACTCGACGAGAAGGGCATTGACAAAGCCACAGGGAAAGTGCTCATTGAAGTGAGCCCCGACTTCTATCGACCCACCGACGTGGTCAACCTTTGGGGCGACCCTACAAAGGCGAAAGCAAAATTGGGTTGGAACCCTGCCAAAACGTCGTTTGAAGAGTTAGTACGCCTCATGGTCGACAGCGACATGGCCAAAGTGGCTTCCGAAGGAGCGGCCGAAAAGGTGAGAACCAATTTGGCCGAATATTTAGAGAAAGGTATCGTGAAGTAGTACCTGCGTTTGAGGGTTGCCCACCGCATCTGTACAAGTACAAATGCCCACCGAAGAGAGATTTCAATCAGGCTCTTCGGTGGGCATTTCCTATGGCTTGCAAAGTTTTGTCTTCTTTATGTGCACCATGCAGAACCATTTGTTAGCCGCTTCCATTATCCATCACAAAAAACAGGGGACGGCTTGCATCACTGCAATCCAGTCCCCTTCAAAAATTAGAGAGTTATAAAAAAAAAATTCGTTTATGCAATATCGTTATTTATAATATTCATTTTTACTTGCGCCCAATGTGTTCTTCATTAAAGAACAAATCGTCATGGGGCCAACCCCACCCGGAACGGGCGTGATGTAAGAACATTTGGGGGCTACAGCATCGAAACAGACATCGCCCGAGAGACGGAAACCACTTTTGCGCGTAGCATCAGCTACACGCGTAGTGCCTACATCAATCACCACAGCACCCTCCTTCACCATGTCGCCCGTAACAAAACCCGGCTGGCCAACGGCTGCAATAATCACATCGGCCTGACGACACTCAGCTGCAATGTCTTGCGTGTGGCTGTGACAAATGGTGACCGTAGCATCGCCATAAGCCTTCTGGGCCATCAGTTGTGCCATCGGTTTACCCACAATGTTGCTACGTCCCAGCACCACACATTTCTTTCCGCTCGTCTTGATTTGATAACGACGCAGCAACGTCATGATGCCCAATGGCGTAGCAGAAACGAAGCAAGGAAGACCAATCGCCATCCGACCAACATTAATGGGATGGAAACCATCTACATCTTTACGGTAGTCGATGGCCATGATAATCTTTTGTTCATCAATATGCGGCGGCAATGGCAACTGCACTATAAAGCCGTCGACAGTAACATCATGATTGAGTTTTTCAATACAACGAAGCAACTCGGCTTCGGTCACATCAGCCTCGTAGCGAATGAGGGTCGACAAGAAACCGCATTTCTCGCAAGCCTGGACTTTGTTGCGCACATACGTTTCGGAGCCACCATCGTGACCAACAAGGATGGCAGCCAAATGGGGGCGCTTGCCACCTTGTGCAACAATGTTTTGGACTTCAGCTGCTATCTCAGCCTTGATTTCGGCTGCCGTTGCCTTTCCATCAATAATCTGCATCCGCTTTCTCTATTACTTGATTATTACTCTGCTTTCAGAAACCTTGTGACACAATCATTTAGGCATTCCAGGAAGCTTCATTCCTTTCATCCGGCTCATCATCCCTGCCATTTGGTTTCCCGTCACCATCTTCATCATTTTTCGTGTCTGATCGAATTGCTTGATAAGCTTATTCACCTCTTGGATGTTGGTTCCCGATCCCTTAGCTATGCGCTGACGACGACTGGTGTTAAGAATTTCGGGATTGGTGCGTTCCTTGGGCGTCATGCTTCGGATGATGGCTTCAATGCTCACAAAAGCGTTGTCATCAATATCCACATCCTTGATAGCCTTGCCAACGCCGGGAATCATGCTGGCCAAATCTTTCAAATTACCCATCTTCTTGATTTGCTCAATCTGCCCCAAGAAGTCATTAAAATCAAACTTGTTTTTCTGTATCTTGCGTTGCAGCCGTTTAGCTTCCTCCTCATCGAATTGCTCTTGCGCACGTTCTACAAGCGAGACAATGTCACCCATACCCAAGATGCGGTCGGCCATACGGTTAGGGTGGAACACATCCAAAGCTTCCATCTTCTCACCTGTTCCGACAAACTTGATGGGCTTGGTAACGATTGTGCGGATAGAAAGAGCCGCACCACCACGTGTGTCGCCATCTAATTTCGTTAGAATCACACCGTCGAAATCTAAGCGGTCGTTAAATTCTTTTGCGGTGTTGACAGCATCTTGTCCCGTCATGGCATCCACCACGAATAGCGTTTCCGAAGGATGCAACGCTTCTTTCAAGGAAGCAATCTCGTTCATCATCTCTTCATCAACAGCCAAACGCCCCGCCGTGTCGACAATCACCACATCGTTTCCTTTTGCTTTTGCCTCTTGAATGGCATGCTGGGCGATGGCTACAACATCTTTATTTTCGGGTTCGGCGTAGACCGGAGCTTGAATCTGTTCACCAACAACCTTCAACTGCTCAATGGCCGCCGGACGATAAACGTCACAGGCCACCAACAAAGGTTTCTTATTTCGTTTTGACTTAAGCAAGTTTGCCAGCTTTCCACTGAAGGTTGTTTTACCAGAACCTTGCAAACCACTCATGAGAATAATGGCAGGATGCCCTTCTAAGTTAATATCAACAGCCTCACCTCCCATCAAGTCGGCCAGCTCATCATGAACTATCTTCACCATCAGCTGTCCAGGCTTCACGGCCGTGAGCACATTCATACCCAACGCCTTTTCTTTTACTTTGTCGGTGAAGTTCTTAGCTACTTTAAAGTTTACGTCGGCATCGAGCAGGGCTCTCCGCACATCCTTCAACGTAGAGGCAACATTAATTTCGGTAATTTGCCCCTCACCTTTCAATATTTTGAATGAGCGCTCTAATCTATCGCTTAAATTCTCAAACATATCTTTTAATCTTTTTTATAATTCTCTTTGTACTGAATTCGCTCTATCTCGCATCAAAAAGCTAATTCGGCTATAGTTGTTGCAAAAATACATAATAAGGTGGAGATTAGCGAAGGTGCATTTTGTTATTTAAAAAAAATTAAGGTTACTTGAATTACCCCAAATAAGATGGCTTTAATCGGGAAGCCAAAAGCGTGCGACTAAGGGCAGATGATCGCTAAACCCTGCCGAATAACATCGCCCATAATAAGTGCGGAAAGGTCGCACGCCTCCATAAATATCATCGGCAGTCAACAGGAAAGGGGCGTCCATCACTTGGCATTGACGGAAATAAGGTTTCAAGGTTTCGCTGCACAAGATATGGTCTAAGCTGTCCCAAACACCTTTATACTTATAGGTGCCTTTCGCACCATGCGTTCCTTTTGCATCCGCAGAGACATCAACCAACTGGTGACGCAAAAGATACTGAAGATTTTCATCCTGCGCATAATCGTTGAAATCGCCTAACACGAGAATTTTATTCGTGGCGGAATGAAGACGGATAGAGTCGACCACCGCAACGATTTGTTGTGCCACTGCCCGACGATTGGGACGCGTGATACGTTCGCCTCCACTACGACTCGGGGCATGAACAACCAAGAGATGCAGCGTGTCGCCCGACAACAATTCACCGGCGGCATAAAGCAAATCGCGCGTGGGACGCATGCCCTGAATGGGGTTCACACGCACCGCATGCCACCTCAACAAACGAAACGAATAGGGTGAATAGAGCAGTGCCACATTGATGCCTCGCTCATCGGGCGATTGTGTGATGAGATAGTTGTAATGCGCCTGACGGAAAGGCGAACGCTTCGTTAAATCACGCATCACCGAATCGTTTTCAACTTCACACAACGCAATGACATCGGGCAACTGCCACGCCTTTTCCTCGCCACCACAAGCCATTAGGGTTTGCCCCACATGCCGCAGCTTTTTCCAATAGCGTGCCGTAGTCCAATGATACGCACCGTCAGGCAAAAATTCGGTATCGCGCTTGGGCGGCTGATGCTGCGTGTCGAAAAGGTTTTCACAGTTCCATTCCACCACCGTGAAAAGACCTAAAAGGATGGAAATAAAGTTGAGCATACCCATTGCTGTCGGATTTAAGGTTTCACTTCGCCATTGATGACTTGCAGTTGTTGACGCACACTCTCTTCATGAATATGCTCAAACACTTCGGCTGCGAATTGTGCGCTCATGCCACACAGACGAGCCTGCTCGCCGCGCTTTTCCAAGATTTCGTTGTAGCGATTGGTTTGCAACACTGCTAAATTCTGCTCCTTTTTATACATGCCAATCTGCCGGCAAACCTGCATGCGCTGTGCCAAGAGCATCATGAGCTGATTGTCGATGTCGTCAATCTGCGCACGCAGCGGTCGCAAGCCCTCATCCACAGCCCGCGTGCTGCGCACCACCAAGGTTTGCAAAATCTGGTTCAGCATAGCTGGCGTCACCTGCTGTTGCGCATCGCTCCATGCCTCCTGCGGATGGCAATGGCTCTCAACAATCAAGCCGTCGAAGCCCAAATCCAAGGCCTGCTGGCTCAACGGCGCAATGAAGTCGCGACGCCCACCAATGTGGCTGGGGTCGCAAATGAGGGGGAGCTGGGGAATGCGGCGGCGCAACTCGATTGCGATTTGCCACATGGGCAGATTGCGATATGCTTTCTTTCCATAGCTCGAGAAACCACGCAGGATGGCACCGAGACGCGTGATGCCCGCACGATTGAGCCGTTGCAAGGCACCAATCCACAATTCTAAGTCGGGATTAACGGGATTTTTCACCAACACAGGCACATCCACACCACGCAAACTATCGGCCAAGGCCTGCATGGCAAAGGGATTGGCCACGGTGCGTGCACCCACCCACAACACATCGATGCCATACTCCAGGCACAGTGCCACATGCTCGGGCGTTGCCACTTCGGTGGCCGTGAGCATCCCCGTCTGCGCTTTCACCTGCTGCAACCACGGCAGCGCCATCTCACCCACGCCTTCAAAGCCCCCAGGTTTGGTGCGCGGTTTCCAAACGCCTGCCCTAAAAATGCGGCAGCCACATGCTACCAAATCACGAGCTGTGGTGAGCACTTGCTGCTCGGTTTCGGCCGAACAGGGACCTGCTATCACGCACACCGACTGCTGACCGCCGCTGGGCAAATGAAGGGAAGTTAAATGTAGTTCTGTCATCATTTCATTGATTTAAAAACGCTCTTTGCATCTCGAAACTAAAACCGAATGGCGAAGCCCTGCCTATTGCGGCTACACTTCACAACCTTCTGTGACCATTGCAAGCGTTTTGTCGTTGCAAAATTATACATTTTCTGGGGTTCAACCAAACCTGCGGACACTTTCCCCATCCTCTTCTCTGCACCTTATTTTATCCTATCAACTCCACATGTCCATGCACGGGCATAAGGCTATGCCAGTCCTTCTCCGTTTCGGTTGGGCAAAAACAGTCGAAACTCCCTCGGTATCTCGTGTGTTTTCATCAAAAATGGTTGAGATACACCCGTATCTCGTGTGTTTTTACCAAAAATGGTTGAGATACACCCGTATCTCGTGTGTTTTTACCAAAAACAAGCGATTATCATCCCCCGAAGAGGGAGTTTACGTCCGGTTGGGGTTCGCATCAAATTCGGAACGACGCAGAATGGTTTCAAGCAGAATTTTATAAACAAGGAATTTTATAACTTTTCAATGATTCCGCGTTTGTGCAGCTACAGTTTCCTGTTATTCGGTATAAAATTGAATGAGCCGGCGAATGGCACGTTGGCAAACCGGACAAAACTCAGGATTTTCGTTGGTGCGCATGCGGCAATCAATCATGGGACGATAGACGCCGTGCAAAGCATAGCCTCCTCCTTCGTAAACACCCACCTTCTGCTGATTTTTTGTAACCTGTGGCGTAGGAATAGGCGTATGAGCGGGAAGCATGTCCTTCCACTTCTCGTCGAAATGCACCAGGGTCGTGAGATTGGGTTCCCAAGGTTCAACATCGTGCGGATACATCGGAATTTGCTCGTTGGCATAGCCATATTCGTCGGCCAAACCTGCAAAGCTGTGCCCAAACTCGTGCACCACCACCGGTCGCGTGAGCCGATGATGCGCCATGGACAAATTATAGGAATTGAGGATGCCGCCACCGCCATAATGGGGTGTATTGACTAATACAATGATGTGTTCATAAGGGATTCCGGCGAGTTGATCGTGTAAATCTTTCAAATTGAGTGTGGTGAGATAACGTTCGCTATAAAATGTGTCAAAATGGCTGCTCAAAGCCGTTCGCTTCCAAATGCCTTTTGAGGGTATGCTGGTTCCGCTATCAACGGATGGTGCTTGCACGGCCACTATTGAGAACCGGTCTTTGAGACTTTTGAAGGGCTCATGGGCGAAGATAGCATCCATGGAAAGCGTCGCATCGGCTATGAAAGTAGACATCTCGCTGGGCTGATAGCCCTCGGCAATAAATGCAATATGAATGCAACGAGATGTGTCCTTGGGCGCTAACAACTGCACGAAAGGTGTGCGGTGTTGCTCGCCAATGCGCCGAATCAGTATATCCTTGGGCGACACTTGGTGTGTGAAGGTTGTCATAATGGTTCGGCGATTATTATAGAGTTCGAGGGTGATGTCCGCAGTGTCTTTAGGCATAGGCACCAAAAACACATTTTCAAAACTCCGCGATGTGTACTGAGCCTCGTCATAGCTGAGCCATTCTTGGAAAAGGGTTGAAAAAGATTGCCGATAGATTTCCTTACCCGAAGCATGATGCCGCACAATCACTTGTCCATAGCCTTCTACAGGCACCTGTGTGAGCCGTTGACGCTTACCATACCAACGAGGCAATCGGTTAAGTTTATCAAGCGTAACATGCTGTTCATGCACATTGCCCGCAAAGGTGTAATCGATACGTAACGTTGCATCTTCAAAGTAATCATTAAACTGTTGTGCATGAGCTTGTAGACCAAGCACACAAATCAAGAAAAGTAGAAATTGCTTCATCTGCTATATAGTTCTATTAATAGTCGCTGAATGTAAGCGCGTTCCCAATCAGCTTCATGCAACCGCTCTTCGCCATATTTCAAAATGTCAATATCCATTTCAATGCAGCCCGCCTCGCGCTTCTCTCGACTGTCACCGCAGCTGGCTTCAATGGCCTTGAACTTGGTTTGCAATTCGCACAACATCAGCGACGTGGTGGCTCGACCGACGCAGTTGAGATAGGTCCCCGGAAATTCGCCGATAGCCGCTGTTAATGCTGATGAAGAAAATTCAATATCGCGGAGAAGATCGTGCAAATGTGCCTGAGCCAATCGCATATTCTCCTGCCGATGATGGTTTGTTCCTAAAGCCAAAATGAGTTGCCGTTTCTTAGACATGGTGCAAAACTACTAATATTTGATAAAAGAAAACCTGTTTTATTGTTATTTTTTGCATAATACGTAATTTTGCGCACATGATAAAAAAATGCTTCCTTTTCCTTTGTATCGCAATCCCCTTGCAAATGCAAGCACAAATGCGATGGAATTCCGTCTATCAAAGTTACATTGACCAATACAAGAACTTGGCTATCGAAGAAATGTTGCGCTATAATATCCCGGCAAGCATTACCTTAGCACAAGGATTATTCGAAAGTGGTGCCGGACGTAGCGAACTCTCCATTAAAGGCAACAACCACTTCGGTATTAAGTGTCACGATTGGACAGGGGCATCCGTCTATCATAACGACGATGCTGCGAACGAATGTTTCCGTTCCTACGATAATGCACTGCAAAGCTACGAAGATCATAGCCGTTTCCTCAAACAAAACAGTCGTTACCGCAGTCTGTTCCAGCTCGATCGGACGGATTATAAGGGATGGGCACGCGGATTAAAGGCTTGTGGATATGCAACGAATCCACAATATGCCGACAAGCTGATTGAGCTCATCGAACTCTATAAACTCTACACTTTAGACCAAGCAACAAGCTATGACAAATTCATGGCTAAACGCGGAGGTACCGACAAACCTGCCAACAACGGTATGTTATTGCACCCCATACACCTCTATAATAAGAACTATTATATCATTGCCCGATCAGGCGATACGTTTAAGAGCATTGGCGATGAAATAAATATATCTTATCGAAAAATTGCCAAATACAACGAACGCAATAAAAACGATGTTCTAAATCCAGGTGAGGTCATTTATCTTAAGAAGAAACAGAAGCGGGCAGAAAAGCGATATAAAGGTCGTCTACATATTATTCAACCAGGAGAAAGTATGTACACCATTGCACAACATTACGGCATACGGTTAAAGAGCTTGTACAAATTAAATCAACTCACCCCCGATTATCAAATACAAGCCGGTATGCCACTCCGCCTATATTAAGTAGAAATAAAGACAAATATCAAGCAATTTTGTATTCGTTGGTCGGCTCTTCAGCCCTTTACAGATACGGATGTGTACCAAAAAAATGTACCAAGTCTTGTGTATCTCACTAAGAAATGCTAAATTTGCAACCGATTTAAGCAAATAAGGCTGGTTCCGTAGCTCAGTTGGATTAGAGCAACAGCCTTCTAAGCTGTGGGTCTTGGGTTCGAATCCCAACGGAATCACGAAAAGGAGTACTGAAATATGTACTCCTTTTTTGTGGTAGTGTCTAAAAAAGTGTGTAAGCTAACCATAATTCTTATCTTTGCATTAAGTAATAAAAAACAACAAGAATATGGAACTCCAGCAAGGCTAAAAATCAAAAAAACGGGGCTGCTGGAACTCCAGCAAGCCAAAAAAATGAGGCAGACGTTAGCACGCCTGCCTTATGATGCTATCAAACAATGGTGTCAACGCCTGCGCCACCACGCATAAAGCGCTATGCCCCAAAGAGCCGCCCAGCCCGCAAGACAAACAAGATTGGTGGCAAGACTGGGGCTGTCGAAACAAAAAAACAAGCTGAGAACCATGGCAAATGCAACGCATGCACTCAACAAGCATCGGCCCAAAAATTTCATTCCAAATTGTGATAGAAAGGTGGCGCCAACGCCTATTGCTGCGGCATGCGGTATCGGTCGCCAGCCTCGTCAACCAATTTCTTGGCAAAAGGAGCGGGAAAGCCCATCCGCTTCGTCCGAGCACCCACACCCGCCTTGGTGCGTAAAAATTGGCCATCTTTCGTGGGCTTCTCCACCATGTCGTTGTATTTCACAATCAGGTAGACGGCCAACTGATTCCACCGCTCAAGCATGCGCTGCGCCTGCTCATTGCTATAGTCGTTGAGCTGTTGCAGTGCAGCCGCCTTGTTGGTGGCATATAGGGCCTGCGCCCGACGCTCCACCTCGGGTTGCTGCGCAAAATAGCTCTGCTCAAGGCTATCGCGAACGGCGCGCAACGTTGGAAACAGCTGCGCATAACGCGGATAAACCATGTTGCTCACCCAGTTGCACACCCAAAATGCGTTCCTATTCGAGAAGGTCACCGCGTCGGCTCCCGGCGTGTTGTAACACTCGGGCTGCACGGTGTTTCCGCAATAAACGGGCGTGTAGGCCACCATGTTGCCATCGTCGTTGCCAAACCACAACACGCCGCCAATCTCGCGTGGCAACCATGCGCGCATTTCGCTCACAAAGGCAAAGGCGGCCTGCTGCGTGCTGATGGGTCGCTCGTTGAAATAGCGCTTGCCATCGACTTCATAGAACAGCGGCGTGGGGCGATAGGGCATCTGCCAAATGCCACTGCCCACATCGGTTGAATCGATGGCCAACGGCGTGCCTTCATAATGGTCGCGCATGGCAGCCTGCACGTCTTGCACACTGAGTTTGCGGTTGGGCACAATCCACAACGGCATCTCCTCGGCCTCTGCATCTTTGCCCAAAGCCCAAGGCAGATAGCGCGAGAAATCGTCAGAGAAACGATTGAAGAAGCTCCACACACGCGCATCGCAGAAACGACGACCCGAGAAATCGGGTGCAGCATAGACTTGTTTCCAAGAGAAATCGGCATCCTTGCCCGTGAACCATCCCTTAGAACGCGCAAAAGTGATGGCATTGGGGCTGAAGAGCACATTTTGCTTGTCGTGCTGATTGAATTTTCCTATGCGGCTCTGGTTGGCATGCCCACAAATGGCATTATCGGGAATGCGCATCGCCACCCAAACCACTTTCTTGCTACCCGGGCCACAACCCATCATCTCCATGATCCAAGCTTCGTTGGGGTCGCAGAGGGTGAACGTCTCGCCACTGCTATTGAAACCATAGGTGTTGGCCAACGTCGTCATCACCTTAATGGCCTCGCGAGCCGTGCGCGAACGCTGCAATGTGATATAAATGAGGCTGCCATAATCTAAAATTCCCGTCGAGTCGATCATCTCTTCGCGCCCGCCATAAGTGGTTTCGCCAATCGTCAGTTGGTATTCGTTGATATTGCCAATCACGTTGTAGGTGACGGGAGCCTCGGGTATCTGGCCGTGATAAACGTGGTTATCCCAACCATAAACTTGGCGCATCTCGCCTTTGGCATGTGTGCCTGCCGGATAATGTGCCAACCCTAAGAACATGCCGTAGTCGTCGGCATTATAGGAACAAATGACGCTTCCGTTAACGCTGGCTTTCTTGCCCACGATGAGGTTGGTACAAGCTCGGCTGCGAAGTGGAAACAAGGTTTGCACAAGGAGTGCAACGAAAATCAGGGCGCCACTCAAACGGGCGCAATGCTTAGAAGTGTGTCTCATTTTTATGGGGTTTAAATCGTAATCTATGCTTGTAAATGAAAGCCTCTCCACCCACCCAAATGGTCATGGCAGGCTCAGCAGTGAATGGTTGACAAGCCACCACATAGCCGTCCTCCAACTCAACAAGCGCAGGCGAAACAATGGTTCCGTCGTCGCATGTAACGGCATGAAAAGCGAAACGTTGCTTCACCGCGTGGACATTGGTAGAGGTGGTGTGGACTGCGGAGGTGGCACAACCGAGTCGCGCCGGTTGGCAATCGAATCGGCAGGTGCTGCGGCAGGTTGAGCCTTGGTGTGCATGCGCAACAGGCTAATGCGTGTGATAAACATCATCTTCATCGTTGTTTCACTCTCACCTTCAGTCTGCCCCTGAGACAACATCAAGAACCCGCGCACGGCCTTGATGCCCAAACGGGCATCATCACGCAGCATGAGGCTATAGTGATTGGCCGTCGTGATGTGCACCACCTGCGAGGCGATGCTGTCATTGGCAAATTGCACCGACAACATAGCCACACCGTCTCGATTGCCATCTTGGAAAATGAAATTGGCATCGAAATTAAGCATCAGCACGTCGCCTTTATGGAAGGATGAGTCTGCCTGCTGCGCAAAAGAAAAAAGCTGAAACGGCTTTTGCAAGCTCAACACATACCCAGCATCGCCATGCCACACATTGGCTGTATCACCATTGGCCGAGAACTGATTATTGTCGCCCGAAATACCCGATGCACCCAAGGCTGAAGCTTCGTTGGTAAAACGCTCGTTGAGCTGCTCGTAAATGGCTTTTAGTTGCTCGGTATGCCGCATGTAATAGGCCAAAGAGGCTTCAAACTGTTGTTGCGTGACTTCATGTTTCTTCAATACGGCCGCCCGATATTGCTGCGTGTTGGCCGAATCATTGGCTGAAAGCTCGGCCATGCTGCTCGCAAGATGATAGTCGTAGAGGATATCCGTCATCTCGTCGGGCTGCAAATATTCACTCGGAACAGAGGGTTTGCAGGCCACCAAGAAAAAGAGTGCAAAGCAAAGCCCGCAAAGCGTTTTGCCTGCACGTATCGCTTTAAGCACGCTTATCATGCGACTTTTTCTTAAAATAACCTTTAAAAGAAGCTGAAATGTCTTCCATTTCATGCCTATAAAACAAGAAAAAGATAACAATTCCAACAGAAATGCAGGCGTCTGCAAAATTAAATACCGGCGCAAAGAACACAAACTCTTCCCCACCCTTCCAAGGCATCCAATCAGGGTAAGTAGTCACAATGAGTGGAAAGTAGAACATGTCGACAACCTTGCCGTGCAGGAACGAAGCATAGCCCGTGCCAAAGGGAACAAATTGTGAAACAGTGTAAGGTGAAGAAGCATCGAAGATGAGCCCATAGAACATGGAATCCAAGATGTTTCCTGCAGCACCTGCGAATATCATCGACAACACAACCAAATAGCCTACCGAATGTTTGCGTCGCACCACCTGACACATGTACCAGCCGATAGCCAACAGCGCGATGATACGGAACATACTCAAAACAATCTTGTTGAAGAATGTCATGCCATAGGCCATGCCGTTGTTTTCAACAAAACTAAGATAGAACCAATTAGTCACGCGAACCGATTCGCCAAGAGAAAAATGGGTCTTCACTTCGATTTTAATCAGTTGGTCGATCACTAAGATAACCAAGATTAAAAGCAAAGATAAACACCCATTTCTTAACGTGTCATTCGTTCTCATTTCTTGCGTGCATTCTTCGATGCCACACTCAATGTAGCATGCGGCACGATGCGAAGCCGTTCTTTGGCAATCAACTCACCCGTAATGCGATCAATGCCATACGTTTTATTCTCTATGCGCACCAGCGCAGCCTCCAAACTGCGGATGAACTTCTGCTGCCGCTGCGACATCTGAATAAGCTCTTCCTTCGCCTGATTGGCACTGCCGTCATCGAGCACTTTATTATAGGTGGGCGACGTGTCATCAACACCATTGCCATCCCTATTCATAATTTGACTCATCATTGCGGCATATTCTCTGCGCGCAACCTCCAACTTCTCGTTAATGATGGTGCGGAACTCTTCCAACTCCTCATCTGAATAACGTGTTTTCTTCTCCATAGATCAATGTTTCTAAGTGGATTAATACTATTATTATGAGTGCAAAGGCAATGTTAGCTTGCCTTTTGCACACTGATTTTCAATGCAAATGTGTCAAAAGCAACCTCAGCACCATCGTTATCTACAATGGTGAGTGCATTTGCTAAAACTTGCCCTTTAATCATCTCTGCAAACGTCTTGATAGCCGCATCGCTTTGCACATGCGGACTAATCTTCACCACAATGCGATCGGTTATTTCCAAACCACATTCTTTACGAAGATTTTGAATGCGATTAATCACTTCACGTGCGATGCCTTCCTGCTTCAGCTCTTCGGTCAATTCCACCTCAAGTGCGACAGTGAGATTTCCCTCGTTGCTCACCAACCAGCCGGGAATATCTTCACTGATAATCTCGACATCGTCGGCTTCAATGACAATATCCTGACCTTCCAACACAAATTGAAGTCTGCCTTGAGCTTCAAAATCAGAAATTTCATCTTGGCTTAAAGCATCCATGTGCTGGGCAACTTGCTTCATCAGCTTACCATATTTCTTACCCATGACACGGAAATTGCACTTAACTTTCTTCACCAAGATGCCTGCACCTTCAACAAATGTGAGTTCTTTCACATTCACTTCACTCTTAATTAAATCGGCAACAGCTGCAATATGGCGTTTTTGCTCTTCATCGATAGCTGGAATCATGATTTGTGCCAAAGGCTGACGCACCTTGATATTTACTTTGCGACGAAGTGCCAAAGTCATAGAGGTAATCTTCTGTGCCACATCCATGCGCGCTTCTAAATCGCTATCAATGGCTTCGACATCAGCTGTTGGGAACGTGTCCAAATGCACACTGTCACACTTACCGCCCAAGTCATGATAAAGTTCATCCGCATAGAACGGAGCAAAAGGTGCCAACAGCTTAGCCACCGTCATCAAACAGGTATAAAGCGTCTGATAAGCCGACAATTTATCATGGCTCATGTCCGTCCCCCAGAAACGTTTGCGATTGAGACGCACATACCAGTTACTCAAATCATCGTTCACAAAACTATCAATCAAACGACCTGCCTTCGTTGGGTTATATCCGTCTAATTCGCGCGTAACATTCGCAACCAAAGAATTTGCTTTAGAAACAATCCAGCGATCAATCTCGGGACGCTCTGACAAAACAATCTGTGCGGTTTCAGCATCAAACGCATCCACGTTAGCATAGAGTGCAAAGAAGCTATAGGTGTTATAAAGCGTACCAAAAAGCTTTCTGCGCACTTCATCCACACCATTGGGATCGAATTTGAGATTGTCCCAAGGCTCCGAATTGGTCATCATATAAAACCGGACAGCATCGGCTCCATATTGGTCAATCATTTCGAAAGGATCGGTCACGTTGCCCACATGCTTGCTCATCTTGTTGCCCTTTGCATCCAGCACTAACCCGGTTGAAATGACATTCTTGAAAGCAACCTGATCAAACACCAACGTTGCGATGGCATGCAATGTGAAGAACCAGCCACGCGTTTGGTCGACACCTTCATTGATAAAGTCGGCCGGATAATAAGCAGGCGGAACAGGCACTCCCTCGTATGACGAACGAATCAATTGCGCACGATAATCGGCCTCGGTCATCCCCGTAGCCTTCAACCCTTCGGCATTAATTGCTCCCTCAAAGGGATAATGCTGTTGTGCATAAGGCATAGAACCCGAGTCAAACCAAACATCAATCAAATCGGTTTCGCGCATCATCGGCTCGCCCGCATCGTTCACCAACACAATGTTGTCCACGTATGGGCGGTGTAGATCTATTTTGTCGTAATTCTCGGCCGAGTAGTCACCGGGCACAAATCCTTTCTCTTTTAAAGGATTAGTTTTCATCACACCAGCAGCGACACTCTTCTCTATCTCGGCATACAACTCCTCAACGCTACCCACACATTTCTCGTTCTTCTTTGCATCACGCCAAATCGGCAAAGGTGTGCCCCAGAAACGCGAGCGCGACAAATTCCAATCGTTCAAATTCTCCAACCAGTTGCCAAAACGCCCCGTCCCCGTCGAAGCAGGTTGCCAATTAATGGTTTTATTCAACGCCACCATACGCTCCTTCTTCGCCGTATCTTTAATAAACCAACTGTCAAGCGGATAATAAAGAATAGGTTTGTCGGTGCGCCAGCAATGCGGATAAGAGTGCACGTGCTTCTCAATCTTGAAAGCCATGCCCTGCTGTTTCAGCTCCATGCAGATTACCACATTCAAATCCTCGTCCTTCTCGCTGGCTGCTTTATCCCAAACGCCACCGGGATTATATTTCGGCGCATACGAATTTTTCACATAATCGCCCGCATGATTCCCATAGGCTGCAATATCCACACAAGCCTTCACAAAGTTGGCATCCAAGTCGTCAATGCCATAATATTTTCCTTGCAGGTCAACCATCGGACGCGTCTCGCCCTGCGTGTTAATCAAAAACAACGCCGGAATATGCGCGTCCTTAGCCACCTTCGCGTCGTCGGCACCAAAAGTTGGTGCAATGTGCACAATACCCGTACCATCTTCTGTCGTTACATAATCGCCCAAGATAACACGAAACGCCTCACTCGCCATTTCCACATAATGCTCACGACCGTCAGCGCTGTCAAAGCAGTTCTCAGGATGTGCCTGCGCAAAAGCCTTCACAAAAGGAGCAGCAAAATCGTCAACCTTTTCACAAGGCTTAACCCAAGGCATCAGCTGACGATAGTGCAAACCTTCTAAATCAGCACCCTTCAACCGTTCAATCACACGCCAAGGGCACTGCTTCTTCGATTTATCGAAAGCGCCCAAAGCACCCTCCTTCACCTCTTGCTCGGGATTTAGATAAGCCAAAAGACGGCTCGCGGCCATCACCAACGTCATGGGATTTCCGTCATAAAGATTATAGGTTTCAACCACCACATAATCTATCTTCGGCCCCACACAGAGCGCCACATTCGAAGGCAGCGTCCAAGGCGTCGTCGTCCACGCCACAAAATAGGGCTTTCCATGTTGTGCCCACGCAGCCTTACCATCCACAATCTCAAACTGCGCCGTCACCGTCGTATCTTTCACATCGCGATAGCACCCCGGCTGATTCAGCTCGTGGCTCGACAAACCCGTGCCGGCCGACGGCGAATAAGGCTGAATGGTGTAGCCTTTATACAGCAGACCCTTGTTGTAAAGCTGCTTCAACAACCACCAAAGCGTCTCAATATATTTGTTGTCATAGGTGATATAAGGATGATCCAAGTCCACAAAATAGCCCATTCGCTCAGTCAATTCGCGCCATTCAGCCGTGAATTTCATCACGTTTTCCCGACACCTGCGGTTATAATCTTCCGTCGAAATATATTTGTCCGAAGCCTTGTTGTCAATATCCTTCTTCGTGATACCCAACTCCTTCTCCACACCAAGCTCCACAGGCAAACCGTGTGTGTCCCAGCCGGCCTTGCGCTTCACCTGATAACCCTTCATCGTCTTATAACGATTAAACGTGTCTTTAATCGAGCGTGCCAACACATGGTGAATGCCCGGATGACCATTAGCCGAAGGCGGACCTTCGAAGAACACAAACTGAGGCTGCCCCTCACGCTCTGCTATCGAACGCAGAAAAATGTTATTCTCTTGCCAATAAGTCAGCACATCTTGATTGGTTTTCACAAGATCTAAACCTTGATGCTCGGCGAATTTCTTAGCCATTTCGTATCGTTATTATGAATATTGTTCTATTTTTAATGGGCGCAAAGATAATAAAAAAACTTAGCATAGGCAAACCGCCCCGCTTTTTTCTATCGCCGGAAAGCCCCAAACAGTCAGCTCAACAGCCCGCTTACGCAACAACTCCAAATCCACCATACATACTTCGGGGCGGATTACCCCATCGGGGTTTATACTTTCGATAGCGCAGGGTTGGCAAGTGTAACGCAGCCTACCCTGGGTAACAATGCAAGCGAAGAGGCTACCCCCTGGGGGGTTGTACTTTTTCTCATCACACATCATTACCACACGCGACGAATGGATTATTCGCGAATGATTTCTCCATACGAAAATTGATTTTAAAAAGTACAATGCCGATGGCATAGGTTCCCCTCCACGACTTTACCCAGGGTAGATTTCGCTGCGCTCAATCAACCCTGGGCTGACAAAAGTACAACACCGATGGTGTTGGTTCATGTGCACCGTTTTCCCAACAAACAA
>ERZ772945.1176-NODE-1176-length-19082-cov-14.743049_pt1 | contig 19082 bp, 17 predicted proteins | sample MGYA00511681_ERZ772945 | MGnify/ENA primary metagenome ERZ772945 (study PRJEB29015, sample SAMEA2737943) | human oral metagenome | biome: human oral; feature: human-associated habitat; material: dental | place: China | collected 2143 ...
CGAACCAGGAATGACAGGACCAGAATCTGTAGTGTTACCATTACACCATATCCCATTAAGAGCTAACTCATTACTGAATTGCGAGTGCAAAGGTAGCGTTTTTTATTTAAACAACAAAACTTCTCCAAACTTTTTTATCGAAAAGGTGCAATTTAAAATGCCCTTTGCTCGAATCCACAAGATTGTTTACTTAGTATATCCACTTATATTTTCGTTGAATAATGGGGGTATCAACGAGAGTGGAAAACGAACCTTTTTAATACTCTTAAAACCTTATTTTATTTTTAATTAAAGTTGCTGTCACTTTTAACATTTCAATCAACTTACTAATAAACAGGTAGTTACATGCTACAAAAGAGTGACAGGAATGACAGCAAAATTAACTTTGCACTTTATCACATTATCCTTTTCTCTTCATACTATCCTACTTCCGCCTGTCACATCCTACCTTGGGGAATTTAACACGAATACTATTTCATGTAATGAGGGGAGTACCCGCACCTATGGAGATGAGGCTTCGCACAATATGAAGGGACGCCCTTCTACATCCTTGAAGAGCACCCCGTTCTTATTTGTTATCCCTCACGGGCGCACGATCCTATCGTAATTATACTTATCATCAACGATGCGCTTCCCACAAACATAGTCCTTACTCAACACATTATGCTTAGCTGAGTAATAGGGAGAAGAGGTCAAACCACCAAGATAGAACAGTATTTGACAAATATTATCTGTCATCAAAGGCTTTGCTGCCGATGCCTCTATCTGCCGAACCTTAGTAGGATATTTCTCTTTAAAGGCATCAGAGAACCACACTATCATAGGTACACTGTATTGATAATAAAGCATATTTTTCAAATCATCACTGCCCTTTCTACCCGCACTTGGACGATAGTCATACTCCTCTTCACCATGGTCAGAAACATAGATAACCACTGCATTCCGATGAGCATATCGACTGATTATCTGCTTCATCACATAGTCGTTATACAATGTGGCATTATCATATTCAGCAATACTCTTCCTCATCTCCTCTGTTATCCATGGTTCCTTCCGCTTAATACTATCAGCAGAGAAATGGTTAAACTGCCTATCAGCAGGATAACGCTTAACAGCTTCTATATGCTGTCCCATGAGATGGAAGATAGTCAGAGCATGGCTATGTTGCTCCAGAAAATCACATTTATATCTATCAACCAATTGTCCGTCATACTCAAAAGAATTATTGTTTGTCCTATCATAGCATACTTTTAAGACACGTGGTGCATAAAGATAACTGTTCAAAGCAAAGGTGAATGTTGCTCCAAAAGCAAAGGTTCTTTGATTATCATACATACTGACAAAATAGCCGGCTCGCTTGAATACGGCTGTTAATGGTGGGCGTTCGCTCCATCGAACACCATCTTCAAGACTATTCGTACTTATCAGATTGCGCATTACCTTGGTTGTAAAATTATATGGAGAGACGGCATTTGTGAATGCAACTAACCGTCCCGCTTTCTTCTCATGTAATAAGAAAGGAGTAGTATTAAGTCCATATCCATACACAGAAGCATGATCTTTTATATACGATTCACCGATCACAAAGACGATATTCAACGAATCCCTAGCTTCAACATCACTCTTTGTTGACTTCACATTCTCCGCTAATAGTGCTGTTCCTTCCATTTCTTTCTTAGCCAGATGTGAATCATAAAGAGCCACAACCACCCTTGTCAGCGCATCGCTGGGGTAACTCATGTGTAGATTCCAAACAGAGACGTCATCTGGATTCTTGCACTGGAAGAGACCTATATAACAATAGGAACCAATCACACCAACAGTGAGCATTATCCCAGAAAACACTGACAATATACGGAAAGGACGTTTTCTTTCTAAATATAATGTACCTTTCGACCTCTTCTTCTCAGCTATTACAACAAGTACAACAAAGACCACCGTCAATGCCGGAATAACCCATGCTGTACTCGTGTGCAGCAATGAATGTAAGAACTCCGAGCTCTCTTCTGCATTCGTCTCAGCTAACAGCATCAATACGCTGGGGGATATTTCTAAGTCATAGTTAACCTTCAATGAGGCATTAATAAAGAATAAGATGAAGGCTACGATATAGATCAGCACTTTCACCCACGAGCGTTTAGTCCATGTGACGATAACGGTCGCGATATAAGCATGCAAGTAGATTACGAAAGCACGCGCATAGATATTCTGAGTTATAGAACTCCATCCTATCAATACGATATAACTGATAAATAAAGGCCATTGAGTAGTGATTGGCACTACCCAACGGCATGAAGAGATGTAATTTCTAATCTTTCGTATGAGATTCATAACATGATTCTGTATTGCTATTAACGCTTTGCCATATCGTGATACAGGGTCTGCAAAATGGCTTTACCGATGTTTATGCGTCGCTTGTCATTCCCATAAATAGCTCGTTTACTTACGTTGTCATAGACAGTACAGCCCGTTGAATCACAGAAATTGAAGCCATTATTAAAGGTATTGAAGCCAAACGGATAACGATAAGTATTACCCATTACATCACGACTAAAGGTGAAGTCTTCATGAGGAATACCCATTTGACCTAAGACAGTAGCAGGAAGGTCGGTCTGACTTATCAGTTTATGGATACGCTGAGGATGCTTAATAGCACCGCCCATCATCAAGAATGGGATGTAAGGAAACTTCGGTGAAGCAATCTCACGCCAGTTAAATCCATGGTCAGCAACCACTACGATGAGTAGATTCTTCCATGCTGGTGTCTTCTTCAACTTATCTATGAATGTTCCAAAGCACTGATCCGTATATGCGAAAGCATTGTATTTCTTATCCTTCAAACGATGATAAGGCACATCAAACGGGTTGTGAGAACTGATGGTTAAGAAGGTAGTGTACCATGGACCAGACTTCTCCTTATCACGACGAACAATGTCATTATACAACCAGTTAAAGGTTACATGGTCTGGTACTCCCCACTTAGTTGTTCTGTCAGAAGCGGGGAAGTCATCCTCTGTCACTAGCTTGTCATGCCCCGAATCAAGGAAGTATTCAGACATATTAAAGAATGACACGTCGCCTCCATAGAGGGCTTGTGTCTGATAGCCATACTTCTTCAGGGTCTTTGGTAAGCCTGGCAAATGCTTGATCTTATGTGTAAAACGCATGATACTTGTCGTTGGTTGCCCCAGATAACCACTCACTGCACACACAATACCACGGTCTGTTCGGAAGCTACCACAATAACAACTATCGAAGACAACACTCTCTGGTAAGAGGCGATTGATGTTTACCCCAACATCTTTCATACCTCCTAAGCCTTCAATGAAACATGAGCCAAAGCCCTCAAGAACCACTACTAACACATTAGGACGTGATGTTTTTATGAGCTTCTCCGTACTATCGGCCTTTGTTGGAAATAGACCCTCATATAGCTTAGCTCGCGTTTTCTCATCGAAAGCATCAAATTCCTTGTAGTCGTCCTCCTCCTTCTGAAGACTGTACATAAGGTTGAAGATTGGATTCAAAGCTGCATGATTATAGAATGTGACATTGCTATAAAACGCACGACCTGGCGTATTTGGCCATATTCTTAAACCACGAATCATAGCAAACAAGGCTCCCCCTATCACAACAAAGAGGACACCACGCAACCATGGATTTGTCTTTATCTTTCCTAATTGTACTTTCCATAAAGGCCATGCAAGCAGGGCGTATGAGATAGCAGCTAGTACGATCCAACCGAGTAGACGCACAAGCAGATAACCTACTGACACACTTGCAAAGGCATCCTTTGGGTCATTAAGATAAAAGAACGCCATCCGATCGAGCTTAAACTCCCAAAACTCATACAACGATGCATCGGCTAACGCGCCCAATGTCAGTAATATGGAGATAATGACGAGATAGATGTTTAAACTCTTCTTAATAGGGAACTTCGCCCATGCCCATTTGATACCAAAGAGCAAAAGAGGTATTGCCATCATATAACCCACCGTTGCCATATCAATGGCAAAACCATGTACATAAATCTCCAAGACGTCATGAAACGATGGAGATAACTTTCCGAAGCCATGGTTATAAATGAGGAATAACGGCTTCTGAATACCTAAGAAAAACAAAGTAAAGGCTATAAACAGCCACAATAATATTGAAAGATCTTTCTTCATAATCAATTTTTTCAGTCTATCTAATAGATGTTCTTATCTTTATCTATATGTTATATCACTTCTTATCGTTCGTCTTTATCACATTCATCAACTTATCTACAACTTGCGATGGGGTTAATGTCGTCATACAATGGTAATCACCTTTTGCACACTCATCTGCTCCCGCTATCGTACAAGGTTGGCAATCACAATGTGTCAACAAAGCGTCACCTTCTTGCTGCTGCCAGCCTAAGAAGCCACAAGCGGGAGCTGTTCCGCCCCATATACTCACGACACGCACGCCTGCAAGAGAGGCTAAGTGCATATTGGCAGAGTCCATAGACACCATTACATCAAGCCATGCCATCAGTGCCAATTCCTCGTGTAATTGCAATGAACCAGCGATACATCTGACGTTAACCAACTCTTTTGCCCATAACTCTAAAGTTGCTTTTTCTTCTCCCCTACCGCCGAATAAGAACACTCTCACGTTCTCTGTCTGATTCAACAAGGCAATAACTTTTTGCATCTGACTGGCTGGATAGGTCTTATTCTTATATCTTGCAAAAGGTGCAATACCTATCCAATGTTCGTTCTCCGGCTTTGTTAATTGTAGAGGTAGGGTTGGTTTCTTATCGAACAAACCATCGAACTGAGGTTCACAAGGTAGCCCTAATCGTCTAAAAACATCGAAGTATCGTGCTGTAAACTTACTCTCCGTGTACTTATGTTGATGTGTTATCGCATGTCGTTCACTACGTTTCTTGTCAAGTATTGTCACTCGCACGCCTCGCAAAAGATAGCGTAAATCAATCTTCCAAGAGCGCATCACGTTGTGTAAATCGGCTACAGCGTCAAACTTCAAGCCCTTAATTGGCTCTAAGACAGCCTTTCTGTCCTTCACAGGACACAGTGTTATATTCTCTGGAACATGGATGAAGAGCTTGGTACAAAAAGCCATCGTCAACACATAGAAACGGTGTTGTGGATAGGTTCTAGCCACACTATAGATAGCAGGGATAGTCATTGCAACATCACCCAATGCTGATAGTCTTATGACAAGGATACGCTTGTTTTCTTTATTTGCCATACCTATTATATATGTCAATCACCTGTTGGGCAACCTTCTTACCATCGAACTTCTTGACGTATTCCAAACCTTCACAGATAGCCTGCTCACGCCAGTCACCACCCGTCAACATGCGCTTTATAGCCTCAGCAAACGCCTTCGGATCATCTGGACTCACGTATAGACTACCCTTACCACCAGCTTCTTCCAAACAACTTCCCGTTGCTGCGACAACAGGGAGACCAGCTTCCATTGCCTCAATGATAGGTATTCCGAACCCTTCATAACGGCTTGGATAACCAAAGACAGCTGCCGAATGGTATAAAGCATGCAATGTTTCATCATCAATACCAGATAGGATATGAACCCTACCGGCGACTCCAAGTTCCATAGCTTTCGCCTCTATTCGATCGACATAAGGGGTTCTTCTACCCACAATAACCGCATCAATACCTTCCAAATAAGGTAAGGCTTCCACTATCTCAAGGGCATTTTTGCGCTCTTCTATCGTACCAACAAAGAGGATGAAGTCGTTTGTAAGATGATACTTCTCCCTTACCTTATGCTTTAAAGACACATCTACAGGGGATGCAAAACGTGTACTACAACTCTGATAGATTACCGATATTTTCTCTTCGGGCACCTTCCCATACTCTATAATATCTCGCTTTGTACATTCAGAGATGGCTATGATGTGTGTTGCCTCATTGATGGCGTTATAGAAACGACTGGTGTAAAGCCATCTATCAATGGGTTTGTACCATTCGGGATGGCGCAGAAAGATAAGGTCATGAACTGTAAGAATGGCAGGAACAACCTTACTAATACCCTTTGGTAACTCTGCATTGAGTCCATGAAAGACATTCACTTCATGCTTACGGAGGTCTTTTACCATTCCTTTCAACTGCCACCACCTTTTATATAAAGGGATGGATGAATTTGTAGGAACCACCAACTCACCTTTTTGAGGTATAGAGATAGCTTTTAAAGCAGGCTTTCCCTCATCTGGAGAAAACAGCAAGAGACGATCGTTGTCAGCTATCAACTCTGACATATTACACACCAATGTCCGACCGTAATTGCCTAATCCCGTAGTATTACGTAATATCTTCCTTGCATCAACCCCTATCTTCATTTAGTATCCTCCTAACCATTCGGAGCCATGCAGCCCCTGTATTATCAATACTGTATGTCTTTGCTTTCTCAATCACTCGTAACTGCATTCTCTTCCTGCGTTCATCGTCTTTGGCAAGTGCAACTAATGCTTTGGCGTATGCTTCTTCATCGAATGGCTCTATCAGAACACCTTCCTCTTTGCTTGAGACAACAGCTGTAGCTGCTGTGAAACTATTATACAGAATAGGAACAACACCATTAGTTTGTGCTTCCGCCAAAACCAACGGCCAGCCTTCATAAGACGATGTCATACACAAGATTGCAGCCTCATAATAATACTTCTTTGCCTGATTGGTCGGTCCTTCGAAAGCTATATTCTTCAGTTCAAGCGTTGTTGCCATTGCCCTTAGTGATGCGTCTTCTACACCTCCGCCAACAATCTCCAACTTCCAATCAGGTAGTTGCGGATGTACGATCTTCCATATTCGTAACAAGCGATCAACACGCTTTTGTATATGAGCAAAGCGTCCCAAATAAAGAATGATCTTCTCTTTATCCAAGTTAACATCAGTTGGTAAGGGTACAGAATTGGGTAAGACACATACCTTATTATCAGCTGGTAGATTCAAGTTCTCCGTCAATCGCTCTTTAAAAGACTGACAAAGAACACCATAAGCATCCGCCCAGTGATATACTTTCTGGTACTTTCTGTAATAATCCATATCCATGACCTTCTTCCATACCTGTAACAGACTCCTTTTAAAAGGATGTGCTTCACCAATAGCTACGGTAAGCCCCAACAGTTCATGGAACGGTGGATTGTGGAGGACAAAGACCATCTTTACACCTGTCTTTGCCTTCAACCAAGCAGCATAGCGTTGCTTCTGATAAGTCACAAGAATATCCACCTTCTCCCTTAATATGGCATCACGAATAGCCTTGGCAACACGTGGTGACCATAGGATATTACCCTTAGGAAGAGGTTTCACATCGAACAATCGCAGGAAACCCTTCGGATAGTTCTCTTGCAAATGGTTCATAACAAAGACCGTAACAGCGAATCCGTGGGAACATAACCAGTTGCCCACATCACACGTTACACGCTCTGCTCCACCACAAGGGAAGTCTTTTGAAAGGAATGCAATATGCACTTTCCGTCCATGCCGCTGGTTATCGTTAGTCATCATAGGTCTGTTAAGTCAAAGTACTTTTGTGCTACTGCAAGCTGCGTAGCCAATTCTATTCTTGGATTTTGGAACTGCTTCACCCATTCATGGGCATGTTCTATGATGGCTTCTGCCTGTGATGGATGTGCAATATAGTACTCTATTTTCTCTATCAAGTCGGAGTAGTCAGGTTTTACCTCTATATAATGATAATCGGGAATAAGCCTTCCTTCCATATACCAAGTCTCATAAACCATTGGTGCAGAAACGGCTATTGAATTAGAAGACATCACCCACTTGAGGTTCGTTGCAACATCCATTCCCTCAATGCAAGCGACAAACTTATAATCTAACTGCTCCTCAATGCTTAGGAATCCTTTGATACTTTCAGGGAAATCTTCGTTTGGCTCGGCTTGAGACTTACCTATATTACACATGGGATGATCCCAAAACATCTCGCAAAACTTACGTCTGTGAGGGCGAGCATTACACCATGTTGTCCTTGAGACAAGCATGTTCTTCTTTTCTGCAAAAGCTTTTTTGTCATGCACGAAACGGAAGTGTCTATGCTGATCGAGCTTCAACAAGACCGCATTCACATTGTCTCCTGCTATCGGACGGCTCTTTACAAACGCTGGTTGCGACGGCACATGTGTGACATCCCCATGCTCATATCTGAATCTATATGCCGCTGGGAAATACTTCAAGACACTATACTGATCAAAGAAATAAGTAGAGAGACGACTCTTCTTATCGCCAAACTGTTGCTTCTTTAACGGGAACTTATATTGGGCAACAGTAGTTGCTCCATCTATATGGGTATGCTCTTGAAGTTTATTATAGTAGGCAACGCGATCCATAACAATCTCTCTTTCATCATGGCTAAGCCCTGCCATGATGGAAGAGAGACGTGGACGATAACATATCCGAGGTACGAATACATAGTCCAAGATCTTCCCTATTGAATTACCCATAGGTGATTTCCTTTTTATTCCATTTCGCCTTTCATAATAGCCTCAACTCCCGCAATGTCTTTGTGGTTGTCTACTGAGAGTGAGCGACAATGGCAGTTGTAGTAATAAATAGGCACATTATTCTCGATAAAGCGGAAGGAATCATTCTCTTCTATCTTCTCTATTGGTCCACGAGGGGTCGTATGATAGAACTCCAAAGCCTTATGATTGAAAGCACCTACGCCCACGAACTTATGATAAACATAATCCATATTGCCCTTTGGATATGGAATTGGACTGCGTGAGATAAACAAGCAACGGTTGTTATGACCTGTTACTATCTTCAAGTTAGTTGAATCAACGACCTCAACAGGGTTATGGAAATCGGTCATAAGGTTAGACACATACATCTCTCCCTCACCTATGCTTGCAGGGATACACTGCGTGATGTAGTCCTTAGTCAACAATGGTTCATCACCATTCACCATGACATATAGATCTGCATCAACCTTTGTTGACACCTCATAAAGACGCTCTGTTGCAGTGTCATGATCAGATGCGGTCATAACAACTTTCGCTCCGAACGATTCTGCGAGAGCCTTGATTTTCTCGCTATCTGTTGCTACATACACTTCACTGAACTGCCCTACTTCCTTGCAATGTTCCCACACCCAACGTATCATTGGCTTGCCTAAAATCAATGCAAGAGGCTTCTCAAAAAAGCGCGAAGACTCTGCTCGCGCAGGAATTACACATACGATATTCATTGTATCTATTATTTAGTACTTCTAATGAATGGCTTTTCCTTCCCTGTCAAACTTCCATCTGTTATGCGACCAAAGCCATAATTCGGGTTGCTTACGGATGTTTTCTTCCATCATGCGGAGGTATTGTAAAGTATAAGGGAACTTCGTTTTATCATCTTGAGGACACACCTCTTTGAATGTCATAACATAGTGACCACGTCGAGGTTTCTCAACATGTAAGAAGAAGTAATGGGCATTTACATGCTTACCTATCTCTTCTCCTCCTACAGCATAAGCAGTATCTTGATGCAGAAACTGCGTCCAGTTATGAAGGTTCTGACTATTCGGACGCTGGTCAGATATGAACCCCACAAGGAACTGCTCATTACTTCTATACTTCCTTAAAAGGAATCGAATAGCCTCTTGTTGAGTGACAAGTGTTGTGTTAAAACGGCTTCGAATGCGTAACATCAGATCGTCCATCACCTTGTCTTTCACTGGTCGATATAACTCACAAGTGAATGCTGGTTGACGATAATAACACGATACTTCCTGTGCCCACTCCCAATTTCCATAGTGCCCAAGGAATAGGATTACAGGGCGACCATCAGCCGCTTTACGTTCTACCTCATCACCATTCTTCACCTCAACACGGCGCCTCATCTCTTCATCACTAACGTGCAGGAGTTTTACAGACTCTACTATGACATCTGCCAAATGACGATAGAATTTATTGGTGATAATGCCTACTTCCCTCTGACTTAACTCTGGGAATGACCTACTGATATTACCTGTTATCACTCGTTTCCGATAATGAATAACACGACTCAAGATGAAGTAAATGAAATCACTTATTCGATACAAGCACCAAAAGGGCAGCAAGGCTATACACTTGAGGAGACCGAGGAATATATAATAACGTACTTTTCTCATTGCTCTATGTTTGCACAAACCTTTTGAGTGAAGTTGGCATTTGCTTCTATGAAAGCCGTTGCCCGACTCTTCACATCCTCCTGTTCCCTTACTTCTCTCACTTGATTGAACCAGTGACACAAGCCTTCTGGCGTTGTGACTATCGCTCCTATACCTCGATGAACCATCTCTTTCGGGGTTGTTTTCCGTTCTATTCTTGGACCAAAAGCCACAGGTATACCATAAACAGATGGCTCGATAACACTATGCAGATAAGCTGTGAAACCACCGCCAACGTATGCCCAATTACCATAACGATAGATACGTGAGAGCGAGCCAAGTATATTGACTACCAATACTTGTACATCGGTAAAGTCGGTATCTGCTGTACATTCTGTATATAACAACGATTTTGCAGGTATTTTTTCTTGCACCTCACGAAGTGTCACTGCATCTATCTCATGTGGAACAACAAGGAATTTAACATCTTGTTCGTGCTCAATTAAAGAAGACACAAGCGATAAGTCATTAGCATCACTCACACTACCAGCCACAAAGACGGGCGTATTGCCAGCGCAAAACTTTTCTATTATTACGTTTTGATAAGGCTCTTTGGCTATGCGAATAGCGTTATCAAACAAAGGATCACCTATCACTTCGGCATTATTGAAGCCAATCTTTGCAAGATTCTCCTTCGACCGTTCATCCAACACCATGAACTTTGTAAAGGTCTTAAAAGCCCTTCGGATGGGGAAACCATACCATTTCAGAAGGTAGGAGCTATCAGCTACTAACATCGAAACAAGGTAGGTCGGGATTTCACGAGAACGCAATTCTGACAGGTAATTCATCCAATATTCAGAGATAGCAAAGACCGCCTTCGAAGGTTGCACAATATCTAGAAATTCTCTAACATTGCTTTTCATGTCCAAAGGAAGATAAAAGATATTATCAACCTCATGGCTCTTTTCGTTCTCATTCATCAACGCAATGTAACCAGATGATGAAAAGAAAGTAACGATGCAACGGCGTTTCTCGTTCCTTAAAGTCCGTATAATCGGACGAATAACATTGTATTCTCCATAGGAAGCAGCATGAAACCAATAGACCTCACGACCATCATCTACCATCTCACGACGTATGGTTGAGAGCAAGTTCTGTTGCCCCATAACAAAGCGATAAGCCTTTAGGTATTTCTTTTGTAGCCATCGTTGACAACGTTCACTCCCCCACACTCTGCGGAAGAATGTATTTGCCAAGCTGAAAAGACCATTATATATTAATGTGAAGATGCCTACCACTGCTACCTAAATATTTATTCGCTCAACCTGTCAAGAAACCTTTCTTCGATGATTGAAACGAGTATATAGTATATTGCAAAAGTACAAATAAAAAACCGAGAAAGTGTATATATATATCAAAAAAATTATATCTTTGCAGCCAGAAAACTAAAAGATAATGATAAAGAAGATTCTTATGAAGAAATTACTTACACTTTCGATTGTATTAAGTTTAGCAACAAACATGATGGCTGCAGAGCCTAATTCAGATGGACTTGAGAAGGACAAAGCTATCTACTTGGAGCTTTTAGGAGCCTCAAACATGGTAGGTATCAATTATGATCAGCGTTTCAACGACCATACAAGATGGGGTTGGAGAGCAGGTGTTAGCTTTGCTTTCGGTAACAACTCCAACTTCTTTGGTAACTATGGTAGTATTCGTTATTACTCAGTACCGCTGGAAGTAAACTATCTTATAGGCTCTCAAAAGAACAACTTAGAGGTAGGTGCTGGTGCTAACATTGGTATTTACAACTCTCACGATCGTGACATTCAAACCCTTGAAGGTCCTGTCACGCTCACTCCTGACCAACAGGCGCACCTGATAACGCAAAGAACTATCGGTGGAAAGACGATTACCTATCTTGGTTATAACACGAGTCACAATCGTTTCGGGTACTATTTCTTTGGTAACATTGGCTATCGTCACGTTTCAAACAAGGGCTTCCTCTTCCGTGTGGGTGTGAACCCTTCATTCACATTGGGTGAGAAGAACGCTATTAAAAAGGCTGTGCTCTATCCTTACTTAGGCTTTGGTTGGGCGTTTTAACACCCCACAGAATACAAAAAAAAGCCTCCCCAAGCCCCTCCGAAGGAGGGGATGTACCTAACGGAAGTTGGTTAGGATAAAGACAAGAAAAGTCCTAATCCAAAATGCAAAACTCGTAATTCGAAACTTAGGAAACACCTAATTCAACATTCAAAACTCACAATTCGATTCTACCCTTCGTTCACCTCAATTAAACGTAACGCATAAATGTAGGGACAGACGCCCTCGTCTGTCCGATTGAACACAATCACCTAAAGCCTCCCCAAGCTCCTCCAGAGGAGGGGATGTTACCTAACGGGGTGTTACAAAGGGGAAGAAAGCGGACAGACGAGGGCGTCTGTCCCTACCTTGTGATACTGACTTCGTATGCAAACAATACTATCTACTCCCTTCTCTATTCGGAGAGGAAGTAAGAGTGAGGCGTCTTCTCCAATCGAAGAGGGCGTCTCCTTGCTATGAAGAAGGCGTCTCTTCGATGTGAAGAGACGCCTTCTTTGTTTACAAACAATGCTATTCACTCCCCCTCTCCATTCGGAGACGGGCTGGGGATGAGGCTTTTTTTCTCTTTCAGTGAGGTCGGGTGAGGCTCTCAACGACCATTATCTTACTTCACAGGAATCTCCTCCAAGGTCTGAACTAACAAGTTCCAGAATGGCTCAGCAGTAGCGATTTCAAAGCGTTCCTTAGCTGTGTGAGGACTACGAATCGTTGGTCCAAGACTGACAACATCCATATTTGGATACTTACCAAGTATGATTGAACACTCAAGACCAGCGTGATCTACCTGCACAATTGCCTCTTCGCCGTTTTGTTCCTTATATACTTTTTGCAACAAGCTAAGGATCTCGCTCTGTGGATTTGGGTCCCAACCGCCATAATGGGCACTAAAGACTGTCTTCATACCAGCCATATTAAAGCAGCTTTCCAATTGTGTTGCGATATACTCCTTCATGTCTTCACGACTTGAACGAGCAAGGATCTTGATAGAAGCCTTTGTTGGTTCGATATTGATGATAGCGAGGTTTGAAGAGGTTTCTACCACATCTGGATAAGAAGGAATCATACGCAAGACACCATTGTGACAAGCATAAATAGCGTCGATGAGGTTATCTTGGATCTCAATCGGTAGAAGAGCTGCAGGCTTATCTGCGTCCTCTACGAAGAATTCTATATTATCAACAACCTCTATACCCTTATACTCGTCCTTGATAGCAGACTTCTGTTTCTCAACGAGTTCCTTAAGTGCAACGACATTAGCTTGTGGTAAGGCTAAAACAACTTCGGCCTTGAAAGGAATGGCATTACGCATATTGCCACCCTGCCAACCAGCTAACCGAGCATCAAGTTCGGTGATTGCTTTGCGAACAAAACGTACCATCTCCTTATTAGCATTGGCACGTCCTTCATTGATCTCAAGTCCAGAGTGACCACCACGAAGCCCCTTTAAAGTAACCTTCACAGCAGCCTCTTGATCATTCGCAACCTCTTTATATTCAAGTGTTGATGTAACGTCTACACCGCCAGCAGAGCCTATAACGAACTTACCCCAGGTCTCTGAATCAAGGTTCATGAGGATATCTCCATGCAACTCACCCTCTGGAAGCTCGTTAGCACCAAACATTCCTGTCTCTTCATCACGTGTAATGATAGCCTCAACAGGACCATGTTTCAAGTCCTTATCCTCCATAATTGCCATGATAGCAGCAACTCCGATACCATCATCAGCACCTAATGTAGTGTTGTTCGCATACACCCAACCATCCTCAATGTGGGTTACGATAGGGTCAGTCTCAAAGTTATGATTACTATCTGGAGCCTTTTGTGGAACCATGTCCATGTGTGCTTGGAGTAGAACTGTCTTACGATTTTCATAGCCAGCAGTGGCTGCCTTACGCATTACCACATTACCGCCAGCATCGACAAATGCCTCTACTCCCACCTTTGCAGCAAAGTCTAATAAGAACTTCTGCACCTTTTCCATGTACCCAGATGGGCGTGGAATCTGTGTTAAATCATCGAAGTTTCTCCACAAGCCTACTGGTTTAAGATTTCTGATTTCACTCATAATGTTGATATTAAAAGGTTATTACTATAATTGTTGTTTGGCTTATATTATACATTTTCTATTGGTCGGGTGAGTTTGGCAGGACTATCCAATGAGACATAAGGTTTGGTAAAGTTCAATGCTACCCACGCATAAATGCCTAAGAGAATGACCAAAAGTGTTTGGATAGTATGCACTATCAATACGAAATAAAGTGCCTGATTGTCAGCAACACCATAAAGTATTAGCATTGTCTTCACTGCAAAATGCCAAGGTCCAGCACCATTAGGTGTTGGGACGATAACGGCTATTGAACCCACAACAAAGCTCACTAAAGCACAAGAAAGACCAAGATGGGCGGTTGAAGGAAAGCAATAGAACGTTAGGTAATAATGCAAGAAATAGCTGCCCCATATCGCTATACTATAGAAGAGGAAGAGTGGGATATTCTTCACTCTCCTTAATGAATTGATGCCTTGCCAAATGCCACTTAGCATTTCTTTCACCTTATTATATATGGAAAGGTGGCGTAACACATAATAGAAGAGGATGAGAGAAGCAACACCACAGATGGCTGTTACAAACCATCCAGTTGCCGAGAACATTCCTAAGAAATCGTCAATTCGAGTCCCTGTACGCGAAAAGAAGTTTGAGAAAACACCAATCTGCATAACAAAGGCAATAGATGTTATAAGAATGACGATGAGCGTATCTACCGCCCGTTCGGTCACTACTGTACCGATAGCCTTTGGGAAAGCAACCTTATCATAACGATTCAGAACACCGCAACGAGCAAACTCTCCGATTCGAGGAATGAGTAAACTAACGGCATAAGAAAGGAAGATTGAATTGACACAAACCGATGAACGAGCATGTTCCCCGATAGGTTCTAGACTCTGCCTCCACCTCCATCCACGGAAAGCCTGCGCCAGAATACCAAAAGGAAGAGAGATAATCATCCACGTCCAATTCATCTCGTGCAAGAGAACATGACTAATGCTAGAGAAGTCGAAACCGCGATACATCCAATACAAGATGGCACTTCCAAGCAAAAGGGGAAGTACTATCTTAATGATATTATTGAACAGTTTCTTTGTATTCATATATTGAGCAAAGATAAGTAAAATGCTTTTAAAAGCAAAATAAAATGTCTATCTTTGTAGGCAAATACGTAAAAATCATGAAATTAGTCAAGCCCAAGAAGAATTTAGGTCAGCACTTTCTAACTGACTTAAGCATTGCTAAACGGATTGCAGATACTGTTGATGCATGCCCAGAGATACCTGTTTTGGAGATTGGACCAGGTATGGGAGTACTCACGCAGTACCTTGTTGAGAAGCCAAGAGTGGTTAAAGCAGTTGAAATTGATGCTGAGAGTGTTGCGTATCTATATAAACGTTTCCCCAAACTACACGAGAATATCCTTGGAGAGGACTTCCTTCAAATGGACTTGACACAGATATTTGATGGTAAGCAGTTCGTCTTGACAGGTAATTACCCTTATGACATTTCATCGCAGATATTCTTCAAGATGCTTGATTATAAGGACTTAATACCTTGCTGTACGGGGATGATTCAAAGAGAAGTTGCGCTCCGCATGGCAGCAGCACCTGGCTCGAAGGCTTATGGGATATTGTCTGTCTTGATTCAAGCATGGTACGATGTGGAATACTTGTTCACTGTGGATGAGAATGTATTTAACCCTCCTCCAAAGGTGAAGAGTGCTGTGATTCGCATGACAAGAAACGATGTAACAGACATTGGTTGCGATGAACAATTATTCAAAAGAGTGGTGAAAACTGTTTTTAACCAACGACGGAAGATGTTGCGTGTAAGCCTTCGTCAGATATTTAATAATGGTAAGCCAACTGATGGATTCTATGAGCAAGACATCATGACGAAGCGTCCCGAACAATTATCAATACCGCAGTTTGTGAAACTAACCAACATGGTTGAAGAGCAATTAGCCAACTATCAACAATAGAACGCATGACAAGAAAAGAGCAATATGAGCAATTAATTCCGCAGATTGCAGGCTTGATAAAGGATGAAACAAATCTGGTTGGCATTCTTGCGAATGTTTCGGCTGCACTGCATGAAGCGTTTCCAGAACGATTCTTTTGGGTGGGCTTTTATCTTCAAGAGAATGGGAATATGTTGAGACTCGGACCTTTTCAGGGGTCAGTAGCCTGTTACACAATTCCTTATGGTAAGGGTGTTTGTGGCAAGGCATGGGAGGAAGGTCGCACACTAATCGTTCCTAATGTAGAAACATTCCCTGGTCATATTGCTTGTAGCAGTCGTTCTCGAAGCGAAATCGTTATTCCCATGTATGACTCTCAAAGCCATTTTAGGGGTGTGTTAGACATTGATAGCACTCGATTTGATGACTTTAGTACAGAAGACAAAGATGGTCTGGAACATGTCATCCAACTACTGATGGCGCAAATAGAAGACCTCTTTTAGGAAAAGTAAAGTAAATTCTTGTGCATATCCGAATTAATTCCTATTTTTGTAACATCGAATATTTAATACTAAAGATATATGTTAGACGTAAAGCAGACATTAAATGATGCCAGCGAAAGAATGGAGATGGCAGCAATGTATCTTAGCGATGAATTGCAACGCATCCGAGCTGGTCGTGCAAACGTAGCCATACTTGATGGCGTACGAGTTGACTCTTATGGTTCAAAGGTTCCACTGAATCAAGTAGCCTCAGTCATGGTGCCTGACGCACGTACCATTGCTATTAAGCCTTGGGATAAGAAAGCTATTAAGGACATCGAGAAGGCTATCATGGATTCTGATGTGGGTATCACGCCAGAGAACAATGGTGAGATGATTCGCTTAAACTTACCTCAACCAACCGAAGAGCGTCGTAGAGACTTGGTGAAACAATGCAATAAAATCGGTGAACGAGCAAAGGTAGAGATTCGCAATGTGCGTTCTGATATCAAAGACAAGCTGAAGAAAGCTATCAAAGATGGTCTATCGGAAGACAACGAGAAAGACGCTGAACTTAGCTTACAGAAGATTCACGATAAGTTTATCAAGCAGGTAGATGAACTTCTAGCAGAGAAACAGAAGGAGATTATGACTGTTTAATAAAGCACACAACGGCCCCTCCCCCTACCCCTCCCCCAAAGGGAGGGGAGTAATATCTACCGACTACCACAATTCTATTTGGATTAATAACGGTAACTACTCCCCTCCCTTTGGGGGAGGGGTAAGGGGGAGGGGCCACTCTTTTTTATTTTTATGCGTGGCTTAGTAATAAAGAACACTGGCAGTTGGTACACCGTAAAAGCAGAGAATGGTAAGAACATAGACTGCAAGATTAAGGGTAACTTCCGATTAAAAGGGATTCGCTCTACCAACCCCGTGGCTGTTGGCGACCATGTTGTCATTACGCCGAATCAAGAGGGTACGGCATTTATAACCGAGATTGAGGATAGAAGAAACTATATTATAAGGAAGTCGCCGAATCTTTCTAAACAGAGCCACATCATTGCTGCCAATATTGATCAGGCTTTCTTGGTGGTAACTATCAATTATCCTGAAACTTCAACAACATTCATTGATCGCTTTCTAGCTGGTGCCGAGGCGTACAGAGTACCTGTTACCTTGGTCTTCAACAAGCACGATTTACTATCTGAAGAAGAACTGCGGTATCAGCATGCTGTGATGAAACTCTATGAGACTATAGGCTATGAATGTATCGAAGTACAAGCCACCAGCGATACTTCCCATGAGTTCAGTGTAGAGAAACTGAACCCCTTGTTAGCAAATAAAATCACATTACTAAGTGGGAACAGTGGTGTTGGAAAATCAACCATCATCAACGCTCTCCTACCCCACGTAAACCTTCGTACAGCCGACATATCCGATGCGCACAACACGGGTATGCACACAACAACATTCAGCGAGATGCTGGAGTTGCCCGTTGGAGGTTATCTCATCGATACCCCAGGCATAAAGGGTTTCGGTACATTTGATATAGAACGAGAGGAGTTGACAAGCTACTTCCGTGAAATATTTAAGTTCTCCGAGCACTGCAAATTCTCTAATTGTACCCACACACATGAGCCTGGTTGTGCCGTTCGCAAGGCTGTTGAAGATCATTACATATCAGAAAGTCGATACAACAGCTATCTTTCTATGCTCGAAGACAAGGAAGAAAACAAGTATAGAGAGGCATTTTAAGTCCATCAAAAGAACCTTTTTAGACAGAAGGACATAGTTTTTCAAGACAGAGAAAGCAAAGGAACGATAATATATTTTGTAGACACAATGACAGAAAGACATATTCTTTTAATGACATATTTTTAAAGACAAAGTGGGGGGAACATAAGGCGATAGTAACATACTATATGTGGAAGGGAAACAAAATCCGTCAACGACGGATAATATGTCATTAAAAAATATGTCTTTCTGTCATTGTGTCTTAGAATCATTTGTTTGTTGCTAAATCAATTTGTTTTTCTGTTACTCTGTCTTCAAAGCCTTACTCTGCTTACTATGTCTTCAAAAATATGCTTACTCTGTCCCCCAAAATATGTCATTGAAAAAATATGTCTCTCTGTCATTATGTCTAAAACTATGTTACTATAACCCTATGTTCATCTGTTACTCTGTCTTCAAAAATATATCATTCTGTCTAAAGCCTCGTTCTTCTGTTATTTTGCCTCTCAAAGAGACGCAAAAAATTCTTCGCGAAGAAAATTAAAATTGTTCGCGAAGAATTTCGAAATTCTTCGCGAACAATTTTTTGTTGTTTTAGCAGAATCTCAAAAATCCGTTATCATCCTTCTGTTACAGG
>ERZ772945.1179-NODE-1179-length-19065-cov-4.562493_pt1 | contig 19065 bp, 38 predicted proteins | sample MGYA00511681_ERZ772945 | MGnify/ENA primary metagenome ERZ772945 (study PRJEB29015, sample SAMEA2737943) | human oral metagenome | biome: human oral; feature: human-associated habitat; material: dental | place: China | collected 2143 ...
ATAGAAATGGATATAAGACTATATGTGAAATAGGAGAAGAAAGAATAAGAAGAGCAGGAGCTAAGATTAAAGAAGAAACAAATGCAGACATAGATTATGGATTTAGAGTGTATAAGGTGGATTCAACTAATATGAAAGATGTATACTATACGGCAAATGATTTAGAACAAGGTAATTTAGCTGAGTTTGAATTAAACATAAAAGAAGATAGAACAACAGATGACTTATTAACACAAGTTATATTAGACTTAGGGTTAAGTTTAGACTTAAAAATAGAAGAAAAGATGATAGGTAAGAATAAGGTGTATTATGTAGCAGGAAATTCATTAGTAGCATGTTTTGACGATAGTATAGATATAGATATTGTAGATAAGATATGTGAATGTGAGCTATATAAGGTTGTATTTAAAGATAGTGCATTTAAGACAGATAGTGATAAAATTAATTTAGAAGAAAGATTTAAAAAATTATTACCACAAAGAGCAAATGATTCAGGGTTTATAAACATACTATAAAAGGAGAAAAAGATGAAATTAAAGTTTAAACAACAACAATATCAAGATGATGCAGTTATGTCTATTGTTGAGTGCTTTAAAGGTCAAGAAAAAGGTTCAAGAAAAGACATAATAGCAAGATATACAAAAACTTTAGATAAAGGAACATTAATAGAAAAAACAGAAGATATAGAAATTGTCTCTTTTGGTAATTACAAGATTACACTTACAGAAGCAGAAAGAAGACAAAATATTAGGAATGTTCAAAAATCTAATGATATAACATATACAGATAATCAAAGTTTAAATGATTTTTCAGTAGAAATGGAAACAGGTACAGGTAAAACATATACATATATAAAAACGATGTATGAACTAAATAAAGAATATGGCTGGAGCAAGTTTATAGTAATGGTCCCAAGTATTGCAATTCGTGAAGGTGTTCAAAAATCTTTTGAAATAACACAAGAACATTTTCAAGAAATATATCATAAAAAGATTAGATTTTTTGTATATAATTCATCCAATAGTTCAAATATAGCTAATATTAATACATTTGCATCAGATGACTCTATACAAGTTATGATTATTAATTATCAAGCATTTGCCGCTAAAGGTGCAGCAAATAGAAGAATATATGAGGAACTTGATGAATTACAATCAAGAAGACCAATTGATGTTATAAAATCGGTAAGACCTATACTAATAATTGATGAACCACAAAAATTTGGAGATAAGACAGAAAGTTTATTCGAAGAATTTAACCCACTACTTACAATCCGTTATTCAGCAACACATAAGAAGAATAAGGAATATAATAAGGTGTATAGGTTAGATGCAATAGATGCATATAATCAAAAATTAGTTAAAAAAATTAATGTAAAAGGTATAGAAATATTAAATAATAAGTCTGAAGATACATATCTATTCTTAGATAGTGTAAATATAAGTGATAAAAAAGATCCTCAAGCATTAATGGAAATAGAAGTTAAGACATCTACAGGAACATCAAGAAGATTAATGAGAATAAAAGCAGGAGATGACCTATATACAAAATCAGGATATTTAACACCATATAAGGGGTATGTTGTTAGTGAAATAGATGGAAGATATGAATATGATAAAGTTTGTTTTACAAATGGAGTTGAAATAAAAGTAGGACAAGCATTTGGAGATGTTGACCAAAACCAAATTATAAGGATACAGATAAGAGAAACAATTAGTTCTCATTTTGAAAAAGAAAGAGAATTATATAATTTAGGAATAAAAGTATTATCATTATTCTTTATAGATGAAGTTGCAAAATATAAAGACTGGTTAACAGGAGAAGCTTTAAAAGGTGAATATGCACAAATGTTTGAAGAAGAATATGATAAAGCATTATCAGACTATAGGACTTTAATTGACCAAGAATATACAAAATATTTAGATTCATTTGATACAAGAAAAATACATGCAGGATATTTCTCAATAGATAAAAAAGGACATGAAACAGATTCAAAGATAAATGATAAAAAAGAATATTTAAGTTTTGATGAAGACGCATATGATTTAATTATGAAAGATAAAGAAAGATTATTATCTTTAGAAGAACCAGTAAGATTTATATTCTCACACTCTGCACTTCGTGAAGGATGGGATAATCCAAATATATTTCAAATATGTACATTAAAACATAGTAATTCAGAAATAAGTAAGCGTCAAGAAATAGGACGTGGTCTTCGTATATGTGTAAATAATAATGGGGAAAGAATGGACTATAAGTTATTAGAAAATAATTTCTATAATATTAATACATTAACAGTAATTGCAAGTGAATCATATGATAGTTTTGCAAAAGCATTGCAAAACGAAATAATGGAATCTTTATCAGAAAGACCTAAAAACTTTACACAAGAATTATTTAAAGGTAAGGTTTTAGTAAATGATAATGGAGAAAAATATGAATTTACAGAAGGAAACTATAATAAGTTCCTATTCTTTAATGCACAAAAAGGATATGTAGACTTATACAATGATTCAAAAATAACAGATAAATTTATAGAAGATATGGAAACAGATAAACTTGAAATAATGGAAGAACTGGAAAACTTTAAAGAACAAGTATATATCTTGTTGAAAAGATTATATTCTTCAGCTAATACTAAACTCATTAATGATGAAAGAAAAGAAAATATAAGAAGACTTTCTCCTAATGCTAATTTTATGAAAAAAGAATTCCAAGACTTATGGAAGAAGATAAATATAAAGACAGTATATGAAGTATATTTTGATAATAGAAAAATCTGTTAAAGCAATAGACTCAAAATTAGAATTAAATAAGATGAAGATTAGAATAACAGAAGGTTCTCAAAAAGATGAAATTACATCTGCAGCACTTCGTTTAAGAGAATCTATGTCAGAGTATAAGAGTAATGTTGAGATTATAGAAGATATAGCACCATCTCAAATAAAATATGACCTTATAGGAGAACTTACAAGAGATACAGGACTTACAAGAAAAACAATAATAGGAATATTACAAGGTATTAAAAAAGAAAAATTTAATATGTATAAATATAATCCAGAAGAATTTATAAGAAAAGTAGCAAATATCATAAATCAAGAAAAAGCGGCAACAGTTATAAATGGTATTACATATCATAAAACAGAACAAAAATATGATAACAGTATATTTACTATTAATAATGTTCGTGGAGAATTAGGAGAAAATGCTTTTGATGTAAAGAAACATATATATGACTTTTTAATAACTGATTCTAAAAATGAAGCTAATTTTGCTAAAAAATTAGAAACTGGAGAAGTTACAGTATATGCTAAACTACCAAATGGATTTAAAATTCCTACACCAGTTGGAAACTATAATCCAGACTGGGCAATAGTGTTTGAAAATCCAACATTTAAATATGTATATTTTATAGCAGAAACTAAAGGAAGTTTAGATTCTATGGAACTTCGTGAAGTAGAAAAAGCTAAAATAGAATGTGCAAGAAAACATTTTGAATGTTTATGTAGTGATGCAGTAAAATATGATGTTGTAGATAGTTATGACACACTTATAAATATGTTAGTACAATAATTATACTAAAAAGGAGATATTAAAATGATTTCTTATGAAGAAAATACAAACAAGTTTAATTTTAGAGTAGGTGGGATAATAGAAAGTCCTGATAAAAAGAAGATTTTAATACATAGACTATCAAACTTTGACTTTTGGTTATTACCAGGAGGAAGAGTAGAAATGTTAGAAGATACTAAAAAAGCTATATTAAGAGAAATAGAAGAAGAGTTAGGAATTAAAGCAACAATAGATAGATTAGTTGCTATAACAGAAAGCTTTTTTGACATAAAAAGTAGTACATATCATGAACTAGCATTTAACTACCTATTACAATTACCAGAAGATTCAGAATTATTACAAAAAGAAGGTGAATTTGCTGGTATAGAGGGAGAAAAGTATAGATATATATGGATAAATAAAGAAGACTTAAGTAATATAAGTTTTAAACCAGACTATATTATACAAATATTACAAAATATACCAAATAAAACTACTCATATAATAAGAGATGAAAGAAAATAACTTAAATATCATAAGTCACATAATATAATATTATTATGTGACTTTTATATATTAAAAAGACAATGTTTGTGATAGAATTATAGTTGTAATTAATTCAGTTATTTAAGGGAGGCACATGGAAAATTACAATATAGAATATAAGAGGGAAATTCCAAAGAAAATGAACTTATTAAAAGCAGAAATAGTTTCTTTTTTAAATAGTGAAGGTGGTGAAATATATTTAGGTATTGATGATAATGGAAAAATATTAGATGAAGTTATAGAAAAACATAAGAAAGAATGGGAAGAAATATTATCTAATTGGATTTGTAATGCTTTTGAACCAAATGTTTCAAAACTTATAACAATATATCCAGATGAAAAGCCTTTTAGAATAAAAATTAAAAAAGGAGATACTAAACCATATTATTATAAGGACCGGAGAGGGAATGAACTCAAGAGGTGTATATATAAGAGTGGGGAGTACAAAAAGAGTTGCAAGTTATGACGAAATAACAAGAATGGTAAAAATGAGATATGCACATGAGTATGAAACAAGACTATGTAATAGGGATGATTTGACATTTGATTATCTTAAAAAAAGATTAAATGAAAAAGGAATAGAATTTGATAAAAATGCATTATCATTAGTGGATAAAGATGGAAACTATAATAATGTTGCACTTCTTTTTAGTGACCAAAATGACACTATAAGTAAGTTTGCAGTATTTCAAGGAACAGATATAGCAGTATTTTTAGATAAAAAAGAGTTTAGAGGTTCTCTTATAGAACAACTAGACAGAGTATTATATTTTGCAAGTTTATCTAACCGTAAGAAGATAGTAATAACAGGAAAACCAGACCATGAAGAATATTTAGATATACCTAAAATGGCATTAAGAGAAGCTATTGTAAATTGTTATTGTCATAGAGATTGGACTTTAAGTGGTGATATAAAAATTGAGTTTTATGATGATAGAGTTCAAATATTCTCTCCACGGAGGACTTCCAGATGGATTAACACTTGAAAATATTAAACAAGGAATGGTAGCTAAAAGAAATAAGATCACAGTAGAGATATTAGATAAGCTAGATGCAATAGAAAACTATGCGTCTGGTGTAAGGAGAATATTCAAAGACTATATAGGATTTGATAAACAACCTGAATATAGTATTTCAGATAATGGAATAATTGTAACATTATATAATATGAATTATAATGAAAAAGAAAATGAGGCCCAAAATGATGGAATAAATATAGACAATGTCGGTCAAAATGTCGGTCAAAATGTCGGTCAAAATGTCGGTCAAAAATTTAATGTTAATGACAGAAAAAATATTATACTTAAAATTATAAAAGAAACTGAAAATTTAGACACTACAGGAATAGCTAGAAAATTAAATGTTACAAAAAGAACAATAGAACGTGACTTAGCAGTACTTAGAAAAGAGAATAAGATAGAATATATAGGAAGTTCTAAAAACGGTAAATGGATAATAAAAGAATAGGAGAAAACATGTATAACTTGGTATCAAAATTCAAACCAGCAGGTGACCAACCAAAAGCAATAAAAGAATTAACAGAAGGAATAATAGAAGGAAAAAAGTTCCAAACACTACTAGGAGCAACAGGAACAGGTAAAACATATACAATAGCAAATGTTATAAAAAATATAGATAGACCAGTACTAGTACTTGCACATAATAAGACACTTGCAGGTCAGTTATATAGTGAGTTTAAAGAGTTTTTCCCAGATAATAGGGTAGAATACTTTGTTAGCTATTATGATTATTACCAACCAGAAGCATATATAGCACATAGTGACACATATATAGAAAAAGATGCAAGTATAAATGATGAGATAGATAAGTTAAGACACTCTGCAACATCAGCACTTTTTGAAACAAGAAATATAATTATAATTGCATCTGTATCATGTATATATGGATTACGGAGACCCTATAGACTACAAAAATATGACAGTATCTTTAAGACCACGGTATGGTTGCAGATAGAGATGAGGTTATTAGAAAGCTTATAAACATGCAATATGATAGAAATGAGATAGAATTTAAAAGAGGTATGTTTAGAGCAAAAGGTGATGTCCTTGAAATATATCCATCAAACCAAGAAGAGACTGCTATAAGGGTGGACTTTTTTGGAGATGAAATAGACCGGAGTATATGAGATAAATCCACTTACAGGTAAGAAAACAGTAGTAAGAAACCATGTAATGATATATCCAAACTCACATTATGTTACAACAAAAGATAAGATTGAAACAGCAATAACTAGAATAGAAGAAGAATTAGAAGAAAGAGTTAAATATTTTAAAGATAATGAAAAATATGTAGAAGCACAAAGAATAGCAGAAAGAACACATTTTGATATAGAAATGCTGAGAGAAACTGGATTTTGTCAAGGAATAGAAAACTATAGTAGACATATTGCAGGAAGAAAAGAAGGGACAGAACCATATACATTATTTAGCTATATGCCAGATGATTTTGTTTTGGTTATAGACGAGTCACATGTAACAATACCACAGGTAAGAGCAATGTATAATGGAGATAGAGCAAGAAAAGAAAGTTTAGTAAATTATGGTTTTAGATTACCATCAGCATTTGATAATAGGCCACTTAAATTTGATGAATTTGAAAAAAAGATAAATCAATGTATATTTGTAAGTGCAACACCTGCAGAATATGAAAAAGAACATTCAAATGGTAATATTGTAGAACAGATTATAAGGCCGACAGGACTACTAGACCCTAAAGTGGTACTTAGACCAAGTGAAAACCAAATAGATGACCTTATATCTGAAATACAAAAAAGAATTAATATTGATGATGAAGATAAAAAAGAAAGAGTACTTGTAACAACACTTACTAAAAAACAAGCAGAAGATTTAACACAATATTTAAAAAATATAGGGATAAAAGCAGAATACCTGCATTCAGATATAAAAGCGCTTGAAAGACTTAAGATAATTAAAGAACTTAGAATGGGTAAATTTGATGTCCTTATAGGGATAAATCTTCTTCGTGAAGGGCTTGATATACCAGAAGTATCACTTGTAGCAATATTAAATGCAGATAAAGAAGGATTTTTAAGGTCTGAAAGGTCATTAATACAAACTATACGGAAGAGCAGCAAGAAATAGTAATGGTACTGTTATAATGTATGGAAATGAGATTACAGATTCAATGTTTGCCGCTATGAATGAAACAAATAGAAGAAGAAAAGTACAAGAAGAATATAATAAGGCACATAATATTGTTCCACAAACTATAAAGAAAGATATTAGACAACTTATATCAATTCGGAAAAGTTTATGAAGAAAAAATGGAATATGAAATATCAAGTAAAGAAGATATAGAAAAAGTTATATCTAAATTAACAGATGAAATGATAACATATGCAAAAGAATTAAACTTTGAAAAAGCGGCAGAGATAAGAGATAAAATTAAAGAATTAGAAAAGATGATAGAAGAATATTAAATAAAAATTTTAGATAAAGACACCTATAATAATATTATAGGTGTTTTAATATATTAAATAATTATAATAAAAATATTACTAAAATATGAAAAACATATTAGAAAACCTTGCATAATTTGAGTTTTTTAAGTAAAAATGTTAAAATTAATTTGAAATATTAGGATAAGGAAAGAAGATGGAAGAATTTAAAATAAACAGACAAAAAGCAGAACTTACAATATCTGCAACAAGTAAAAAACAATATCCTAAAAAATTAGATTTAGAAGTGGTTTTAGTAGGAAAATCAAATGTAGGAAAATCTAGTTTTGTAAATAGTATGCTTCGGAAGAAAGAAGCTTGCAAGAACAAGTAACACACCTGGAAAAACAAGACAGATAAACTTCTATAATATAGATGATAAAATGTATTTTGTAGACCTACCAGGATATCGGATATAGTAAAATGAGTAAAATACAAGCAGTAGAAATGGGTAAATATATAGAAGAATATTTAAGTATGAGAGATATCTCACTTATAGTTCTATTATTAGATATAAGACATAAACCCACAGAAGATGATAAACTTATGTATTCATATATATTAAAGAAAAACATACCATTTTTAATTATCTGTAATAAGGCAGATAAAATTGCTAAAACAAAAGTAAATGAATATGTAGAAAAAATAAAAAAAGATCTAAATATTTCATATAGTCCGATAATACCATATTCTACAGAAAAAAAAGAATATATAGAAGATACATGGGATATGATGATTAATTTGATGTTTGAAGAATGAGAAAATATAGAATAGACAAAATATAATAAATTAACAAAAGAGGAAAGAGATAGGATTTTAAAATGAAACATATTAAAAAAATTAGTATAACAGGAATTATATTATTAATAAGTTTAACAAAATATACATATGCAAGTTTTAATGTAAAAAGTATTACAACAGAAATATCTGACCGGAGGATTTACATTATCAAATATATTACTTATAGTACTTATTTCTGTATCAATCTTATTAATATTTTTAGCAATCGCAATATTAATAAGATTAAATAGATTGAATAATAAGCTTAAACAAATGGGAATAAATTATGATATAACAGGATTTGGAGTAAAAGAAGAAAAAGATCCATTTAAAAATATGCATAATAATTATCAAAATGATAAAACTACTATTAATAATAATTTAAATCAAAAATTAAATGAAACACATTATATAAAAAATGATTATAATAGTGGGAATAATAAGATCCATAATATAACAAATGTACAAACTAAAGAAAATAACAATTTTAAAAATATATATACTAAAGATGAATTTGATAATAATGAAGAAAGTAATATTGATTTAGGTGTTTTTACTAAGATAAATTATAGTAACTATAATACTAATAGTATTAACACTACTAACAATAATAATACTTATGATAATAATATTACTGTAAGTCCAGCTATAGATACAAATGTAAATAAGATAATAATAAAACCAAAAGGAAGTAATTAAGTATGGGTAAGATGGGAAAAATATCAAATCCTAATGCTAGAAGAAATTATGAAATATTAGAAACATATGAAGTGGGAATAGAGCTTGTAGGAACAGAAGTAAAATCTGTATTTCATGGAAGAGTAAATATAAGGGAGGCTTTTTGTATTATAAAAAATGGAGAGGCTTTCTTAATTGGTGCACATATATCACCATATGAATTTCGGAAATAGAGAAAATAAAGAACCAACTCGTACAAGAAAATTATTATTACATAAAAAAGAGATTCTAAAAATTAATTCTAAAATCAAAGAGAAAAAACTTACATTAGTACCTATATCAATATATATGAAAAAAAATAAGATAAAACTTGAAATAGGACTTGCAAAAGGCAAAAAACTTTATGACAAAAGAGAAGATATGGCAAAAAAAGATGTTAAAAGAAAAATAGAAAGATATATGAAATATGAATAAAAATATATGTATATATACAGATGGGGCATGTAAAGGAAATCCAGGGAAAGGACGGATATGCCGCTATAGTATTATATTTAGATATAGATAAAAATGAAGAAAAAATAGTAAAAGAAATTGTTCGGTAATATGAAAGATACAACAAATAATATAATGGAACTTACAGCAGTTATAAAATCATTAGAATATGTATTAGAAATATTAAAAAAAGAAAAGAATTATAATCTTCTTATAAACAATAAGAATAATGATAAAAAGATGAATGTTGAAATATATGCAGATAGTTCATATGTATTAAAAGGTATTACAGAATGGATAGAAAAATGGATAACAAAAGACTTTAAAAATGTAAAAAATGTTGAATTATGGAAGAAATTGTATAATTTAAAAAAACAAATAGAAGAACTACCATCTGTTAACCTACTATTTAATAAGGTTAAAGGACATGATGGAGATAAATATAATGAGATGGTAGATAAATTAGCTTCAAATGCAGCAATGGAGGTTATTTAAGGTGAGAGTAGTTATAGTTGGAGGTGAGTCACGGAGGACTTACACTTGCAAAATATTTAAGAAAAAGAAATAAAAATATTGAAATCATTATAGTAGAAAAACAAGAATATATATCATATTCACAATGTGCAATGCCATATTATATATCTGGAGAAGTAGCAGAAGAAGATATAGTATTTAATTCTGCAGAAGACTTAAAAGAAAAATATGATTTAGAAATATATTTAAAAACAGAGGTTATTGAAATATATCCAGAAAAAAATCAAATTCAAGTTTCTGAAACAAATAAAGGAACAATATTTAATATTTCATATGATTATTTAGTTTTATCTGTTGGAAGTATTGCTAAAAAGTTAAAAGAATTTGAAAATTTAGGAGATAATATATTTATACATAAGAACTTAAGAAATGCTAAAAGACTTAAAAGGTTTATAGAAAGAAATGAACCAAGAAATGTATTAATTGTAGGAAGCCGGAGCAATTTCTTTAGAACTTTCAGAAAACCTAAATAAGCTTGGTATAGATGTATATATATTAGAAAAAGAAGATGTATTAATACCTAGATTTGATAAAGATATATCAATGGAAATAGAAAATATAGTTTCAGAATTTGTAACAGTTATAAAAGAGGGGAAGATTCTAAAAGTAAGAGAAAATACTGAATTATATAGAGGAAGAAATAGAGATGTTTTAGAAGTAGAATATTCTATCCGGAAATGATATGAAAGTATATAAAAAAACATTTGATATGGCAATAATAACTGTTGGAACAATACCTGCCACAAGGTTTATAAAAAAAGCAGGTATAAATGTTGATAAAAATGATTTTGTTACTGTTGATAAACATATGAAAACAAATATAGATAATATTTATGCTATTCGGAGATATTGCAAAAGTTGAAAGTATTATAAAAGGAATATATGTAACACCAGCAGTTGCTCCTCCTAGCAAAAAACAAGCTAGAATAGCACGGAAATAATATACTTGGAACAGATTCTGTATATAATGGTACAACAAATACTTCTATATTATCAGTATTTGGATATCAAGTAGCAAAAACACGGTCTTTCAGAACAAAAATTAATGGAACATGGAATAGATTATTATATAGAAATAGTAATGGGAAAAACATCTAGTGAATTATTTAAAGATTCAGAAGATCTTATCCTAAAATGTATATTTGAAAAAGGAACAGGTAAACTTCTTCGGAGGTTCTGCAATAGGTAAAAAAGACGCAGATAAGAAAATAGATATACTTGCAACAGCATTAACTGCAGGATTTACAGCAAGTGATCTTGCAATGCTTGAACTTTCATATATGCCCAAATATAATACTGCAACAGACATTATAAATGTTATAGGTAGTAAAGGAGAAATAAATAATGAATTTAATGAAGATACTTTCAATAATAATAAGTAAAGCTGTACATAATATAGTAAAACTTTTAAAAGGAAGTAGTAGTCATATAGGTGGAGTAATAGCACTTAAGATAGATAAAAATATATTAAGTAAGCTTCAAAAACCTGAAGTAATAATTACAGTAACAGGTACAAACCGGAAAGACAACTGTAACAAATCTTGCAACAGACCTTTTAGAACTGCTTATAAATGAGCAAAAATTAAAAGAAGAACTTAGAAAAAAGAAAAAACCTATTGAAAGAACAAGTATAGATATTGAAGATATAAAGAAAAATAAAAGATTATATGTTATTAGTAATAAATCAGGTTCAAATTTAAAAGCAGGTATTGTAGACACACTTATAACTAATTCTAATATATTTCGGAAAACTTAAGAAAAATAGAGCAAATATAGCAATATTTGAAGTTGATGAAAGAGTTAGTCCATATATATATAATGATATAAAACCTAAATATACAATAATTACAAATATATTAAGAGATTCTGTAAAAAGAAATGCAAATACAGACTATATTGTAGAGATATTACGGTGGAAGTATACCAGAAGAAACAAAAATTATAGTAAATCGGTGATGATATTATAGCATCTATGGTAAAATCAAATATAAAAGATGATAAAATAGATTTAAATACAAATAATAAAGTGTTTTATGGAATGGAAAAACAAGAAGATGATACAAATATCCCTAAAAATTTAGTAAGAGATATAATAGTTTGCCCTATATGTAATGAAAAACTTGAATATGATTATATACAATTAAATCATCATCGGAAAATGTAGATGCAAAAAAGGACATTTAATAAGTCCTAATTTAGATACTAAAATATTGGAAATAGATAGAAGAGATGAAATAGCAAAAATAAGTATTGGTGATCGGAAATATATATGATATGAATCTTTTATCTGAAAGTAGATTTAATGCATATAATCAACTTGCAGTAGTAACATTAATGTTATTATTAGGGTTTAATATAAATGATATATTAAAAAATATGTCAAAACTTAAAATAGCAGATACACGTTATGAAAAATTACAATTAGGTAATAATAAACATCTTATAAAACATCTTACAAAAGGTCAAAATCCACTTGCATGTAGTAATGTATTTGATTTTGTTAAAAAATATGAAGGAAAGAAAAATGTTATATTAATGCTTGATGATAAATCAGATAATGATGATGGTGTTGAAGTTATATTATGGCATTATGATGCAGATTATGAATTTCTAAATGATCAAAGTATAGAAAGAATTATAATAATAGGACCTAGATCTAAAGATATATATGTAAGAGCACTTCTTGCAGGAATAGATAGTAGTAAACTATTTGTATTTGAAAATCAAAAAGATGCATATAATTATATTACACTAGATAAAGTAGAAACATTATTCTTACTTAATGATATGTATATAGAAAAAGAAGCATCAGAATTAAAAGATTATATATTAGAAACATTTAAATAATAAAGAAAGGCATATATATGAAAATAGAAATACTTTTTAGTGATATTTGTAATCAATATGGAGATAACGGTAATATTGTATATTTACAAAAACTTATAGATATAGCTAAAAAAACAGATGAAGAAGGAGAACATGAAATCTATTTTACAGAACTTAATGATGATATAAGGTTTATAAAAGAACAAATTGATTTTGTATATATTGGATCTCTTTCAGAAACAAAAATAAATGTTGTACTTGAAAAATTATATAACCATAGATTAGAAATATTGAAAAAAATAGAAAATGGACAAATGATACTTGCAACACGGTAATGCATTTGACCTATTTCGGAAGATATATTATAAAAGATAGAAGATATATAGAAAAAGAATATAGGATATTTAATAAGAATAAAAATACAGTAGATTATTATAATGCATGGATAAAAGATAATAAAGGAAATATCATATCTATAGATATAGAAAAAATACCTAAAGAATATATTATAGATGGTCTTCGGAATATATGAAACAATAGCAGTTACAGATATGCTTCGGAAGGCTTAATGCATATGCATATACTAAGTTTATAGATATAGAATTAATACGGACATATAATGTCATTTACTCAAAGTTATCCAATATGTGTTACAAAAAATGATGGACAGGGAAAAATAAGAATAATAAAACTTCCAAGTATGGCAAATGTTATAAGAGGTAAAGGGATAAATATCCATTCAAAAGTAGAAGGAATCCGTATAATGAATATGTTTGCTACATATATTTTAGGTCCAATTTTAGTAACAAATCCTTTATTTACAAAATATCTATTAAATTTAATAGGATATAATAAAAAATTATACCTATATGATCAAATGCTTGATGCATATAATATAAGATTAAAAGATTATATGGATAAAGATAAAAAGATAGATTAGGATTCTCAGAAAGATTTTATTACAAGAGATATTTTTGATTTAGCTATTAAGAATGTTAGAGAAAAAAACGAATAAATTATATATTGAAATATAGCGTAAAGTAGGAGGAAATATTATGCCAAGACCAAGAACAAAAAAAGATTTAATGATTACAGCGAAAGAAAACTATGATAAGTTGAACGTATTAATTGCTAAGTTATCTGACGAAGAATTAAACACACCTTTTGACTTTTCAAGTGATGAAAAAAAGAAAGAGGCTCATTGGAAAAGAGACAAAAATTTAAGAGATATTTTTATTCATTTATATGAATGGCACCAACTTCTTTTGAATTGGGTAGATACAAATTTAAAGGGAGTGGCAAAACCTTTTATTCCAGCTCCATATAATTGGAAAACTTATGGAGATATGAATGTCGAGTTTTGGAAAAAACATCAAAATACTTCTCTTGAAGATGCAAAAGAAATGTTTCAGAAATCCCATAAAGATATTTTAGAATTAGCTGAGAGATTTACAAACGAAGAATTGTTTTCAAAAGATGTCTATAAGTGGGTAGGAGGAAGTGTACTTGGTTCATATTTTGTAAGCACTACTTCAAGCCATTATGATTGGGCGATGAAGAAATTAAAAGCACATCAAAAAAATTGTAAGAAAAAATAAGCAGATATGGATATGGAAATGATAGAATGCATTTTACGAAGGTAAAAGGAATATTATCTTCAAAAAATGGAATGAATTTATTCAGAGGCTGTACACATGGTTGTATTTATTGTGACTCAAGAAGTAAATCCTATTATGACCAAATGCTTGATGCATATAATTAAGATTAAAAGATTATATGGATAAAGATAAAAAGAGAGATTAATATATATCAGTTAGTATTAATTTTAAGTATTGAAAGAAGGTACTCATTATGGAAAAACAAAATGATCAAAAAAATAATAACAATAAAATATCTAAAGGAAAAGGAAATATAATTATAATAATAATTTTAATATTATCTGTAATAGCTATTATAGGGTTTAGTTATTATAAATATGTACAAATACAAAACTATAATGAAAGAATAAATAAACAAGAGTTAGATAAAAAAGCAGCAGAAGAAAAAGTTAGACAAACTATGCTTAAAATACATAATATAGATAAAACACCTTTGCCAAAAGATAAATTAAAAGAAAAGGCATTAGAATATTTAAAAGACTTAAATGTAAAATCTAATATTATAAGTGAAAAAGAGACAACTGAAAAAGATATTACTAGTAAAGATGAAGAAGAAATAACACTTTATCAATATACATTAGAAAATGGAGCAATTATAAAATTATTACCATATGGACTTATACATTCATATAAGGATGAAAACAAGATAAAAAATATAGATAATGAATGGAAAAAGGTAAAACCAACAGAATCATTTATGAGAGAGTTAGAAACAAAAATAAATGATAACTTTAAGAAAATGTCATTATTAAAAAACTTTGCTATAAGAGATATTATAGACTATAAGGATGAAGAAGCATTCCGGATGGCCTGTAAGAATATGGGAAGCAAAAGACCGGAAAACAAATAACTCCAAATATAGGTAAGATTATTGTAAATCCAAATGGTGAGATAATCTCTATAGGAATTATATATTATGACTATGTAGATACAGATATAAATATAACAGAAGAAATGGCGAAAGAGATAGTACAAAAAGACATAGAAAAAGATGGTAAAGAAGAAAATCTTGCTATAAAAAATAGTAAAATAACTATAGAATATGCTAAGAATTCTAATAAAAATACTGTACGTAAATCATACAAGATAGAAGTTATATATAATAGTGATAAAACCTCAGCAAGAGATTACTATATAGATGTTAATAATGGTAATATTGTCGATATAGCATATTATAAATAGAATAAAATAAAGAAAGAAGATAGCTATAAAAGTTATCTTCTTTTTACATATCTGCAAGTGGATTTTTACTTATTGCATCACGAACTTGTTCATTGTTTATATGTGTATATATTTCAGTTGTAGATATACTTGCATGTCCGAAGTACTTTTTGTAGTGCACGTATGTCTACTTCACCATATTGATACATTAGGGTAGCGGCAGTATGTCTTAATTTGTGTGGAGTTATACCTCTAGTACTTATACCTGCTTTTTTAAGTTCTACTTCTAACATTTGTTGTATTGCACGTCTAGATATACGTTTTTTAACAGAGCTTAAAAATAATGCATCTTTATCTTTAATACCTTCTTTAGGACGAACTTCTAAATAATTGTTTATAGCATTTATACATGCCTTATTTAAATAAACCATTCTTTCCTTATTACCTTTACCAATAACAGTAAGTGTATTGTCAAAAAAGTTAATATCACCAATATTAATACCTACAAGTTCTGCAAGTCTTAAGCCTAAATTTAAAAATAATGTTAATATACATACATTTCTAAGAGCTAATGATTTACTTATTTCTCTATTACTATTTGATGTTGCTGCAGTTTCAAGCAAGTTTTTAGATTCTGAAAGATCTAAAAACTTAGGAAGTGTTTTTTCTTTTTTAGGAGTTTCTAAACCTACAGTAGGATTAATATCTAGTGCACGCCTTATAGTACATTCATAATTAAAAAAAGAACGTATTGCTGCAACTTTTCTAGAAAGAGTGGTTGCTTTTAAATTAAATTCTATTTTTAAATAATGTAAAAATGCATGTATATCTTCTAATGTTATTTTAGTAAGTATATTTCTTTGAAGATCTTTTATTTCTATAACTTTTATCTTATTTGAATCTTCGTCTATATTATCATATCTAGCAATTATATATTGAAAAAAATGTTTTAGATCATAATTATACTCACTTACAGTTCCTTTAGACTTATTTTGTATTGTACTTGTATAATCTAAAAATTCATTTAAAAATATAGGGTTTTCTTTTCTTGATATCATTTTATTCTCCTTACCTTAAATATATATTTTAAGTATATATAATAGATAATAAAATTAAAATAGAGTTTACATGAAAATAATACATTATTGTAATATATATACAAATTAAGGACTTGTTAAGATATATTAAAATTATATATATATACATAAGGAGAGATAAATGAAAAAGATAACTAAAATAAATATTACAATTATTTTAATATTATCAATTATAATAAGTTATGGAAGTGTGATTATAAGTATGGCTGCAGAGTCAGAACTTACACTAACACCAAAACCAGAAACAAATAATATACATTTAAAATGGACAGGACCACAAAATAGTTCATATAAGGTATATCAAAAAAAGCCTGGTTCAAGTACTTTTGAAACAATAGGACTTACAGATTTTAGCAATAATGCAACAGATGAAGAAGTAAAGGTACTTAATGTATATCCACACTCTAAAAATATAGGAAAATTATGGGAAGGTTCATCAGCATTTCAAACATTACCTATGGTAAATGTAACATATCTAGATGGCCATACAGAAACAATAGAAAAATCGGCACTTTTAAAAGTATGGATGGAAGGTCGGAACAGCAAATGAAGGTGGTAATATAACAAATTTTCAAGCATATGGTAAGAATCCAGCAACAGGTAGGCAAATAATAAAAGTTACAAATGTTAAACAGAAAGATTTTGAAGCTAATCCTAATATGATATGGGATTATGATGTGATGATGTATGGGACTTGGGATAGTAATGCATTTAACTTATTATCAGATAATGCTATTAATATAATATCTGATTATATTGCAAAAGGTAAAGGGGTTCTTACAGGACATGATACAATAGGAGCAGGAATTGGTTGGAATGGTATGTCAAAGATTGCATCTAAATTTAATATTGCTATAGGAGTTTGGGGAAATAGTCAGCATCTTGGATATGATTATAATTATCAATGGTTTGTTGGATCAGATAAAATTAAAATATCAAAGAAAGGATTTTTAACACAATTCCCATGGAATTTAGGACCTGTTCGGAACTGTATTAAATATTCCATATACACATACAGCTTCTAATGCAGCAAAAGGAAATACGTGGATGGAATTTGAAAACCCAAATGTTATTGATGTATTGGAAAATGGTATAATGAAAGATGAAACGGCATTACCTAAAGGGGCAAACTATAGGTATTATCTAACAACATGGAATAATACAGCAATGATACAAACAGGACATAGTAATGGTAATTCAACAGAAGATGAAAGAAAAGTTCTTGCAAATACATTATTCTATTTAAAACAATTAACAAAAAAGACAGAAGTATTAGATAATTCAGCAAGAGATATAGCAGATCCAAATAAAGTAGAAGGTATATCTACAATAGTAAATGAAAATAATAATACAAGTGTTAAATTTAGGAAACCAGAAGATAATCGGAAGTAAATATGAATATTATGTAAAAGGACTAAATGGAGATAGAGAGTTTACAAGTGATACAAAGAGTGCAACAATAACAACAGGAGTAAAGAAATATAAGTATATAGTAGATGAAAACCCAGCAAATCCAGAACATGGAGCACTTTTAGAATCAGGAAGAGAGTATGAAAGTAAGGGAGATACAGAAGATATAGATATAGGAAGTATTACATATAATGATAATAGACCTAAATATATACATATATGTGCAATAGATGGAGCACGGAAATGTATCAGAAACATATACACAAAAGTTAGAACCTACAAATCAAGAATTAGAAGTAACAAAAGAAGTAGTAAATAATAATAAGGAGTATAAGGTAGGAGATAAAGTAACATATATAGTTAAGGTGAAGATAAAAGAAAATAAAACAAATAAGGGAAGAGTAAGTAATGTAAGTGTAGTAGATACATATAATAATACATATTTAAAACTAGTAAAAGAAAGTATAATAAAAGATAATAATATAGTAGTAAATATAGATACTCTTCGGAAAAGTAAATATAACAATACCAAATATTAACTATGGAGAAATAAAAGAGATTAGATATGATATGGAAGTGTTAGATCCAGCTAACCGGAAAAAATGATGTATCAAACAATGTAATAGCTATAGGAGAAAGTATTACAGGAAAACCTGGCAATCGGAAATGATAGTAAAACAATAAAAGTAAATGATCCTAAGATAGATATACAAAAAAGTGTAGATAAATTAGAATATAAGGTTCGGTGATGTTGTAACATATACTGTAAAGATAAAAAGTTTAGTTCCAGGTACAACTATAAACAATGTAAATATAAAAGAGATGATACCAAAAGGATTAGACTTAAAAGAAG
>ERZ772945.1196-NODE-1196-length-18936-cov-17.643504_pt1 | contig 18936 bp, 16 predicted proteins | sample MGYA00511681_ERZ772945 | MGnify/ENA primary metagenome ERZ772945 (study PRJEB29015, sample SAMEA2737943) | human oral metagenome | biome: human oral; feature: human-associated habitat; material: dental | place: China | collected 2143 ...
CCTGGTAGGTGATCTTCTTCTCCTCGTCGCCCTCGGCCAGGAACGCCATCTCGTTTCCGACGCGCTTCTCCAGCGTGCGGAATCCCTGAACGGCCAGCGAGCCGTTCGTGGTGCCCGAGAAGCGCAGCGCCATGTTCGCCGCCTTGATCGCGGTGTCGCACAGGGGCGCGCCCTCGCCGGCGTTGCCGTCCATGGGGGCACGGCCGTTGAGGTCGCCGAGCTGGTCGAGCGCCTCCTGCACGTTGTACGCGACGCCCTTGGCGGCCAGGCCGGCCTTCGCCAAGAGCGGGCCCATGCGGTCGAACTTGTATCCGACCTGCGTGTAGTCGCGCTCGATCGGGACCAGCTTCGGCATGGTCTTGCCGGGCGTCCAGGTCTGCTCGGGAACAACACCATCCGCCATGGTCATGGCGTCCGGCGAATCGTGACCCAGCGGAACCGCGACGACGTCCGTCTGCGTACCCAGGTGGTCGCCGGCCAGGCGCCCCACGAGGTGCGCCAGCGTCTGGAACACCTCGAAGTCGGTGCGCGCCTCCCACGGCGGGTTCACGGCCTCGTCGAAGCAGTGCATGAAGGGGTGCATGTCCGTGGAGGACAGGTCGTGCTTCTCGTACCAGGTGGCGGCCGGAAGCACGACGTCGGAGTGCAGCGTCGTCGAGGTGTTCCGGAAGTCCGCGACCCACATGAGGTCGAGCTTGCCGGGGTGAGCCTCGCGCCAGTTGACGGACGCGGGACGGTTGCCCTCGTCCAATTCCTCGGCGTTGACCTCGTTACCGGTGCCCAGCATGTGACGCAGGAAGAACTCGGTGCCCTTCGCGGACGAGCCGAGCAGGTTCGTCCGCCAGTTCGCGAGGATCTTCGGGACGTTGTGGTGGGCGTCCGGGTCCTCGATCGCGAAGTGCAGGCGACCCTCACGCAGCTCCTGGGACACGTACTGCGCGGGGGCCATGCCGGCCTCGGCGGCCTCGCGCCCCAGCTGGGTCGAACCCTTGGAGAACGTCGGGTAGCAGGGCATCCAGCCGCGCTGAACCGACTCGACCAGGGTGTCCACCAGCTGCTTGCCGTCCAGGTGCGAGGACTTGATCGGGTTCGCCATGGCCGAGGCCGGGGCCCCGTCGTAGCGCCACTGGTCGGTGGTCATGTAGTACCAGCCGGTGGAGATCATCTGGCGCGGCGGGCGCGCCCAGTCCAGGGCGAAGGTGAAGGAACCCCAACCCATGATCGGACGGACCTTCTCCTGACCCACGTAGTGGGCCCAGCCGCCACCGTTGCGTCCCTGGGTGCCACACATTTCGGTCAGCGCCAGGAACGTACGGTACATCTCGTCGGAGTGGTAGTAGTGGTTCGTGCCGGCGCCCATGAGGATCATGGAACGGCCCTGCGTCTCGACCGCGTTGGCGGCAAACTCGCGGCCGATCTTGATGGCGGCCCCGGCGGGCACCGACGTGAACTCCTCCTGCCACGCGGGGGTGCCCGGCGTGGAGGCGTCCATGTAGTCGGCGGGCCACTGACCCGGCAGGCCCTCGCGCTCGACCGCGTAGTGCGCCAGCAGGATGTCGTAGACGGTTGTCACGAGGCGGCCGTTCACTCGGCGCACGGGCACGCCGCGCAGCACGTATCCGCCGCCGATGGATGCCTGGCCGGGGGCCGCGGGCAAATCGAAGCGCGGCAGGGCGATCTCGACGCCCTCCCACTCGTCCGTGTCCATGATGGACAGCACCGGATCAACCCCGTCGAGGTTGAGGTTCCAGTGGCCCGCTCCCTCCTCGCCGAAGCGGTCCGCCAGCGTGCCGCCCGGGTCCTTGACCGTGCCGTCGGCCTCGATGACGAGGGGACGGAACTCGTTGTTCTCGGTGCGCTCGGTCGTGCCCTCGGGCATCTTGGCGGCCGTGAGGAACTTGCCGGGGACCAGCGTCGTCGGATCGATACCCTCGTGGGCACCCTCGCCGACCTCGCCAATCTCCACCAGGAAGGGAGAGTCCGTGTAGCGCCTCATGTAATCCAGGAACATCGGCTCGCGCTTGCCGACGTGGAACTCCTTGAGGATGACGTGGCCCATCGCCTGGGCCAGAGCGCCGTCCGTACCCGGCTGGACGCGCAGCCAGTCGTCCGCGAACTTCGTGTTGTCCGCGAAGTCCGGGGACACGACGACGACCTTCTGACCGTGGTAGCGGGCCTCGGCCATGAAGTGCGCGTCGGGGGTACGGGTCAGCGGCAGGTTCGTGCCCCACATGATGAGGTACTGCGAGTTGAACCAGTCGCCGGCCTCGGGCACGTCCGTCTGGTCGCCGAACACCTGCGGGCTGGCCGGGGGCAGGTCCGCGTACCAGTCGTAGAAGGACAGCATGGTCGCGCCGATGAGCTCGTGGAAGCGCGCGCCCGCCCCGTAGGAGATCATCGACATGGCGGGGATGACCGAGAAGCCGGCGATGCGATCCGGGCCGTACTGCTTGATCGTGTGGACGTAGGCCGAGGCGACAATCTCCATCGCCTCTTCCCAGGTCACGCGGACCATGCCGCCGCGACCACGCTGCGACTTGTAGGCGCGCGCCTTCTCCGGGTCCTCCACGACCGCGGCCCACGCGTCCACGGGATCCCCGAGGCGGTTCTTGGCCTCGCGGAACATGTCCAGCAGGACACCGCGCACGTAGGGGTACTTGATGCGGGTCGGCGAGTACTCGTACCAGCTGAACGCGGCGCCGCGCGGGCAGCCGCGGGGCTCGTACTCGGGCATGTCGGCGCCGGTGGACGGGTAGTCCGTCTGCTGGGTCTCCCAGGTGATGACCCCGTCCTTGACGTAGATCTTCCAGGAGCACGAACCGGTGCAGTTCACGCCGTGGGTGGAGCGCACGATCTTGTCGTAGCTCCAGCGCTCGCGGTAGAAGGAGTCGCCTTCGCGTCCGCCCTCAAGGAAGAGCTGGCGCGCGTCGGCGGAGGCCTTGCCGCGACGCAGCCACGAGCCGAGCGCAAACAGGGTCGCGCCGGTCGCGGGCTTGACCTCGCCGCCGTAGGTCGGGAAGGTCATGTCGGATTCGAGATTCGTCATGGGGTGCTCCTGAGAGTCGATTGACGAGGCAGTGACAGGTCCACTGCGCACCGCGCAGTGAGGAGTGGATCAGCCGGGGAACGGGGCGTTCTTGCGCGCGTACATGATCCAGCACAGGACCGAGCACAGGGAGCAGAAGATGGCGCAGCCCAGGAAGAAGGCCCATGCACCGCCAGTGCCGACCGCGGAGAGAGCGACGCCGACGAGGAAGGGGCCGAGGGACGCGATGGCGGAGGTGAAGCCAATGGCGCCGCCGGCCTGGCGGGCCGGCATGATCATCGGCATCTGCTTGAAGGTACCGGCGTTGCCGAAGCCGGAGAACAGGAACATCGCGAGCATGAGACCCAGGAAGATCCTGAAGTCCACCATGCCGGTGGGGTTGTACAGGACCCAGGCGATACCGGCCAGGGTGATAGCCATGCCGACGCCGGAGATGAAGGTCCAGATGGCGCCGCCCATGCGGTCACAGAAGACGCCCCAGGACATGCGGATGATCGAGCCGATGAGGGGGCCGAGGAAGGCGTAGGTCGCGCCCAGGACCGGCAGGTCGAGGGAGGACTCGCGGCCGAACTGGTTGTTGATGAGCAGGCCGAAGACTGCGGAGAAGCCGGAGAACAGGCCGAAGGTCATGACGTAGAGGATGGTCATGTACCAGGTGTTGGGGTTGGAGAAGATGTCCAGCTGCTGCTTGATGTTGGCCTTGACGGGAACGTCGCGCAGCCAGATAAAGGCGAGGATCGCGGCGACGATGCACCACGGGATGAAGAAGGCTGCGGCGTTGTAGACCCAGATGTGCTCACCGGCATGGTCGCCAGTGGCCTGCGTCTGCGGGGCCAGCCAGGTAATGCCGAAGAGGCCGAAGCCCATGAGGATGGGGCCGACCAGCTGGATGACGGACAAGCCGAGGTTGCCGATGCCGCCCTGCAGACCGAGGGCCGTGCCGGAGAGGCGCTTGGGGAAGAAGTAGCCGGTGGAGGGCATGTAGCCGGAGAACGCGCCGCCACCGATGCCACACATGAAGGCCAGGGTCAGCAGGACCCAGTAGGGGGTCGTGTTGTCCTGGACCGCGTAGAACCAGCCCGCCATGGGCAGGATGCACAGCAGGGAGGTGATGCCCACGAGCTTGCGCGTGCCGATGAGCGGGGGAAGGAACATGTAGATGAGGCGCAGGATGCCGGCGGCCAGGCCGGGCAGAGCGGTGAGCCAGTAGAGCTGGGACTTATCCAGGTTGAAGCCAAGAAGCGTCAGCTTGGGCGCGATCGCGCTGGGCAGGAACCAGACGCAGAACGCCAGGATCAGCGAGTAGGTCGTGATCCACAGCGTGCGCCACGCGAGCTTCGAGTCCCACGTGGACTCGTCGTTGGGGTTCCAGTCAGTGAGCAAGTAGCGGCTCTTCTTGGCCGCGGGTTCGGTCGCGCTCATGGCTCTCCTCGTCTGTCAAGGGGCGTCCGATTTCATATGACGGACACTCATTAACACGGAGAGTACCAAGGGAAATACCATTCCCCCCGCGATCACATTGGGACGTACGTCACCCTTGAAACGTAGCCGAAAACTCCTCCACCCAGTAACCATCCGATCGTTGAAATACCGGCAACCGGACGCCGTTACATCACACCAGCGTTACGGAATTAGGGCGGGTCTATCCCCCGATACGGCTCATGGTGCGCGAGGGGCGCGCGAATGCATCGACATTCAGGCCGTGCGCGGCCGGCTTCGCCCACATCGCATCCGCCCAGCGCTGGGCGATCTGGCGGTCCGTTCCGCCCGAGCGCAGCAGGTCCCTCAGCGAGGTTTCCTCGGTGGAGAACAGGCAGGATCGCATCATCCCATCGGAGGTGAGGCGGGTGCGATCGCACGCCCCACAGAAGGGCGCGGAGACGGATGCGATGACGCCCAGCCTCTTACTCGGGTCGCCATCGACAATCCAGCGCCCCGCCGGGGAATGCGGGTCCTCGCGAGGCGCGGGAGTCAGGGTGTGGCGAGTGCTCATGATGTGCAGGATCTCGTCGGCGGTGAGGATACTGCGTCGATCCCAGGTGTTGGCGGGACCAATCGGCATCTGCTCGATGACGCGCAGCTCGATGCCTCGGTCCAGGCAGTAGTCGACCAGGTCCGGCAGGTCGGCCTCGTTCATGCCGCGCAGCACCAGCGTGTTGACCTTGATGGGGCTCAGCCCCACCCTCGCCGCCGCCTCGATCCCCTCGAGCACATCCCCCAGACGATCCCGGCGGGTGATGGCCGCAAAGTGCTCGGCATCCAGCGAATCAAGCGAAATATTCACGCGCTTCAGGCCCGCGTCCCTGAGCCCCTGAGCCCGCTTGGCCAGACCGAGCGCGTTCGTCGTGAGGGCCAGGTCGGGCACGTCCCCACGGTCGGTGCGCAGCTGGGAGCACTGCGCGATTATCCCCTCCAGGCCTCGTCGCAGGAGCGGCTCACCGCCGGTGAAGCGGACCTGGCGGATCCCGAGCTCCTCGACGCCGATGCGCACCAGCCGCACCACCTCGTCGTCCGTCAGCGTGTCCTCGGTGGGCAGCCAGTCGAGCCCCTCGGGCGGCATGCAGTACGAGCAGCGCAGGTTACAGCGGTCGGTCAGCGATACGCGCAGGTCGCGGGCGATGCGCCCGAAGGAGTCGACGAGACGCAGGGGCGCGTCCCGCATCGCGGGGGGCGCCGCGGCAGAGACGGAGGCGAACTCGACAGACATGGCGCAACCCTATCGCCATTTGTCCCGAGTCCGCCCCTCGAAAAAACAAGGAAGAACGGCGCGAGGCTGCCGAGGCCTCGGCACTGAGAGAAAGGAAACAGCTCCCGGCACTGACGCCCGGCTCGACTCGGGGACTAACGTTATTCCACCGCCCGCTCACCGATCACGAGGAAAATCATGCGCGCCGGCGGCATGCAGGCCGAGGACGCTCGCACGCCCCTCGCGGACGGCACCCTGGTGAAGACCCCCTCAGCCCCCATGCCACCGCGACGGTCCCAGCCCCGCCTGCGCGGGAGTCCCAGCCCCGCCGACACGTGCCGCGTCGCGCCACAATCCAGGCAGCCCCGCCTGCGCGGCGGTCCCGTCAGTCGCCCGGGAGGGGGTTTTTCTACATCTTGCTCCCACACCCCCGCGAGCACCGGCGTGTCGACGCAAAGATGTAGAAATTCCCCCTCTCTCTCGCCCGTCGCCACCGTAACCACCAATCCCAGCCATAACCTCGTTCGACGCCATCGCAACAAAAACACGCGTACCCACACGCTAAATAGTCAGACCAATTCATCGCATATAAACAAGAACGAAACGATATTAACCGCGCTAAAATCAATCCATGGATCCCAACCACGGGGGCATTGAGGCCCCCTTCATCCTTGGAATCGTTGAGCGCGCAATTCTCCGCGTCCCGCGCTCCAGCCACCACGGCCTCACGAAGGTGCCGACTGCGACGCGGATCGCGGGCAGGACGTACCTTGACCTGGCGCGTCTGGAGAACATAGACGCCAGGCAGCTGCCGGAGGTCGTGCTCGCCGCACGGCTGTATCACCTCGCGCACACGCACCGGGCCATGGTGATCATCGGCCAATGCGCGCTCTGGGCGCACGGCGACCCGAGCGACCCACCACTGCCTCCCATCACCGTCGCGTCATCATCGCCATCCGCCCCCATCAGGCTGCCCGCCGTCACGGTCGGCACCCACAGGTTCCCGTCGGTCACCATCAAGCCTCGCCACGTCTGCCGCCTTCCGAGCACAGAAAACGTCGGCGACCTCTTTCTCGAAACTCCGCAGAGCGCTCAAGTCACGATTGCCCGCACGTCACCCAACCCGCGCTCCGCATTCGTTCAGCTCTGCATGATCGGCTACGAATTCACCCACTTCGACAACTTCCACCTCACGAACTCCCGACTGAACGAAAAGTACTGGAAGACGCTGCTGCGCGCGCAGCTCGCCGGTCTCGGAAAAAGCGCTCGCGGGCGCGCGCAAGCTCGCTGGATGATCACCCACGCCGACGCTGGGTGCGCCTCCCCCGGAGAGGCTCGCGTGCTTTACGAGTTGCGCGCCGCGGGACTCACGGGGATCCGCACACAGGTCGAGGTACACACGCGCGGACGCCGCTACTTCATCGATTGCGCGTTCCCCGCCGAAAAAGTCGGCATCGAGTTCGACGGTCGCGCCAAGTATGGCGACGACGCCCGCAGCATCCACTCCTCGCTTGCCCGCGAGCGCGAGAGGCAACGACGCCTCGAAGCTGAGGGCTGGCATATCATCCGAGTCGGTTGGCACGACCTTGACCACCCGGGGGAGCTGATCGCTCAGATTCGCGCCGCGCTCGCCGCGCGCGTGGGGTGAGAACGGGTGCGCCGACGCGACGACGCTGCCTGACGCCGCGCTCACCGCGCGCGTGGGGTGAGAACGGCTCCGGCCACTCAACGAGGCGGGGGGTTTTGCGACATTTATGGCCTCGCCGCGGCGTGTCGCCGGCGTGTCGCGCTCCTCGTGTAGAAATTCCCCCCGGTGGCCGAGCGCGTCCGCACGCCGGACTGTGGCCACGGCAGCTTAGGCATTCCCCCGTGGCCTCGCCGCAGCGGGAACCACCGTATCGCGCATCCGGCGTCGACATTGCCCCCCACCGATCAGCCAGCCCACCCGAGCAAGCCACGACCACGCGGCGCCGCCGCCACCTCGTTCCCCTCGTGATGCCCGCGCGCACGTCTCTCGTACCCGACCTACCCCTACACTGGTTCCATGCATGACCCCGCTTTGTCAACCGCCCAGCACCGCGAGCTGATCGAGGCCCTCGCGCTCAGCCATATCCTGGCCCCCGAGGTGCTGCCCGCCGATCAGTGCCTGGGGCGTCGCCTGGCGCTCGATCTTGCCGCCCTGGCACCCCTTCCTCCCTTCACGAACTCGGCGATGGATGGTTTCGCCGTGCGCCGGGACGACCTGCGGGGCGAGGGGCCGTGGACGCTGCCCGTCGCTGGCGACATTCCGGCGGGCGACACGCGGGACAACCACCTGGAGGCGGGAAGCGCGTGGCGCATCATGACGGGGGCGCCGATCCCTGCGGGTGCGGACACCGTCGTCAAGGTCGAGCACACGGATCACGCGGCGGGCGTCGCCCAGGCTCCGGACACCGTGGAAATCCGCATCGCCCCGGCACTCGGCGCGAATGTGCGCGTCGCCGGCGAGGCACTCGCCGAGGGGGCGCCCATCCTGGCGGCTGGCCAGCTCCTCGACGGGACTGCGCTGGCGGCCGCGATCTCGGTGGGGCACGGCAACCTGCCCGTACTTCCTCGCCCTCGCGTCCTCGTCGTCACGACGGGCACGGAGCTCAGGGCAGCGGGAGAGGAACTCCAGCGCGGGCAGATCCCCGACTCCAACAGCATTCTCCTGCGCGGCCTCGTCGAGGAGGCCGGGGGACGGGTGGTGGCACACCTGCGCACCGGAGACACCCCCAGCGAGCTGCGCCGGGCGCTGGACGAGGCCCCCGAGGCGGACCTCGTCCTGACCGCCGGCGGCATCTCGGCTGGCGCCTACGAGGTGGTGCGCCTGACGCTCGGGAGGGACGCGGGATTCCATCACGTCTCGCAGCAGCCGGGCGGGCCGCAGGGCGTGGGCTCCACGGCGGTCGGGGCGAGCGGCGCGGACACCCCCGTCATCTGCCTGCCGGGCAACCCGGTGTCCGTGTTCACCACCTTCCACATGTACGTCGCGGGCGTGCTCGCGGTGATGTCCGGCCTGGTCGCGCCCGAGCACGGTGCGACGACGCCCAGCGCGATCACGGCGCGCGCCCGCGTGGGATGGGACTCGCCGCGCGGCAAGACACAGTTCATTCCCCTGTGCTTCGTCGACGAGGCTGGCGAGAGGGCCGACGACGTCTTGTCGTATGATCGCCGCGGCGGCGAGGCCTGGGTCGCCCCCGTCCATCCCCTCGGGTCGAAGTCGCACCTCGTCGCGTCGCTGGCACGCGCGCGCGCCGTCGGCGTCGTACCTCCCGAGTGCGAGGCCGTCACGCCAGGCCAGGAGCTGGCGGTTGTCCCGCTGGTGGGCTGAGGCTCGCCCGCGCTCGGCACTCCGAGTCCCTACTGTCCGAGAGGAACACCCATGAGGTTCACGCACCTGAACGACGAGGGCTCCGCCTACATGGTGGACGTCACCGCTAAGACCCCGACCGTGCGGCAGGCCAGCGCCGTGTGCCGCGTTGACTGTTCCGAGGAGGTCATGCGGGCGCTGCGCGAGGGCACCGTGCCCAAGGGCGATGTCCTGGCCGTTGCTCGCGTGGCTGGCATCGCCGCCGCCAAGCGCGTTCCCGATCTGCTGCCCCTCGCCCACACGATCGGCGTCCACGGGTGCGAGGTGGACCTGTCTTTGCGGGAGGATCACGTGGCGATCCGCGCGACGGTTCGCACGGCAGACCGCACGGGTGTGGAGATGGAAGCGCTGACGTCGGTGACCGTGGCCGCCCTGGCCATCGTCGACATGGTCAAGGGCGTGGATCGCAGCGCCCGGATCCGGGACGCAAAGATCGTCGCCAAGTCGGGTGGCCGCAGCGGGGATTGGGTGCGCCCCGCGGACCCGGAGGACTGAGCAACCCCGGAGAGCTGAGCGCCCCCGGAGAGCTGAGCGCCCCCGGAGGACAAATGACACCGAAGCGAACGGCGGCCGACGAAACGCGCTGCGGGCGAGGCGCCGAGGCGCCGCCTCCCGGATGCCCCGCCTAGGCGCGCGGGTGGTCTCCGCCGCCGAGCTGGTCGAGAACGTGGGAGATGAGCGGGCCCACGACGGCGACAGCGTCGGCGACGCCGCCGCGAGATCCGGGGGCGTTGACAACGAGTGCCCCCTCGCCGCTCCGTCGGGTGACGCCGACGAGGCCACGGGAGAGCACCGCCGAGGCCACCGAGTTTTCGCCGCGACGCCGCACCGCGTCGGCCATCCCGTCGATTCGCGTGGAGAGGAGAGGCTCGGTGGCCTCCGGGGTTACGTCCCGCGGGGATACCCCCGTGCCACCGGTCGTGAGGATGAAGCGCGCGCCGTCGGCCTCGGCGCCGCGGATAGCGCCGCGGATGGCGTCGATGTCGTCGGGAACCACCACGAGGGTCGCGTCGACGCCGTAGTCGGCGAGCAGGCGCACCGCGAGGGGGCCGGAGAGGTCCTCCGCCTCGCCCGCCGAGCAGCGATCGGAGACGGTGATGACGCGCGCGCGGGTCACGTCAGTGCCGCGCGCTTCCGCGCCGACGCGCCGACCGACGCACGCGAATACCGGAGGTAACCGGGTCGACGTCGTTGAACTGCCGGGGCGAGAGTTCGTAGTCGACGCGGTGAGCGGGCTCCGGCTCGAAGGCCTGCGGGAGCGGGCGGCGGCTCGCGTCCGTGACGCGCTGGGTGGCTCGCTGCGGGAACGCGGGAGGGGCGGGAATCGGTTCGAGGACCTCACCGACGCGCGGCTGGCTGGCCGCCGCGGGGCGTGTCGGCGCAGCGGGGCGCGCGGGTGCCGCAGTAGGCGCAGCGGCGGGCTGCGTGGGCGCAGCGGGCGCACGAGCGGGCTGGGCCGACGTGTAGGCTCCGTCGGGCACCACCGCGGTGGGGCGAACGCGAACGGGACGGATCTGGGGAACCGACTTCGTGACGGGGCCGCGGGCGCCCTCGGGGGCGCTGAGCATCCCCTGTGCCAACGTCATGTCACGCGGTATGGGACAAGGGGACAAGACCGACCCCGTCGCCGTCGCCCGTCGGGGGAAGCGACGGGCGCTCCCCCTCGGACGGGCGGGCGCGAAGGCGGCAGCGGCGGGGCGTCCGGCGCATGCAGGATCGACGACGCCGCGGGGACGTCTGCCGGGTCGTCCGCGTTGCCGGAGACGCGCTCAGAGAAGGGACGGCCCGCTCGACGCGGCAGGGGCGAGGCCTCGGTACCGCGATGGCGAGACAGTCCCGCGGGAGGAGGCATCGGGACGGGCTGCCCCTGGGGGCGCGCGGCGGGCGCGACCGGCGCTGCGTGTGCCGCAGGGGCCACCGAGGGGACGACGGGCGCGGAAGAAGCGGGAGGAGCGACGAATGCCGCGGGAGCCGCCGGAGCGTCGGGGGTGATCAGCTGGGCCGGGACGCCCTCGCCGGAGGCGTGCGTGGCGGGGGCCTCGACCCGAGGCGTCGGCGCCTGCGCGGCAAGATCCTCGGGCTCGTGGACGGGGGCGGCCACGACGGGCATCTCACTGGCGGAGCGGCGGCCGATGAAGAAGGAACGCAGCTGCATGGCGGCCTCTTGGGCCAGGACACCACCGATGACCTCGGTGGGGTGCGGCACGCGAGCGTCTCGCAGCACGTCGCGCAGGGAGCCCGCCGCGCCCGCCTTCGGATCCCACGCGCCGAAGACGACACGGTCGACGCGCGAGGCGAGGATTGCTCCCGCGCACATCGTGCAGGGCTCAAGGGTGACGACGAGCGTGCAGCCCGTCAGGCGCCACGTGCCGAGCGCGCATCCGGCCTCGCGCAGCGCGACGACCTCGGCGTGGCCGGTTGGGTCGTGATGACCCTCGCGACAGTTCCACCCTCGCCCGATGATGCGGCCACCTGCATCGACGACGACGGCTCCAACGGGGACGTCACCCGTTTCGCGCGCGCGATTGGCTAGGAACAGGGCCTTGCCCATGGCTTCGCGGTACTGTTCGTTAACTGTCACCCTCCTAGCTTACCGGCCCGAGCACCATTGGGGTAATTGAAGTCCGCGGGGCTGGTGAGGTTCATGTGACACAAGAGCTTGACACCCTCCCATTCCTCGGAAAAGTGGCGAGCTGGCAGCCTTTCCGCGCCGCCCCACCAGCACCAACCGCGCGGTCGGTACACCGGGGTGCGCGGCCCCGCGCGAACGCGGTAGCCTATAACCATGCGCCTCCACGTAGCTAACCACCCCCTGATCACTCACAAGCTCACCGTCCTGCGCGATCGCGAGACGCCGTCGGCGACCTTCCGTCAGCTGGTTGACGAGCTGGTCACCCTCCTCGCCTATGAGGCGACCCGCGAAGTCGCCGTCACCGAGACCGCGATCAACACCCCCGTCGCGCCGACGGTCGGCCTCAAGCTCTCCGAACCTCGTCCGATCGTCGTTCCCGTCCTGCGCGCCGGCCTGGGCATGCTTGAGGGCATGACCCGTCTCCTGCCCACCGCCGAGGTCGGCTTCCTGGGCATGCGCCGCGACGAGGACACCCTTGAGATCGAGACCTACGCCAACCGCCTGCCCGACGACCTGTCGGGACGCCAGTGCTTCGTGCTCGATCCCATGCTCGCCACCGGCCACACCATGGTCGCGGCCACCAACTACCTGTTCGAGCGCGGGGCCAAGGACGTGACCTGCGTGTGCATCCTCGCCGCCCCCGAGGGCGTGAGCACGCTTGAGTCCGCGATCGGCGACCGCGCCGACGTCAACGTCGTCGTCGCAGCCGTCGACGAGCGCCTGAACGAGAAGTCCTACATCGTGCCGGGCCTGGGCGACGCAGGCGACCGCCTCTACGGGATCGTCGACTGACGCTCCGGGAGGGGCCGGGGAGCCGCGCGAGAACGCGACGATGTGGGGAGGGATTCGTTCCCTCCCCACACTTTTCCCCTCCCAACTGGCCATTGGCCGCGCGTCCTCGCCCATCGGCGAGGCGTTTGCGCAGGTCCGGGAACACTGTGACCTTGCGCTCGTTGTAATGTAAGTCCCTCGAAATTAGCTGACCCTCACCTCATGCTTATCGCATGGCACTGATCCAGACCAATCCCAAGCGCCGCCGGTACGGCGTTGCAGCACTCGCAGGCGTCCTCGGTGGCATCGTCTCCGCCATCGTGAAGTTCGGGTGGGAGGTGCCTCTGCCCCCGCGCACCCCCGAGCGCAACGCGACCAACCCGCCGCAGGAGCTCCTCCAGCAGCTGGGCGTGCCCGAGAGCGTCACGCACCTGAGCTACTCCTTCAACGGCAACGATGGCCTGCCGTGGGTGTCCTTCATCGTCCACTTCGCCTTCGCCATCGGCTTCGCCGTCATCTACTGCGTCCTGGCCGAGCGATTCCCCCAGATCAAGCTGTGGCAGGGCGCGGCCTTCGGCATCGTCGTCTACGTGGCCTTCCACGTGGTCCTCATGCCGCTGATGGGCACTGTCCCCGCCCCGTGGAATCAGCCCTTCGCGGAGCACTTCTCCGAGTTTTTCGGCCACATCATCTGGCTGTGGGTCATCGAGGTCTTCCGACGCGACATGCGCAACCGGATCACCCACGAGCCGGACGCCGAGTTCCCACTCGAGACTCGCACCAACTGAGCACCCTGTTGACGTATGTGCCCCGGAACCAGTCGGTTCCGGGGCACATACGTGTCGGCGTCTTCGGATCAGAAGGCCGGGATGACGGAGCCGTCGGACCAGGTCTCCTGGATGTACTTCTTGACCTGCTCGGAGTGGAGGATCTTCTCAAGCTTGGCGATGGCCTCGGACTTATCGGTCCCGCTCTTCCACACGAGGACGTTCACGGCCGGGTTGCCCTCGGGCGACTCGACAACCAGGGCGTCGCTGGCGATGCTCTTGCCGCCCTCCTGGGCGAAGTTGCCGTTGATGACCGCGTAGTCGAAGTCGTCAAGGGAGCGCACCAGCTGCGGACCCTCCACCTCGCGGAAGTCAAAGTTCTTCAGCTTGGTGACGGTGTTGATGTTGACGTCACCGTCGCCCTCGGGGAGGGAGACGAGGCCCTGCGTGGCCAGAAGCTCCAGGGCTCGCGCCTGGTTGGATGTGTCGGAGATGATGCCGATCGTGCCGCCGTCGGACAGCTCGTCCAGGGACTTGTGCTTGTTGGAGAACACGCCGAGGGGCTCCAGGTGGATGCCCTCGCCAGCCTCAAAGTCGTAGCCGAACTGTTTCTCCGCGTTCTCCAGGTAGGGGACGGTCTGATAGAAGTTGGCGTCGAGATCGCCGTCGTTGAGCGCCGTGTTGGGCTGAACGTAGTCGGTGTACTCAACGATGTCGAGCTTGATTCCCTCGGCGGCAGCGAGGTTATCGTTGACGTAGGTGAGGATCTTCGCGTGGGGCGAGGGCGTGGCGCCCACCTTCAGCGTGACGACGCCGGAACCGTCGGGGGAGGTGGTGGTGGAGCCGCCCGAGCAGGCCGCCAGGCCCAGGGAGGCGACGGCCGCCAGGCCGAAGGCTGCGAGAGTGCGGTGACGCATGGTGCTTCTCTTTCTTGGTTCGTGATGGGATGGATGGTCGAGGCCGGGGTGGCCTCACCGGGTCTGTCAGCGCGCCCGGTGATCCAGGGCGCGGGAGATGATGTCGCCGACCAGCTGAATGACCTGGACGATGAGGATGATGGCGACGACGGTGGAGATCATGACGTCGTCCTGCCAGCGGTTGTAGCCGTAGTTGATGGCCATCTGGCCCAGGCCGCCGCCGCCGACTGCGCCCGCCATCGCGGAGTAGCCGATCAGGGTGATGGCCAGCGTCGTGATCGACTGGACGAGGGCGGGCAGGGCCTCGCGAATGAGGACGCCCCAGCGGATCTGCCGGTTGGACGCGCCCATCATCTGCGCGGCCTCGATCTTGCCCGGATCGACGGCCAGGAGGTTCGTCTCCACGAGGCGCGCGAAGAAGGGCGCGGAGAGGATCACGAGCGGCACGACGGTCGCCAGGGAGCCGGTGGATTTGCCCACGATGAGCTTCGTCAGGGGGATCAGCATGATGATGCCGATGATGAAGGGCAGCGACCGCACGATGTTGACGACGAAGGAGACGCCCTGGTAGACGGCCTTGTTGGGGGTGAGCCCACCCTTGCCGGTCTGGACCAGGACGAGGCCCAGGAGGGTGCCGATGACGACCGCGAAGAGGGTCGACAGGCCCGTCATCATGAGGGTTTCGAGGATCGCGGGGCCGAACTTGTCCGTCAGCGCGGGGTTGTCCAGCCACGTGGGGTCTCCCTTGCCCGCGGGCAGGAGCGCCAGCGCGTGGGCGGCGGTCGCGGCGGCGTTGTGTGCGGCGGTCATTGGTCCCTCACTTCCGCGTGGACGTTGTTCTTGCGCAGCTGCTCGATGATCTTGTCGGCGTGGTACGCGGGGACGGTCAGGGCCAGGCGGCCCACCTGCACGCTGCCCAGGGACTCGAAGGTTCCGGCGGTCACGTCAGCGCCCATCGACGAGGCCAGGTGCAGGACGGTGGCTCCCGTGGGCACGCCCGGGTGCGAGGTGAACACGACGTCGAGGAGGACGACGCCGGAGCCGGCATCGGCGGGGACGTCCACGGTGTCGACGACGGGCATGGGCACGAGCTCGCGGGCGAGCGGCGTGGCGGGGTCGGCCACGACCTCTTCGAGGCTTCCCGTCTGCAGGACCTGCCCGTGGCCCAGGAGGGTCACCGAATCGCAGATCTCGCGAACGACGGCCATCTCGTGGGTGATGATGACGACCGTGACACCGGCGACGTCGCGCACGCGGCGCAGCAGCGCGAGGATCTGCGCGGTCGATTCGGTGTCGAGTGCGCTCGTCGGCTCGTCGCACAGGAGGACGGCGGGTTCGTCGGCCAGGGCGCGGGCGATGCCGACGCGCTGGCGCTGGCCGCCGGAGAGCTGGGAGGGGTAGGAGTTTCCGCGCCCTTCAAGGCCGACGAGCTCGAGGAGCTCATCGACGCGCTGGTTCCGCTTGACCTTGGGTACGCCCGCAAGCTTGAGCGGGTAGCCGATGTTCTCTGCCGCGGTGCGCGCGTCGAGCAGGTTCGCGGCCTGGAAGACCATGCCAATGCGGCGCCGAGCGGCACGCAGGTCAGCACCGGCCAGCGCGCTCAGGTCGCGCCCGTCGACGACGATGTGGCCATCGGTGGGCTTCTCCAGCGCGGTCAGGCACCTGATGAGCGTGGACTTACCCGCGCCAGACCTGCCGACGATCCCATGGATGGATCCTCGTTCGACGTGCAGGTTCACCCCATCGAGCGCGACAACCTGGCCGCCGTTTTTCACGGGGTAGACCTTGGACACCCCGGTGAGGTCAATCATATGCTTCTCCGTTACTGGGCCGGTCGGCCCGCACGTTCAGCATATGGGGGGCGGATACGCGAGCGCCATGCATGCCGTTACAAAACTTCGTATCGTGGCTAAACCCTCACCGATCAGTGCACATACCTCGTAACGCCGCGCATTCGCGGGGTCGGTACACCGCCCTCGCACCATCGAAACCCGGGCGAGGCGCCGCGCGCACCCCAGCCCCGCTCACCCAACGCCGCGCTCGCCCAGCTGTTCCCCGGCCGAGGCTCCGCTCACCGAGGCAGTCCCACGCGCGACGCACGGCCGAGGCCCCGCTCACCCGGCGAGGGCGATGCCCGCCACGGCGGCCGCCCACGATGCCGCCCAGGTGCCGAACGCGAGCGCCAGGCTACGCCCCCGGAAGCCGTCCGCCCACAGGGTGACCGAGTCCACGACGGCTGTTGAGAACGTCGTGAAGCCGCCCAGGAACCCCGTTGACACGATCGGCATTATCTCGGCGGGCACCGCCTGGGTGGCCACCCCGGCGAGGAAGCAACCCAGGACGTTGACGACCAGTATTCCCAGGCGCCCTGCCGCCGGATCGCCCCAGGCCGACAGGCCCCGCTGCGCCGCGCGGTCCAGCCAGAACCTCGCGCACGCCCCCGCGCCTCCCGCCAGGGCGACGGCCGCGTACACGGCGACGTTCACGCTTGATCGCCCCCTGCCCTCCGTGCAGCTGCCGCGCGCCCGGTATCGCCCAGCCGTTGCCCAACCTCCGTGCCCGCCCACGCGCACGCCCCGCCCAGGGCCAGCAGGCCCAGGGACTGTGCGACGGCCTCGGCGACTCCGTTGAGAGAGGCGTAGCCCACCGAGGCGATGATGTAGGTTCCGTAGGTGGTAAACGCTCCGGCGAAGCCCGTTCCGGCCAGGAGCCTGAGGCGGCGCAGCGACGACGGATCCCCCGCTCCGCTCGCGATCCTGCCCGCGACCCACGCGCCGAGCAGCCCCAGGCCGAACGCGCCCAGCGCGTTGACCGCCAGCGTCGACCACGGAAGAAAAAGGCCTCGCGCCGGGTACATTGCCGCCACCTGGTCCAACGCGGCGCGGGCGGCGCTACCCGCGACCCCGCCCGCTCCGACCACGACAGAGTCGGGTATCCGTGTGCGTCTCATGGCGCCACTGTACGCCCTGGGCGAGCGACTTCTGGGATGCGGGGCTCCTACACTGGCAGGCATGACGAATACCGGACGCTTCGCGCCCTCCCCGACGGGCGATTTTCACCTGGGCAACCTGCGTACCGCCATCCTGGCCTGGGCGTGGGCACGCACGAGCGGACGCCGCTTCGTCCTGCGCATCGAAGACATTGATCGGGCGCGCGCGGGTTCCGCCGACCGGCAGATAGCCGACCTGGAGGCCATCGGAATCGACTGGGACGGGGACCCGCTCGTGCAGACGACGCGGGCCGACGCTCACGAGGCCGCCCTGGAGGAGCTGGCCGCGCGCGGCCTGCTCTTCGAGTGCTACTGCTCCCGTCGCGACATCCGCGAGGCGGCCTCGGCGCCCCACGTGCCGCCCGGCCACTACCCGGGGACATGCCTGTCCCTGAGCGAGGAGGAACGCCGCGCCCGGCGCGAGGCGTTGGCGGCCCTCGGTCGCGCACCCGCGCTGCGCCTGGCTGCCCCCTGCCCGACCTGGACCGTCACCGATGAGCTTTACGGCGACTACACGGGGCCGGTCGACCACTTCGTCGTTCGCCGCGCCGACGGGGTTCCCGCCTACAACCTGGCGGCCGTGGTGGACGACGCCTTCCAGGGCGTCGATCAGGTTGTGCGAGGCTGCGACCTGCTCTCCCAGGCACCGGCTCAGGCACAGCTGGCCCACCTGCTGGGTGCCCCCGTGCCGACGTACGCCCACGTTCCCCTCGCGCTCTCCCGCTCGGGTGCTCGCCTGGCCAAGCGTGACGGGGCGGTGACTCTGCGCGACCTGCGAGACCTGGGGTGGTCCGCCTCGGATGTCGTCGCCTTCATCGGCGAGTCTCTGGGCGTCTCGGGCGCTCGGCGCGCGAGTGACATCGCGCGGGCGCTGGGGATCGAGGGCCTGCGCGCCCTGCCCACCGACCCGTGGGTGGTGACTCCGCCCATCGGGCGGCAGGCCTGATCCGGGTGGAGCCGTGAGCGACCGGGGGGGCGCGGTTGGCTCGGACGGAAGGCGCGGTTGGTGAAGCCCGCGAAACCCAGACCACCCCTGCTGCAGGGCACGCGCCGCTTGAAGGGCAATTTCGGAAGGCAGGGGCGCTTCCGGTTTCATATCCACGCCCCCGCTGAAACCCAGGCCACCCCTGCTTCGCCAAAACTCCCCATATCAGGCGCCATGGAACCGGCACGGGAGGCCCGGGTTTCACACACGCCCACAACAACCCACACAGGGGCGGGCCAGGTTTCAACCCGCGCCCCCGCTGAAACCCAGACCACCCCTGCTTCACACCCCGCACGCCCCCACGAAACCCAGACCACCCCCGCTTCGCCAAAACTCCCCATATCAGGCGCCATGAAACAGGCACGGGAGGCCCAGGTTTCAACCCGCGCTCCCGCTGAAACCCAGACCACCCCCGCTGCAAGATACGCACCGTTTTAGGGGCAGTTTCAGAAGACAGGGGCGGCCCAGGTTTCATACCCACACGCCTGCTGAAACCCAGACCACCCCTGCTTCACACCCCGCACGCCCCCACGAAACCCAGGCCACCCCTGCTTCGCCAGAACTCCCCATATCAGGCGCCATGAAACAGGCACGGGAGGCCCAGGTTTCATACCCACACCCCTGCTGAAACCCAGACCACCCCCGCTTCGCCAAAACTCCCCATATCAGGCGCCATGGAACAGGCACGGGAGGCCCAGGTTTCACACACGCCCACAACAACCCACACAGGGGCGGGCCAGGTTTCAACCCGC
>ERZ772945.1197-NODE-1197-length-18877-cov-18.973648_pt1 | contig 18877 bp, 12 predicted proteins | sample MGYA00511681_ERZ772945 | MGnify/ENA primary metagenome ERZ772945 (study PRJEB29015, sample SAMEA2737943) | human oral metagenome | biome: human oral; feature: human-associated habitat; material: dental | place: China | collected 2143 ...
CGGGCCGCCTGCGGCGTCGGGTCCGGCAGTCGGCGTGTGCCCGGGCGGGAGCGCACCGGTGCTTGGAGGGGGCGCCGAGCCCGCTGGACCGGCGGGGCCCGCGAGGGCGGATCGGGTGCGCTGCCGGAGCACCAGGAGCCAGCCGGCGCCCGCCAGGACGAGCAGGCCTCCGAGCGCCCCCGTCGTCAGTGCGCACGTGTACAAGAGGGTGGCGCGAGAGAATTCGGGGGAGATGTCGGCGATATCGACGGTGATCTCACCGGTTCCCGTGCAGGAGACGGTGTAGGTTCCGGCTCGTGCGGAGCGGAAGCCGAGCACCTGGCGGGAGGTGCGGGCGGAGTATCCGGTCGTGTCCGACAGTGTCAGCGCCTCGCCCGAGGGCGCCGTCACCTCGCAGCTCAGATTGTGGTCGTCGGAGAAGAGGCCGTACTGCGTGTTCTCCCGCAGGGTGACGCTCCGCCGGGTCCCGTCGCCGGTCACAGGTACGGCCGCGTTGGCTCTGGACGGGTTGGTGCGCAGGGCGAGGACGAGGACGGCCAGGGCGATCAGCAGCAGCGAGGCGCCCAGACGGATGGTGATCCGTGGACGCCTCGAGCGGCGGCGCAGACCGGCCCAGGTGGTGACGATCGCGGAGCCCTGGGCGGGCGGCCGGTTCCACGCCGTCATGGGCGCCCGGCCCCCATGACCGTCCTCACGCTCCGGGCCACTGCCCGGCCCCCGTGTAGCCGGACGAGATCTGCCCCTGGAGAGCCTTCTTGTTGCCCGAGCTGCGCACGCCCAGCCACACGCCGCCGGCGATGAGCAGAGCCACGCCGACGACGCCGAGGGCGATGCCGATCAGGACGCCGGCGACGGTGCCCACCACGCCGCCCATCGAGATGGCGTTGCCGACGTAGACGTCCTGGACGCCGGAGGTGGTGCAGGAGATCGTGTGGTCGCCCGACGCGGTCGTCGTGAAGTGGCCGAACATGGTCTTGTTGTTCAGGGTGGTGGACGTGTCCGACGACGGGGGGCTGACCTGGACGTTGCTGCCGTCGGGCCCGGTCACGTTGCACGTCGAGGAGCCGTTGCCGTACAGCCCGTAGTCGGAGTCGGCCTTCAGCGACGCGGTCGAGGTGCCGGTCGGGGCGATCTGAGCCATGGAGTTGGTGGCATTGACCATGGGGACCGCCGAGACCGCGAGGACGATGGCCGCCACGACGGCCACGACGGCGCCGGCGGCGAGCAGGATGGCCGGGGGTTTGCGGCTCTTGACCGTGGGGCCGGCGGCGGGCTGGGGGGCGCCGTAGCCGTAGGGATCCGGCTGCGGCGGCATCGAAAAAGCGCCGGCGGGCGCGTACGGGTCGGGCTGGGGCATCGTCGGACCCGCTGCGGGAGCGCCGTAGCCGTCGGCCTGCGGGGCCGAGCCCGCGCCCGCGGGCTGCTGCGGATCGGCGGGGTAGGGTGATCCGGAGGGCGGGGGATAGGACATTGGAGAACTCCTCGACGCGGAAGGGGCGGCCCGGCAGTGGCGACCCGGTCCCTCTACCATACGGGTCGTGGACCCGCTGGTACCATACGGGTCGTGGACCCGCTGGTCACGGGGGACCGGATAGGCTTACGGTCATGAGCCACATCCTGTCCTCGGTCGCCTGGCCCTACGCCAACGGCCCGCGCCACATCGGTCACGTCGCCGGCTTCGGTGTCCCCTCCGACGTCTTCTCGCGCTACATGCGCATGGCGGGCCACGACGTCCTCATGGTCTCGGGCACCGACGAGCACGGCACCCCCATCCTCGTGGCCGCCGACGAGGAGGGCGTGAGCGCCCGTGAGCTCGCCGACCGCAACAACAGGGCCATTGTCGAGGACCTCGTCGCGCTCGGTCTGTCCTACGATCTGTTCACCCGGACCACGGCCGGCAACCACTACCGCGTCGTGCAGGACATGTTCCGCACCGTGCGTGACAACGGCTACATGGTCCAGGAGATCACCCGCTCCGCGATCAGCCCGTCGACCGGCCGCACCCTGCCCGACCGCTACATCGAGGGCATCTGCCCGATCTGCGGGACGCCGGGGGCGCGCGGCGACCAGTGCGACACCTGCGGCAACCAGCTCGACCCCACCGACCTCGTCAATCCCCGTTCACGCATCAACGGCGAGATCCCTGAGTTCGTGGAGTCCACCCACTGGTTCCTCGATCTGCCCGCGCTCGCCACCGCGCTGGGGGCCTGGCTCGATGAGCGCGAGGCCTCCGGCACTTGGCGGCCCAACGTCATCAGGTTCTCCCAGAACATTCTCAGAGAGATCAGACCGCGCGCCATGACGCGCGACATCGACTGGGGCATCCCCGTCCCCGGCTGGGAGGACCAGCCCACCAAGCGCCTGTACGTGTGGTTCGATGCCGTCATTGGCTACCTGAGTGCCTCCATCGAGTGGGCGCGCCGCAGCGGGGACCCGGAGGCGTGGCGCAGGTGGTGGAACGATCCCGAAGCCCTGTCCTACTACTTCATGGGCAAGGACAACATCGTCTTCCACTCCCAGATTTGGCCGGCCGAGCTGCTGGGATACAACGGCCAGGGAGCCAAGGGCGGACAGCCTGGTGACCTGGGCGTCCTCAACCTGCCAACAGAGGTCGTCTCCTCGGAGTTCCTTACCATGGAAGGAAAGAAGTTCTCCTCCTCCCACGGCATCGTCATCTACGTGCGCGACTTCCTGGAGCGCTACCAGGCCGACGCGCTGCGCTACTTCATCAGCGCCGCCGGCCCGGAAACATCCGACTCGGACTTTACGTGGGCCGAGTTCGTTCGCCGTACCAACGGCGAGCTGGTCGCCGGCTGGGGGAACCTGGTCAACCGCACGGCCTCCATGATCGCTAAGAAGTTCGGGCAGATCCCGACCCCGGGCGAACTGGAGGAGATCGACCGCGCCCTCCTGGACGCCGTTGAGGCCGGATTCGCTACGGTTGGCAACCTCATCCGCCACCACCGCCAGAAGGCCGCCCTGTCCGAGGCGATGCGGCTCGTTGGGGAGGCGAACAAGTACGTCACCGACACCGAACCCTTCAAGCTCAAGGCCCCCGAACAGCGCGAGCGCCTCGCGACCGTCCTGTGGACCCTCGCCCAGGTGGTCGCGGACCTGAATCTCATGCTCTCTCCGTTCCTGCCCCACGCGGCCAACGACGTCGACCGCGTCATGGGCGGGGAGGGGAGGATCGCCCCCATGCCGCGCATCGAGGAGGTGGCGGAGCTGGACCCGCAGGTGTTGCCCTCGGACTTCGATGGTCGCTCCTCCTACCCGATCATCACGGGCGACTATGCGAGCGTGCCCACCTGGGAGCGTCACCCGATCGCCGTGGGTACCCCGATTGCCAAGCCCACCCCCGTCTTCGTCAAACTCGACGAGGCAATCGTGGACGAAGAGCTGGCGCGCTACGCGAACGCGCACCCCGACGACGTGACCGGCGCGTAGACAACCGGCACGGCTCCTCGCTTGCCCGAGGAGTGTTCGCGGGGTGGGACGCCGGGGTCCCGCCCCGCGCCCCGCATGCTCCCGATGTTAAGTTGGGTGCATGGTCGAAGACTTTCTCGCGTCTGCCCTCGAAGCCGAGGTCGGCTCGCGCGCCCGCCAAGACCCCGACTACCCCCTCTTCCACGTCGCCCCTCCCGTGGGGCGACTCAACGACCCCAACGGGCTCATCGAGGTGGGGGGCACCTACCACGCGTTCTTCCAGTACACGCCCCAGCATCCGCGCAAGCTCGTCTACTGGGGGCACGCCACGTCCACGGATCTGACCCATTGGGACTACCACGCCCCGGCAATCCTTCCCGACACTCGACAGGATCGCAACGGCGCCTATTCGGGCACCGCGATCGAGGTCGGCGATCACGTGGAACTGTGGTACACCGGCAACTACAAGGACGCTGAGACGGGTGAGCGCGAGGCCACCCAGTGCGTCGTCACGACCCGCGACATGGTCCACTTTGACAAGCACGTGCCGCCGATCATTGGCCGTCAGCCGCGCGGCTACACCGCTCACTTCCGCGACCCCCAGGTGTGGCGAGACGCCGACGGCTCCTACCGGATGCTGCTCGGCGTCCAGCGTGAGAACCTCACCGGCGCCGCACTGCTCTACCGATCGACCGACTTGCGCGCGTGGGAATGCGTCGGGGAGATGACCTTCCCCGACGCCTCGGGTGCATTCGATAGCTTCGGATACATGTGGGAATGCCCGAACCTTGTGCGCCTGAGAGACGAGGAGAGCGGGTGCTCCCGCGACGTCCTCATCTTCTGTCCGCAGGGCATCGCCCCCGAGCGTGAGGGCTTTGAGAACGTCTTCCCGTGCGTGGCCGTCGTCGGAGAGCTTGTCGGCACCGAGTTTCGCGGAGCCGACGGCAGCTTCGAGGAAGTCGATCGCGGCACGGAGTTCTACGCGCCCCAAATCATGGCTCGTTCCTCCTCGTCGCTCTCCGACACCCCGACGATTCTCCTCGGCTGGGCGGGAAACGCCGGCGAGGACGACCAGCCGTCGATGGCGTCGGGCGGGTGGGTCCACTGCTTCACCGCGCCGCGCGCCCTCAGCCTGCGCTTGGGCCGACTCATCGCCCGTCCGTACCTCCCCGGCCTTCCGCTCGCCCCGGCGCAGCTGCGCGGGACCCCCGCGGACGAGGACGGGGCGGTAGTCGCGCAGCTGGTGGATTCTCGCTCGTGGCGCCTGGCCTTCGATGCGGCCTACGGTGCGGAGCGGCTGTCGCTGCGCATCGGCGAGGACTCAGGGCTGGAGATCATCCTGGAGGAGCAACGCCTCATCGTCGATCGACAGGGGACGCGCTACCCCCACGGTGGCCGCCGCGTCGTCTCCCTGACGGCGGGGGAGGCCAACCGCGTTGAGGTCGTCCACGACCGCTCCATCACGGAGATCTACCTGGGTGACGGGTCACGCGTGTTCACGACCCGGACGTTCCTGCGCGGAGCGGGGGTCGGTGTGAGGCTCGTCGGCGGGGCGTCCGTGGCGAATCTGCGCTCCGCTCGCGCGGACTGACGCGGCGGCGGTGCGGGTCCGTGGCTCGCGGGCTCGTGTGGGCGGACTCTCAGCCTCTGATCTGAGAAGATGCGCGACAAGCCTTGCGTGAACGAGGCAACAGCACCTACCATGTCAATCGATTGCTACACACCGCCCAGCGCGCTGCGTGACAATGGCGTCGCGCGTGGGATCACAAGAAAGGAATGTGGTCGGCAATGGATCACGCCAAGGTGGCAGGAGAGGTCGTCGACGCGGTCGGCGGAGTCTCAAACATCAGTGCAGCAGCGCACTGCGCGACGCGGCTCCGCCTGGTGATCGCGGACGAATCCAAGATCAACCAGCAGGCCCTCGACGACAATGACGACCTGAAGGGCACGTTCGCCGCCGGCGGCATGTTCCAGATCATTGTCGGTCCCGGCGACGTTGACCAGGTGTACGCCCACATGGTCGCCGACCACGGCGTGCGCGAGGTCTCCAAGGACGAGGCGAAGGAAGAAGCAGAAGCGGGAGGCAATCTCTTTTCCCGCTTCATCAAGATGATCGCCGACATCTTCGTCCCCATCCTCCCGGCCCTGATCGCCGGCGGTCTCCTCATGGCCCTGCACTCGGTCCTCACGGCTGAGGGGCTCTTCGGCGAGAAGTCCGTCGTCCAGATGTACTCGTGGCTGAGTGACTACGACGCGCTCATCAACCTGGTCTCCTCCGCGGCCTTCGCCTCCCTTCCCGTCCTCGTCGGATTCTCCGCGGCGAAGCGATTCGGTGGAAACACCTACCTGGGTGCTGCCATGGGTGCCGCCATGGTCTCCCCCTCGCTCCTGTCCGCCTACTCGATGACGGATGCGGCAGCTGCCGCCAAGTACTGGGCCTACACCGACCAGTCCTCGGTGTGGAACCTGTTCGGCCTGGAGGTCACGAAGGTCGGCTACCAGGCGATGGTCATCCCCACCCTGGTCGTCACCTGGATCATGTGCCTCATCGAGAAGAACCTGCACAAGGTCCTCAAAGGGACGGCGGACTTCCTGCTCACCCCGCTCATCACGCTGCTCATCACCGGCTTCTTGGCATTCGTGGTCGTCGGTCCCGTCACCCGCGAGCTGTCCAACTACCTGACCTACGGCATCAACTGGCTCTACACGTCGCTCGGCCTCTTCGGCGGCCTGATCTTCGGCTTCTTCTACAGCGCGATCGTCGTCACCGGCCTGCACCAGTCCTTCCCGGCGATCGAGATTCCGCTGCTGCCCGCCAACGGTGGCGTCGGCGACTTTATCTTCCCGATCGCCTCCATGGCGAACGTCGCGCAGGGCGCGGCGGCCCTGGCCGTCTTCTTTAAGACCCGCGATGCCAAGCTCAAGGGCCTGGCCGGAGCCGGTGGCGTTTCCGCTGTCTTCGGCATCACCGAGCCCGCGATCTTCGGTGTCAACCTGCGCCTGCGTTGGCCCTTCTTCATCGCCATGGGCGCCTCGGCCATCGGCTCCGCGGGCGTCGCCCTGCTGAACGTGCGCGGTCAGGCGCTCGGCGCCGCCGGATTCGTCGGCTTCGTGTCGATCATTCCCAAGTCGATCCCCGCCTACCTGGCCCTCGAGGTCCTGGTCTTCGTCCTGTCCTTTGGGGCGACCCTCGGCTATGCCCTCACGCGAGGCAAGGTCGACATGGGGGGTCGCTCCTCGGCTCCCGCCGCTTCGACGCCCGCGGGTGCAGTCGGCGCCCCCGCCCCGGTCACGGCCGCCCCGGCGACCGCGGGTGGAGTCGGCGCTCCCGCCCAGGCCTCCGCCGCCGCCTCCTTCAGCGACGAGGCCGCAGCGGATCTCTCGGTGACCTCGCCCCTGGCGGGCACCGTCGTCCCGTTGGAACAGGTCAAGGACGAGTCCTTCGCCAAGGGAATGCTCGGCCCCGGCATCGGGATCGAACCCGCCGACGGCCTGGTCGTCGCCCCCTTCGACGGCACCGTCACGGTTGCGTTCCCGACCGGGCACGCCTACGGCATCAAGGCCGCGTCCGGGGTGCAGGTGCTCATCCACGTCGGAATGGACACGGTCAAGCTTGAGGGAAAGGGCTTCACGCCCCGCGTGTCCAAGGGAGACGTCGTGCGTCGTGGTGACGTGCTTGCCGAGGTCGACCTCGACGTGATCCGAGCCGCGGGCTACGAGACCATCACTCCGGTCGTGGTCACGAATAAGAAGAAGTTCGGAGCGGTCGACCCCGTGGCGAGTGGTGAGGTCCGCCGCGGCGACGCGCTGCTGCAGGTTGCGCCCAAGGAATCATAAGCCCGAGGGGTCCGAAGCAGCGAGTGTGCGGTATGGGCGTCGTGCCTGTACCGCACACTCGCCTTGTGAGCTGGCGGCCTTGTTCTGTCCTCGTGCAGGCCTGACCTGTGATCGAAGCTGGGCCCCCGAGGAGGGAGCGTTCGCCAGCTATTGCGCACGTTTCCACCTCTTCCCTTCGTGGGCAGCGCCGGCGCTCGGGTGAGTGGGTCACTGCGGGTGACAGCGCCGGCGCTCGGGCGAGCAGGTCGCTGCGGGTGACAGCACCCACGCCTGGGCGAGCGGGTCACCGCGGGTGACAGCACCGACGCCTGGGCGAGCAGGTCACCGCGGGTGATCATGCGTTTTGTTTGTTGATACCCGCTCGCGGATAGGAAACAATCACGCGGATAGGTTATGAACACGCGGATAGGTTACTAGCCTATCCGCAAGCCGATAATCTATCCGCAAGCGGACAACCTATCCGCGAACGCGTCTGTGCCTCACCCACACAGGGTCTGGACTGTTCCCGGGTCGGCGGAGGCCGGAGAGTTGCCGCTGGCCCTCGCAGGGGGCAAGGAATACTGCGGGTCGGCGGCAATAGTTGGAAGATCCGCCGCGAGGCCTCTCACGGGGCTAGCGAGCGCCCCCGCAGCAGCGTTCCCGCAAACTCCACGGTGCGGGCAACCCCCGCCCCCGCCTCGTCACGGGGGATGCGTGGAAGGGTTCCATCGATCTGTCCGAGCAGGATCGACACCGCTGCCCGCGCGATCTCCTCGATGGGCTGACGGATCGTCGCCAGGTGCGGGAGGGCACGGCGCATCGTTTCCGTCCCGTCGAAGCCGATGACGGACAAGTCGCCGGGAACCGACAAGTCTCGCGTGTACGCCCATTCAAGGACCTCGGCTCCCGCCAGGTCATCGGTGGCGAAAACGCCGTCAACGGGTTCGAGGGCGTGGGCCTCGTCCAGCGCGTCGCGCACCATCGTGAAGCGCTGGGGTGTTGGGGTATCGAAGGGAACGGTAAGGACCCGCGCGTGCAGTCCCGCCCCCTCCACCTCCGCCCGATAGCCGGCCTCGCGCAGGTTGTGCGGCCCCGAGCGCGAGGTGAGCAGCACCGGATGACGAGAACCCGCCTCCAACAGGGCCCGCGTTGCCGCCGCCCCGGCCTCCTCGTTCGCGCACCGCACGTTCGGGATGGAGGGGCTGAGATCTCGGTCGATCGTCACCAGCGGCATGCGGATAGTGTCGTACTCCTGCAGGCCCTCGTTGTGCGCGCCCGATATGATCCCGTCCACGCGGTTGCCCACCAGCAGGGACAGGTACTCGCGCTCGCGCTCCGCCCGCCCCATCGAGTTGCAGATGAGGATGCGATAGCCCGCCTCGGCCAGGGCGTTCTCAACCTCGACGGCGAGCTCACCGAAGAACGGCAGCGACACCGTCGGCACGATGAGGCCCACCGTCTGGGTGCGCATTCCGTGCAGCGCGCGCGCCAGCGAGTTCGGGCGGTATCCCAGAGTCTCGATCGCGTCCGCGACCCGCCGCTTCGTCTTCTCCGAGAGGTATCCGCGGTTGTTGAGGACCCGCGAGACGGTTGTCAGACTCACTCCGGCGAGTCGCGCAACATCGGCCAGCGTGGGTTCGCGGGAACTCATGCACGCTTTCCTTTCGTCGGTACCGCACCATTGTAGTCGGCGGCAATCGGGTCAGTCGCGCGTCTGGTCGGCGAGGCCCCGAATCGCCGCCGGTGCCCGCTTGCCTCCGCGGGGACAAGCGGGTCACCCAACGCATGGTTGTTCGTCATTTATTGAGGTGATGTATCCCATGTGAGCGTCAACGGTATTGGGTTTCCAACGCGCTACAGACCCCATACGATGGGGGTCACGGGCACCTGTGTCTCACGATGGACATACCCGCATTCGAAAGGAATGACCATGATTTCTCGCACCGTTGCTATTGGTTCCTCCGTTGGCCTCCACGCGCGTCCCGCTTCCGTCCTCGCCGAGGCCGTCGATGACTCTGGCGTTGACGTGACCATCGCGTTTGGCGGGGAGGAGGCGGACGCCGCGTCGCTCCTCGAGATCATGACGCTGGGCGCCAAGCACGGCGACGTTGTCACCCTGTCCACCGAGGACGATTCCGCGGGCGCGGTGCTCGACTCCCTCGTGGAGCTCCTGTCCCGCGACCTCGACCAGGAGTGAGGCGATGACGACGCACCTTGTCCTGCACGGGATCGGCGTGTCCGCCGGAACCGCTGCCGCCCCTGCCGCGATCGTCCAGCCGGCCCCCGGCGTTGACGCCTCCGAACCCGGCAGCGTTGATGCGGCGGCCGACGGGGCGCGCGTCCGAGAGACCCTTGCGGCCGTTTCCGAGCGCCTGAGCGAGCGCGTTGAGCGCGCCCCCGAGGAGACAAAGGCTGTCCTGAAGGCGACCGCGCAGCTCGCAGGTGACCGCGGACTGGCCAAGGCCATCGACAAGAAGCTGAAGAAGGGCCTCGGGCTCACCCAGGCGGTCCACGACGCGGTCGAGGACTACGCCCAGATGCTGCGCGGCCTCGGCGGCTACATGGCCGAACGCGCCACCGACCTGTATGACGTGCGCGATCGCGTCATCTGTGAGCTGCGGGGCCTTCCCGAGCCCGGCGTTCCCGCCTTCGACGGTCCGGTCGTCCTCGTGGCTCGCGACCTGGCGCCGGCCGAGACCGCGACGCTGGATCCCAAGACGGTGCTGGGAATCATCACCGAAATCGGTGGCCCCACGTCTCACACCGCGATCTTGGCGGCCCAGCTGGGTATCCCCGCGATCGTCAAGGCCGAGGGCATCCTTCAGGTCGAGGAGGGGACGATGCTCGCCATCGACGGCGGCGTCGGCGAGGTGATCATCGCCCCCACCGACGACGAGGTTGCCCTGCTCAAGGAACGGTCGCGTCGGCGTGCTCTCGCCCTGGCGGGATCGACCGGCGAGGGAGCCACCTACGACGGCTACCGCGTCAAGCTGCTGGCCAACATCGGCACGGTCGACGACGCCCTCAACGCGTCGTCCTTCGATCTTGAGGGGTCGGGGCTGTTCCGCACGGAGTTCCTCTTCCTGGAGCGCGCCGAGGCGCCGTCGCTGGAGGAACAGACCGAGACGTACACGAAGGTTCTCCGGGCCTTCGGGACGCGTCGCGTCGTCGTGCGCACCCTGGACGCCGGGGCGGACAAGCCTCTCACCTTCGCGGATCTGGGCGCCGAGGAGAACCCCGCGCTGGGGCGTCGAGGCCTGCGCCTGTGCCAGGTGCGTGAGGATCTGATCGACACGCAGCTGCAGGCGCTCGCGGCCGCCTACCGGGCCACCGGCGCGGACCTGTGGGTCATGGCGCCCATGGTCTCCACGGCCGATGAAGCGCAGTGGTTTGCGTCGAAGGCGCGGAGCCTGGGCCTGCCCAAGGTCGGCATCATGATCGAGGTGCCCGCCGCCGCCCTGCGTGCGGAGCAGCTCTTGTCGATCGTCGACTTCGCGTCGATCGGAACGAACGATCTGACGCAGTACACGATGGCCGCCGACCGACTGGACGGAAGCCTCGCGCGCCTCCTGGACACGTGGCAGCCCGCTGTCCTGGAGATGATTCGTCGCGCCTGCAACGGCGGGCGCGCGACGGGAAAACCCATCGGCGTGTGCGGCGAGGCCGGCGGCGACCCGCTGCTTGCCCTGGTCCTCACGGGCCTGGGGGTTGCCTCCCTGTCGATGGCCCCGACGAAGGTCAATGCCGTGCGAGCCGCCCTGCGCATGCACGACCTGGCCACCTGCCAGCAGATGGCCGCCTTCGCGGTGGACGCGCCCAGCGCGAAGGAGGGCCGCGAGAACGTCATGAAGCTCGTGGCTCCGGCCATGCTGGACCTTCTCTAGGTCAGCCGCGAGCAACGCCAAGCAGGGTGGGCCGGGAACCAACAGGTTCCCGGCCCACCCTGCTTTCAGATGCCCCGAGGGGCGAGAGGGCTCCTCAGCCCTGGCGGATCGAGTCCGCCGCGCCGGCGTTTGCCTGCGCCTTGTGTTCCTGATTCTTGCCGCGGCCCGAGAAGAGAGCGGTCAGAATCAGGACGATTCCGAGCGCTGCGACCCCGGTGATCCCGAGGATCGGCAGGTTAAACGTGGGGATGAATGCCTCGGCGATCAGGAAGAATCCCGTCAGGCACACCAGGGCCGCCCACACGAAGGCCCCGACCCGCACGCCCTTGCTGGGTGCCTCGGGAAGCGTGCGCACGTCGACGGGGCCGCGCGGCGCGCTCCACGTCCGCTGAGTACCAGAGGCGGCGCCGTAGCCGTCGGCACCCGTCGGCGCGCGGGTGTCCCCGTACGTCGGCGCCTCGTCTCCGCCCACCGGGGACGTCTCACCGGTGGAAGCCGGATCGAAGGCCGTGCGCGAAGCGCCTACGGAATCGGCATGAGGAGAGGCCTGCGCCGCGGAATCCGCCTCGCCTTGCGTGCGCGTCGTGCCCGCAGCGTCAGCGTCTGAGCGAAAGGGATCCGTGGGCATCTGCGCGGTCGGTGCCTCCCTAAAGAATGCGAGCGGATCCGAGACGGGCATCTGCCTCGTCGCGTCCTGCCCTGCCCCCACGAGAGGGGCGGGAGTGGTGGGAAGAGGTGTGGTCGCATCCACGTCGGGCGAGGGCGTGGTCTCGTCGTTGGAGGTCGTCATGATCGTTTTCCTTCCTCAGTTGCCCGACTGGGAGTCGGAGTGTGTGGCGGAGGGTGACGGGCTAGGTGAGTGGGAGGGGCTTGGCGTGGCGAAAGGCGTGGCGGCGCCCGAACTCCAGGTGTGCGACGTGTCGGGCACCATTGTCAGCTGCAGTGTTTCCAGGTTGGCGTTGTCGTCGATCAGAACGGTGATGCCTCCGAGGCCGGTCGTGCCCCACGAAGGGGAGGTCACCTTCGTGTCGCTTGAGCAGCTCTTGAGGGGAGCCGCCCAGCCGTCGTTTGGGATGTTTGTGGAAACGGAGTCGATTCCCGACTGGCAGATGATCTGAACGGGCTGGCCCTCCGCCACGAGGATGTTCAGGTGAGACCAGGCGCGCCAGCTGACGGTGATCGTCTTGGTTGTTCCCACGGGTGCTCCGCTCAGATCGAGGGTCGTCATGCCAGTGGGGCTCCCGCCCTGCACGGAGTCAGCCTTCCAGTCCAGCATCGTATTTCCTGTCGGATTCACGATCGCGGGTCCCGCCTGCTGGATGCGCCCCTGGACGTTCTCCGTACCGAGGGCAGCCGTGGGCACAGCGAAGAGCATGCCGATGATGGACAGCGCCGTGAGCCAGCCGGCTCCCCGATCTCGCAGGGCTGCGACCGCCAGGGAAAGGCCGACGATCAGCAGGCACGTGCCCCCGCCGATCAGGATGATGCGAGAGAAGGTCGTAGCTTCGTCGGTGCCGCTCACCAGGGGAATCACGTAGCCCTCGGTGGTTGCGTACATCGCCGCGAAGACGGTGGCAAACACGAGGAGGATGAGGCCGGTGATGGCCAGGCTGACGCGTCCGGACACCGTGCGCGGCCGGTGGGTGGGCGCGGGCGGGGGACTCCAGACCCGGGGCGCGGGCCCGCTCGCGGGAGGCGTCCAGCCGGCGCGGGGGGGACGAGGCGAGGCCGGGCCGTGTCCGCCCCGCTGGCTGCCCGCGCCCGCCGGGGGAGCGCCGGGGGCTACTCGGGAGGAGAAAGCCGTGTCTGCCTGACGTGGAGCCGGACCCGCGCCCGGTGCTCCTGCGGCGTGATAAGCTGGGGTGCCCTGAGCGAAGCGGGCTGATGCTCCCGGCGCGCGGTTGGGGCCGGGGGTGCCGTACTGGGGTCCGTTCGGAGTGGACATGCGTGCTCCCGATTTCTGGTTGTTGCTGGAGGCGATCGCGGCGATGCAAATCCCCGCGATGATGAGGGTCGTAAACACGCCCCAACCGATCGCGAAGGAGCCGAATACGCCGACCGAGGGGATGACCGAGAACAGGCCGACGAGGGCGAGGGTCACTCCACCGACGAAGGCGACATCGAAGTTGCCGTTGAAGGTCTCTTCCGCGTGGATGCGACCATCGACTGCCTCGGGCAGGAACATCCACGCCAGTGCGTAGACGATGATGACGACGGGCGCGAAGAACGCCGCCAGGACGGTCAGGACGCGCACGAGCGACAGGTCCCAGCCCGTGCGGGCCGCGATTCCAGAGCACACGCCACCGATGACGCGCGGCTGCGTCCGATACCAGCCCGAGTTTCTCAGGGAATCGAAGAACCCGTTGCTGCGCGGGGGTTGCTGGTGCGTGCCGTTCGGGTCCGAAGGGCCGCTCGACCAACTCATGGTGTACTTCCTCTCGATGGGATCCACAGTCTGCGGATCGATACCACTACTCAACCAAAGCTCCCATCGTGGGCGATAGTAGGGGACCCCCTGAACGCCCCCTGATTACGCTCGGGGTATCCCGGGCAAACCCAGCGACATGCGACAATGGTGGGGTGAGCAGACCAGAGAACTACACCCATCCTGGGTGGACGCCGCCCATCCCGGCGCCGCCTGCTCGTCCCCCTCTCGTGCGCGCCACCTCGTCCAGCCCGGACATGCCCGCGCCCTGGATGGGCGGCGTGTGCTCGGGGCTGGCCGTGCACCTGGGGGCACCCGTCCTGCTCCTGCGATTCCTCATTGCGCTGCTGTCGGTTGTCGGAGTCGGAGTCGTCGTCTACCTGTGGCTGTGGGTGACTGTCCCCGAGGACTCTCCCGAGGCCACCGGATCGGGCACGCTCAGCCCCGGCCTCGTCCGGCTGTCCGAGGAACGGGCAGCGCAGGTGTCACGCAACCGGCTGATCGCCACCGGTGTCGCGTTCCTGGTCGCCGCCGTCGTCTTCATTCTCCTCAACGCCTCTGGAACGATCGATTGGCGTGACCTGGGGGCCATCGTCTCGATCGTCGTTGGCATCGCCCTGGTGTGGAGCCAGAGCCGACAGGTGCGCAAGTGGCGGTCCATCCGTTTCATCGGCGCGGTCGTCGGCGGGATCGGCCTGCTCAGCCTCGGTGTCGTCATGGTGGCCTCGCGTGACAACCCTCCGATCATCCTGCTCCGCGGTGGACTCATCGGTGCCGCCCTCGTCGCCGGAATCCTTTTCGCGCTGGTCCCCATGTGGCTGCGCACGACGAAGGAACTGTCCGAATCGGAGGCGCAGCGCGTGCGCGAGTCGGAGCGCGCGGACATCGCCGCCCACCTGCACGACTCCGTCCTGCAGACCCTCACACTCATCCGGGCTTCCGCGGAGGATCCCGCGCGGGTGCGCGCAATCGCCCTGACCGAGGAACGCGAGCTGCGCGCCTGGCTCTACACCGGTCACGCCCAGGCCGCCGACTCCCTCGAGGCCGCTGTCACCGAGGCGGTCGTCGGCGTTGAAAGCCGCTACGGCGTACCCGTCAGCGCGGTCGTCGTCGGTGACATGAGGCCAGGTCCCGCCGAACTCGCCCTGGTCGCGGCCCTGGCTGAGGCGTCCCAGAACGCCGTCCGACACGGTGCTCCTCCCGTCTCCGTGTACGTCGAGGTGCGGGGCCGCGTCGTCGAGGCCTTTGTCAAAGACCACGGGGAGGGCTTCGATCCCGGACTCATCGCCGACGACCGCCACGGCGTACGCGACTCGATCGTGGGGCGCATGCGGCGCGTTGGCGGCGAAGCGTCGATTCGCTCCGGGGCGAGGGGCACAGAAATTTCCCTGAGAGTCCCCCGTTCCGATATCCTGGAGGAAACGGCGCCCAACGGGAGGACACAGTGACTATCCGGATTCTTGTCATCGACGATCACCCCATGGTTCGCGCGGGGGTGCGAGCCGAACTGGAAAACTCCGGGGCAGACCTGGAGGTCGTCGGCGACGCCTCCGACGTTGAAGGCGCCGTCGCCGCGTGTCGCGCCCTGCGCCCCGACGTCGCCCTCCTGGACGTACACCTGCCCGGCGGCAACGGCGGAGGCGGAGCGGAGGTGGCGAGCTCGTGCCGGGACGTCGAGGGGCTTAACTTCCTGGCCCTGTCCGTCTCGGACTCGGCGGAGGACGTGGTCCAGGTCATCCGTGCCGGAGCCCGCGGCTATGTCACCAAGTCGATCTCGACGCCGGATCTCGTGGAGGCCATCGGACGCGTCGCCGCGGGCGACGCCGCCTTCAGCCCCCGCCTGGCGGGCTTCGTCCTCGACGCTTTCGGCACGGGCGAGGTCTCCGCGGCGGACACGGAGCTGGATCTCCTGTCGGCCCGCGAGCAGGAGGTCATGCGGCTCATCGCGCGCGGATACACCTACAAGGAGGTCGCTCACGACCTGTTCATCTCGATCAAGACGGTCGAGACCCACGTGAGCGCCGTTCTGCGCAAGCTCCAGCTGTCCAACCGTAACGAGTTGACCCGCTGGGCCATGCAGCGTCACATTGTGTGAGGTCGGACCTGCTCGGCGTGCCCGCCAGGGGCGTGCGCGGCCAGTGTGCCTACAATGGAACCCCGAGAGCGCGTAAGCGCCCGACCACCCGGCGGGTGGCCCCCTATGATGTCGCGAACTCGGAGGATGCATGCACAGCATCGGTTTTGATAGTGATCGTTACGTCGAGATGCAGTCTCGCCATATCGCCAAGCGGCGCAGTGAGTTCGGCGGGAAGCTCTACCTGGAGTTCGGCGGCAAGCTGATTGACGACCTGCACGCCTCGCGCGTCCTGCCCGGTTTCACGCCCGACAACAAGGTGCGCATGCTGCGCGAGTTGGCCGACGAGGTTGAGATCATCGTCGCCGTCAACGCCAAGGATTTTGCCCGGCGCAAGGTGCGTGCCGACGTGGGCACCACCTACGACGACGAGGTCCTGCGTCAGATTGACGAGTTCCGCGAGCGCGGCCTGTACGTCGGCTCCGTCGTCATCACTCAGTGGACAGACGACAACAAGGCGGCCGCCGAGGTCAAGGAGCGCTTCGAGAAGCTCGGCATCCGCGTCTACCGTCACTTCCCGATCCCCGGATACCCCTCGGACGTGGAACGCATCGTCTCCGACGCGGGCTACGGCGCGAACGAGTACGTTCAGACCAGCCGCAACCTCGTGGTCGTCACGGCCCCCGGCCCGGGGTCGGGCAAGATGGCGACCTGCCTGTCACAGCTCTATCACGACCACAAGCGCGGCATCGAGTCCGGATACGCGAAGTGGGAGACGTTCCCGATCTGGAACATCGGGTTGGACCACCCGGTGAACATCGCCTACGAGGCGGCCACGGCGGACCTGGACGACGTCAACATGATCGATCCCTTCCACCTTGAGGCGTACGGGGTGAAGACGGTCAACTACAACCGTGATGTCGAGATCTTCCCCGTGCTGAGCCGCCTGTTCGAGAAGATCCTGGGTGCCTCCCCCTACAAGAGTCCCACCGACATGGGCGTGAACATGGCGGGCCACTGCATCGTTGACGACGAGGCATGCAAGGAGGCCTCGCGTCAGGAGATCATCCGCCGCTACTACAAGGCGCTCGTGACGGAGAAGAAGGAGATGAGCGAGCCTATTCAGTCGGGTCGCATCTCCCTCCTCATGGCCAAGGTCGGCGTGGGGCGCATGGATCGCCCGGTCGTGCTCCCCGCCATGGAGCTGGCCGAGGCCACGGGAGAGCCCGCCGCGGCCATTGAGCTGCCCGATGGCCAGATCGTCACGGGCAAGACCTCCGCGCTGCTGGGGTGCTCCTCCGCGATGCTTCTCAACGCTTTGAAGAAGCTCGCGGGGCTTGCGGACGAGGTCCAGCTCCTCGCGCCCGAGTCGATTGAGCCGATCCAGCGCCTCAAGACCCACGACCTGGGTTCTCGCAACCCGCGCCTGCACACAGACGAGGTCCTTATCGCCCTGGCGGTGAGCGCCAACGGTGACGACAACGCGCGCCGGGCGCTCGACCAGCTGGGCGCCCTGCGCGGCTGCGACGTGCACGAGTCCGTCATCCTCGGCCCCGTTGACGAGGGCATCTTCCGCTCCCTGGGCATCCAGGTGACGACGGAACCGGTGTACGCGACCAAGTCGCTGTACCGCAAGAAGTAGCTCCCTGCACCAGGCCGGGGCTGACCGCTCTCTCACGCGCAGGCCAGCCCCGGCCTCGTCGTTTCCGGCTTCGGCCCCTGAGGCGGCGTCGGCGCGTGGCTGGCGCCACCGGGGTGGGGCGCGCAGGCGCGGGTGGGGCGGTTTAGGCTTGGATGCGATGAGTGACGCGACTTCTCTACCTGACTTTGGTTACCTGATTGGCTTGGACGGAGGCCGCGACGACGATTACGTTCCGCCGCAGGCTCCCGTCTTCGACGTGGAGGACGCGCTGGGGGCCGACGTCGAAGGCGGCTGGCCCGACATCGCCGTCCCCGGCGGCTCGTCGGGGCGCCCCTCTGCGTGGGAGCCTACGCAGGGCGTGGACGCGAGCAGGCGGAGCGACGCCGGGCGTCCTGGCGTGGATCCGGAATCGCTCACGCGCGGCCTCAATGATCGCCAACGCGAGGCGGTCACGCACGCGGGTGCGCCGCTGCTGATCCTCGCGGGGGCGGGATCGGGGAAAACGCGCGTGCTCACCCACCGCATCGCCTACCTGCTGGCCACCGGGCGAGCGCGGGCCGGGCAAATCCTGGCGATCACATTCACGAACAAGGCGGCGGCGGAGATGCGCGAGCGGGCGGGTGCGCTCGTGGGCGGGGACGCGCGACGCATGTGGGTGTCGACATTCCACTCGGCGTGCGTGCGCCTGCTGCGCTACGAGCACGAGGCCGCGGGCCTGTCGTCCTCTTTCACGATCTACGACGCGCAGGACTCTCAGCGCCTCATCCAGATGGTCCTCAAGGCAATGGACGTGGACATCAAGCGTTTCACGCCGAAGATGGTGGCGGCGCGCATCTCGGACGCTAAGAATGAGCTCATCGGCCCCGCGCGCTACGGCGAGACCGCCGGGAAGGATCCGGTGTCGCGCATCGTCGCCGACGCCTACGTCGAGTACGACAAACGCATGCGAGCCTCCAACGCGCTGGACTTCGACGACCTGATCATGCGCACCGTTGAGCTGCTTCGCGACAACCCCCTCATCGCCGAGCACTACCACCGGCGCTTCCGCCACATCCTCGTGGACGAGTACCAGGACACGAACCACGCGCAGTACGTGCTGGTACGCACCCTGGTGGGCGACGGAAAGGACGGGGTTGCGCCCGCCGAGCTGACGGTCGTGGGCGACTCCGACCAGTCAATCTACGCCTTTAGAGGCGCCACGATCCGCAACATCGAGGAGTTCGAGCGCGACTTTTCGGGCGCGCGCACGATCCTGCTGGAACAGAACTATCGCTCGACGCAGAACATCCTGTCGGCGGCGAACGCTGTCATCGCCCGCAACAGCGGAAGGCGTGCGAAGAACCTGTGGACCGCCTCCGGCGATGGAGCGCTCATCACGCTGGACGCGGCCGACTCCGAGCACGACGAGGCGCGTTTCGTTGTCGCTGAGATCGACCGCCTGGCGGATGCGGGCGCCGAATGGGGAGACATCGCGGTGTTCTACCGCACGAACGCCCAGTCGCGCGCCCTCGAAGAGCTCCTCGTCCGTCAGGGAATCCCGTACCGCGTCGTCGGCGGCACGCGCTTCTACGAGCGCCGCGAGATCAAGGACGCGCTGGCCTACCTGCAGG
>ERZ772945.1199-NODE-1199-length-18872-cov-2.767338_pt1 | contig 18872 bp, 19 predicted proteins | sample MGYA00511681_ERZ772945 | MGnify/ENA primary metagenome ERZ772945 (study PRJEB29015, sample SAMEA2737943) | human oral metagenome | biome: human oral; feature: human-associated habitat; material: dental | place: China | collected 2143 ...
CCCAGCTTTTACATATACATTTTCTTATGCATATCATAAGAATGGTTTAACTATCCCTGAACTAGAGAAGAAATATAGTGCTGAAGCTATTAGTGATAAGCCTAAAACAACTAACCCTAATCTAGTAATTAACTATGCTAAGATATTATACTTTGGGTATTTGACTATCAATAAGTATAAGCTTACTGATAAGGGTAAATATAAAGATGGTACAGTAAATCTTAAAGATATTACTGATGCTGAAACTAAAATCGCTGAACGTGTAAAACAGCAAAAGAAATATGGTACTAAAACTAAACGTACCACTTCCAAGTCGACAGGGAAATCTACTGCTCGTGGAGATCGTGGCTCATCTAAGACCATAGGTAATACAAAAAGAGTTGGAGTTAGTAAAGCAAGTAAGTCAATACGTAGCACAAAATCAACAGGAACTGTCAAACGAAAGTAAGATATAATGATATATTATATCTGTGCACGTATTAGGGGGGTTAATATTAAATGCAAGCATCTGAAAAACTAAAAGATTACAGAATGTCGATGTTTACCAAACTACCATTTGAGGTTGAAAGTAAAGTGTTAGACCCAAATAAGTTAACTATGGAGGTGATAAAACCGCACTTATTCGTAAAAGGCAGTAATAATATTCCTTTGGTGGATCGATGGGATCCACTACCTGAAGATGAGATTGTAAAGAAGATACCTTCCGCTTTATATATGCCTATAGCTGAAAAGTTAGGACAAGATCCAGAATTAAACGTGCATCTGGATATCTTTAACCTAAAATCTAAACGAGGCTATAGCATTCCTAAAGCTAATTTTGACATGCAGGAGCACTTCTGTAAGTATATTAACTACTTTGAGAAGTTTTATGATCCTGAGCATGAATTATTGGCAGCATATGCATACATTAAAGCAACTATGGATGCATATCCCCAATACAACAAAGCCAATCTAGAATGGGATATCAGACGATTAATCCTAGATTCTAATATTGGTAAGAAAGTCAAAGAAATGAATGATGCTAACTGTGTATTAGAGCTTCGTTCATTCGATGGTGAAGGGCGTAATATTGTATTGAATTACAATAATCAACACGTTCATGCTATGATGGAAGTAAGTCTATTCCAAGTAATACTTATTCCATTATTAACACACTTTGCATTTCATAGACAAGTAGCGAATATTGATGAGTTCCTAATCTACTTCTACAATATTCTTCTTCGTGAAATGCATCCAGAAATGGATTTAGTTAATAAGTTATACCAAACAGTAATGAATGGTGTAATGGTTAACTATAAACGGAATACTAAGTTATGGGTTAAGTTAGAGATTGCCGCTATTGGTGTACATGAACAAGCGGCGAATATCTTAAATAACGTAATCATTCAGTTATTTCCTAAGTATACTTATATCAGAAACGTAGTTCATTTTAACCATACTAGTATCGAACAGACATTGAGCTTTAAGATAGTAGATGGTAAGTATGATTATGTCTTCAATAGATTTAATCATGATAAACGTGATGATGAAAGTAGTAGTGACTTAGATATCTTTGAAGCTCATATGAGTAAAAGAAATGAGTCATTACTATTACATAACCAAGTCAACTATGAACGGGTTATGGAAACTATTGATAATGAGTTTGGACCATTCGACCCTGAAGAAATAGCTTATTATCAAAAAGAGTTATCTAAAGATGCAGCATCTCCAGTTAATGAGCTACAACGGGAATTAGTTAGTTACTTATTCTTAAGATACTTTGGAGACCCATCTGCATTAAAGTCTTTGACTCTAACTGGTTATATTAAACTTATTATAGCTAGTAGAAAAATATTATGTGAAAAAGGCCTATATACTATGGCAGCTATTCTATCTGGTAAAGTAGTTAAACGTATAAATCGTAACTCAGTTAATAAGAAAGAATCTACTAAGATTCAATCGTCTCCTGAGTATAGAAAGCTTGTAGACAGATATAAGAGCGAGAAAACCGAGAATTATATAATGGCTCTTTTAGCAACTATCCTATCATCTAAGTTCACATGTATTGATTACCATAATCAGGAAAATACTGGTGCACCTATTATGTCCAACTCTGATGTAATCAATGATGAGTTCTTACGCTATGTATTGATGATTGGATAGATTTCAGGATGCTAATTGTTTTATCGTAAAGGAGAATCCTACTATGTATGAAAGATTATTTGAAAGTGACGACTATATTAGCAACGTAGCTAGAACATGTCGCGGGTTTAGAGAATTTGTTAAAAATGAAATTTTAAAAGGTGTTGGAGGGGATAGTACCTTCTACGGTGTCAATGAGAATAACGAACCTACACAATACATTGGTACAAAGAAAGTCTTAATCCAAGATGATGATGTATTAACGTTTATTAATAAAGTATTTTGGTTAACCTATCATATTGAACAATTTATTACTCGAGATGCCAAATATATCTATCCAGATTTAAAAACGGTTATAGCTAATATTCCTGGTAAAAGATTCAATAGCAATGAATGTATTAAACTAGCAGATATTGCTATAAGGTTCTTTGCAAAGTATGATGATGATCTTAATGGTAATAATAAAGCCATCTCTGATTTAAAAATAAAAACCAGACAGCGTCTGATTGCGTTGGCAAATGTATTTGTAGATAAAAGAAAATCATATACTGCTGCTGATAAACTAGAACAGTTAGACGTCATGACTTGGGACCTTTACAATAATTATAATAGTAATAAAGACTCTATCTCTGGCTATTGTAATTTCTTATTTGACCACATAAATGAAGCATATGACAATGATCTCACTAATCTATTAGACTTTAAAGTTGGTAACGTAAATTACTGGCCTACAGGTGTAGACTTCAGAACCGATGATAACTTCTATCGCGATGATATGTCGGAAGACCATTCTAAAAGATTTGCTCCACCAACTGTCAATATAAAACAAATTGACACATTTAGTGTACATAAATTATTGATGGCTTTAAATGATATACGTTATGATAGTTTTGACGAGTTTATTCAGGCTATGGCTGATAATATATGTGATTATGATGGTAAAGCTAATGCTTCTTACATTATCGATATGGTATATAATTATCGTACTCAAATTACTAAAATATTCCCTAATGCCGAATTTGATGTTTCGATGGATATATTTGAAAATGATCTAATGACTCTTGAAAGGGTTATTAATAATCTATATATTATCCGGCACTAGTTGGTATTATTGAAAAAGAGGAATGGTAATATCATGTACGAATATTATAAAAGACAAATCGATATGAATACCAAGATTCTAAACGTATTAAATGAGATATCTGACGCCAGTCAACTAGATTATCCGTTTAGATTTACTAAAGATGGTGAGGATTATAAGTTTATCTCCCGTAATATTGCTTTCACTAGTATCTTTTTACACCATGAAAGTATATTACGTGGCAACTCTGTTCATGAATTTGAAGGAGAAACTTGTTATTCTCTATTAGATGCCGTAAATGTCATTAAAGCATTATATAGTTTCTACGTTAATGTAGACGTGTATAGTAGTGGTATTGCTACGGAACTATTGGAGTGTATATTTAATGGCGATGAGTTAGTATTAAGATCAATCCCAAAAGAAGAATACGATTCTGCTACATTTAAGACTATAACTAAGATAGTTGATGATGCAGCTATGTTCATCAAAGAAGCTTATGGTGCAGACATTAAATGGTCTTGTGATAGATTTAATGATTATTTAATGCAATTAGATAATATATACATGGAGGCGAGTAAATAATGACTTACAGTAAATTAGCAGAAGTTGCACAAATTGAATCGTCCTTTGATGATTATGCTCAAGATATTCTCGATCTATTGGAGGATTTATTAAGCATAGTAAAAGATGGTGATACTTATGAATTCAAAACTACAACTAGTGGATTAGTTTTGTCTAATTTTAAAGGACATGAAGAATCAGTGGATTCGTATACTAAATCTTTATATAGACTTTGTAGATTAAAAAGCCTTATTCGGTATAGTTTCTCTGAAGGAGCATCTTCATTATGCATATTAGATATATTCTTTAATGACGATTTCCCTGGCGAAGATGTTACATTCCTTACACTATGTAAAGATGTACTTGATGTAGTAGACTGGATTACTAAAGAATACGACTATAGTGTAAATGAATCTAATGCAAAAGTTTTAATTAATTTATTTGAATGCTTTAGTAAGGCATTTGATAAATTACGTTAAGAATCAATTGAGGTAGAAAACATGAAATTCACAAAAAGATTAAAACTAGTACAAGACAAAATAGGTAGTATAATCAATGAGCTATATTGGGAGTATGACCGTAGTCGAGGCAGTATATTTGAATTTGAATATCATGGCGAAATCTATCGACCAATAAAAGATGATTGGTGGATATATTCAGATGATGGTGCAAAGGCAAAGATAGATTACACTATAACAAATGAATCTCTATATGTAATTGGTTATCTATTTGAGTACTTTGAATACAATCAATTATATGAAATCTTTTCTGATTTAGAAGATTTCTTAGATAAAGAATATCATGTTAAAGAACTTGACCTATATAAGGTTGGGGATGGTATATTAGAAATCCGTGAAGGTATCGAAAAGAAATTTCCTGGTGCTAAATTCACTAATGATGCGGATGCTATGATTAAAGGTCTCCAATCTATCCAACGTATTTTAGATGGTACAATCAGTAAATACGTTGAATGGTTAATCAAAGAAGCATAAAAATAAAAGGTTCAATAATATGGACATCTATAGTTTAAAAGAGCTATTGAAAGATAGCATACAGGGCTCAATGTTTGCAGCCCAAAGAAAAGAACTAGTAGCTAGATGTCCATATTGCGGACATACATCTAGTGCTAGTAAGAAGCATTTATATATTAGCGTCCAAGAAGATAAACCTATAATGTATAACTGCTTCAAATGTAACGAACGTGGTATAGTTGATCAAGAGATCTTAATGAAACTTGGTGTAAGAGATATTAATGCAATCAAGGAAGTTAATATCTATAACCAGGAAGTAAGAGAGAGCTCTGATCATTCCACGTATACTAAAAAGAGAAACCATTCTAGTATAAATTACAATAAGCTGTATGATAATTTCATGCAAAGTGGTAATAAGCTACCAAATGAGATTATACAGAAGAAACTTGACTATCTTAATGGTCGTTTAGGATTGAACTATCCTATACAGAGATATATAGATAGTCGTATAGTATTTGACTTATCAAATGATGTTATATATTATAAGATACGTAAGTATAAGAGAATGACTGATGATGATTTCGTTATACTCAATAATGAGTATATAGGATTTGTTACAGCAGACCAATCTGGAATAGTTCTACGTCATATTTATGATAATGAACTTCCCAGATACATTATAATCAATATGTCTGGGAATGATGAAATGGTTAAAAGCTATACAATTCCATGTTGCCTTAGTATACCCACTGGGCCTATTAAAATTCATCTCTCAGAAGGCCAATTTGATATATTGTCTATATTCTTTAATGTACGTAATCAAGAGCCTGGTATATATTTAGCTACATCTGGTTCTAACTATATATCAGCTATACAGTATCTAGCTAGTAGATATGGTTTATTTAATATGGAATGGCATTTCTACTTTGATAATGATGATGCTGGTACAATATCTAAAGAAGTAACTAAGTCTTATATCAAAAGACATGGATTCTATTTCACTGGAGATGTATATTTCCATAGTAATAAGAAGAAAAAAGACTTCGGTGTACCATTAAGTGATATAGTTGAAGAATGTGAATTATTCTAATCCAGTATGGGGATAATACCTCATACTGGGTTTATTTTTTGTCTTTAACAGATAGGTAATCGTACATAAGGAGGAACCATTATGGGTAAAATAACAAATAAAGCCTATATTAATACCATCAATTCAATGACAAATAGTATGGTTGATAGAATTGATAATAACTTCTATACATTCATAGATAAGGCTCCGACTACAGTAACGTATTATAATATCAATACTGAAAAGACAACTATCGATGAAGGTACAGCTATGATGTATAGCTTTACTGATAAAGATAGTAGCATTAGATTTAATAAGATCAATGATGTAGTATTATTTGGTATAGATAGAATTGCCATAGATATTGATGCTGGTGATTTTGGTGCTGAAGGTAGTTCCGTAGAAGGAGATGCTTACTTAGTACCTAATGCGTTCAAACCATTCCCTCAAGACTATTTTATCATTAACCATATGAAAGATAAAGCTGTATTTAAGATTACAGCCGTATCGTTAGATACTATGCCTAATGGTGCTAATATGTATAAGCTTAGTTATAAACTAAGTCTTATGGATGCGGATACTACTGAGCTAGATAACTTGGCTACAGATGAGTATGAAATGGTTGTCGGTAACCAAGGTACTAACCTATCTATGCTTATTAGAAGCACAGACTATGAATATATTAATAGGCTGGAAAATATATGTAATAACTTAAGAACTATCTTTAGAAGTTACTTCTATAGTGATAGAACTCAAACTTACATATTTAAGTATGATGATCGTAATTTCTATGATCCTTTCATGATAGAATTCATATTACGCACTGATTGTATGAACTCCCCAGAGTTACCATACTTATTTATGGACCATCAATTATATATGCCACAGACATTCCCATTAGATTATAAACGTACTTTCCAGTATGCTGTCGAAAAAGGTAAAGTGGATATATTATGTAACCCTAACTTAAATGCTACATTAGTTACAGATCAGACATCAATGTTAGCTAGATGCCTAGAAGAATACTATTACGTACATTTGTATAGACCTGGTGCATATTATCCTATTAGTGCTTATGATGATAATACAGTAAGACGTATCCAACAAGCAGATGCATATGATAGAACTGAACCAGGGTTCTATAAGAATATTCTTATAGAGTATTTCTTACGTAGAAATGATAAACGTTTCACTGAAGAAGTATTAAGAGAACTAGAAGAGTTCAATTATGATATACCTTTGAATGAGTTATTCTATTACTTACCAGTAATTATCTATATCTTAATGGATAAATGCAGTCAACTTAGTACAGATATAGCTAAAAGAGGGTAAGTCCAACATATTCATAATTTCATAGTCCTTATGGAGGTTAAAAAATATGGATAAATTAGACCAATTCTTCCTTGAGGATCTAGAAGGTGAACTATTTCTAGACGTTCTCAGTGAAGATACTACACTGGATCTATTAATTGATGATACTCACCGTGGTGATGTAGCAGATGTAGATCCAGCAAATGATGACTACACATCTAATTACTTAGATGATGTAGATGATAACAATCTTGATCGTGTTATTGATGGTGAAGACATTGATGACGACGATTACGATGATGATTATGATGATTTTTATTAAAAAGGAGCTTTGTAACAATGGCTGATGTAATTAGACAAGACTTAGACCGTGATGCTACTGCTGTAATTGATATTGTTAAATCTGGTAGTGCTGACGACCATGCAGTTGACAGTGTTATTGATACGGTAACAGATGCTATTTCTGACGTAGAAATGGATGATACTCATAATGACGGTGATGATATTGATGCAGTTGAAGGTTTAGAGCCTCAAGAAATCGATATCTATGCTGATGATGAAAATGATGCAGCAGAAATCGAATTGATGAATGATGCTAGTACAGATGATGACAGTGATACTGACGATGAAAGTGTTACTGAAGAAATCGTTGATGCTGTACAAGAAGCTATGTCTGAACTAGAAGACTTTTAATTTTTACAAAAAAAATAAAACAATTATGTAGAAGAGGCTGTGAACCTCTTCTACATATTGCTTTATTTAGAGTATTATGGGTCTAACTCTTTAATAAAGGTTAAACAGTCCATATACTCATCATGAGAATAGTTTTTGGAATTACCATTCTCATAATTATGTACTATGGATAAAGCAATTCTTACCTTTAAGGTAAAATTAGCTTTATATCCTGCATTGAGATTGAAATATCTCAATTGTGCTCCGGTCATAGGATCACCTCCTTAAACGGTAAGGAATCGTGTATGGTTATATTTAGATACAACTATCTTCAGTAGCTGTATCTACCATACATGATTATAGTATATAACTACAATATTTAACTTTAACAAAAAAAAATAAAACAAATATATAGAAGGAGTTGTGTGCTCCTTCTATATATTGTCTTGTTGTCTAGCACTATGGCTCTAAGCTTTCAATGAAAGCAAGACAATCTTTGTACTCATCATGAGAATAGTTTTCTGAATTACCATTCTCATAGTTACGTACAACGTCCAAAGCTAATCTTATTTTTAAATAATGATTAGCTTCGTACCCTGCAGTGAGATTATAATATCTCATCTGAGCTCCAGTCATATGGATTCACCTTATGACCTGTAGGACATCATCCTACAAGTGTATGGTTATATTTAGATACAGCTAGTTGTGATAGCTGTATCTACCATACACGATTATAGTATACAATCGTAAAACAGTTTACGTTAACGAAAAGAAACCCCTGTATAGGCATTGCCTATACAGGGTATTTTTATGTTTCTTATCGATAGTCGTATTGTTTTTGGATATCATTAGGAATATAGAATCCTAATGCTTCGGATAATACCATCATAGTTAGTGTAGCTTCACAAGCTGCTGTGATTTTATCCATATCTAATGTACCAGATTCAGTAATCATACCATAACCTGGGTTAGCTAAAGCTTTCTTAGATAGGTCACGAACCATAGCTTCATATAAACCTACTTTACGAGTATCCAAACGTTTCTTAATTTGCAATTTACCACGTTGGACAGTAGATTCTTTAATCTCTTCTTCCTCTTCAGCATTAGCTGCTTGGATAGTTGCAACTTTATCTTCTACGTTTTGTAATACATCTTTGATGTGTTCTTTATCTTCAATATTAGCAATAATGAATTGTTCAATACCATTAGCTACATGAGTTTTTACAGAATCACCAATGTCTTGGATTTCTTCTTTGTTTTCATCAGAGTTTACTTTATCAACGAATGTTTCAGTATCATCTGGAGAAACTTTAGGTTCTTCATCTAAATCATTGGATTTTAAAGCTTCTTCATTATCTTCCATGATAGCTTTATGAGTTTCTATCACATACTTAGCAATTTGTGCAGTAAATGCATTTGTTTTGCTTAATGTAGATAAGATTTTATCAGAACCAGTTTGTTCAATGAAATTAGAGATAACTTTGTTTCTAATTACACGGTTATCTTCAGACATCATTGGATGACTAGCAGATGCTTCAAACAAAATATTCAAAGCTTCAAAAATAAGACCATTACGTACAGAATTAGAGAAGTCTTGACGACGTTTAGTCATTTTACTACGATTAGCAATTTGATCATATAGATTGCTTGCTACTGCAGATTCATGTACTGGTTGGTATTCTAATTCTTTTAAACCTTTTACGATTTCTTCACGTCTAGCGGATTGTACTGCTTCAAAAAATAAAGAACCAGATGTAATTCCTCTAGGTTTATTTTTAATATTCATTAATCATTAACCTCCTAGAATAGACTGCTATTAGCACCAGCAGAATCAGGAATGCTGTCACTAATGTCATCATGTTTAAATTTAGTTTTAGAAGAATCTTCTTCTTTGATTTCTTTAGACATCTTAGCTGTAGCTGCTTTATCATTGATGTCTAATTTATCAGCATAACGACGGAACTTAACTGCAACGTCACGTTGGTAACTAGCTGCGTCTTTCATATCATCATCGTATTCAATCTTAGAAGCATTGATTTCTAACATACTTGCTTGCACTTCAAGATATTCAGCTAAGCTAGTTCTGCAGAAGTAGAAGTAGTATACGATTTCACGTAAGATAGGAATGATATTGAAGATCAAGTAAATACCAGCACCAATCATGGATACTGCTGCCATAGTACCTAAGATACCACGAGCATGTGCTTTAGTGAATAAGGATAATGCTTTAGCTAATTTACCATTACGGGAGTTTTCATTAAAGCGTTCAAGATTCTTGATAACTACATTGTCATCTAACACATTAAAGTGTTTAGAATCCATAGCGAGTTTAGTTGTACCCTCATTATCCATGATGTATTCTGTAATAGCAGATACCATCATACTAGTAGATGCAATAATAGATAATACTGCAAAATTATAAATAGTGCAAGGGTAATCCAAGTTATGCATGAATGCACCAACGTAAGCATATTTATCTTTCTCTAAGTTAGCTAATGCTTCTTTAGTAGTCTTTAATGCTTTAGATTGGATATTACGGGAAGCACAAAGACGTTCTAAAGCATCTAATGTTTGTTTCACTAGTTTATAGTGACGTAAACGTTGTACATCACCTTTGGATAATGGAATATCACCAAAGTCTACTTCATTAGCTTTAAGCTTAATGAAATCATAGATCTTATTGGATACATTCATCATAATCATTCGTTGGTCTGCTTCATTTACAGCAGATACGATAGCTAATGTTTCTTTATCACCCAAATCCATATAGGAGCAGGCTTCTTTAAAGTATTTAGTCATGTGCCCACCTCCTAGGCCATTTTAGTCAATAGGTTAACGATTTGTTTAGCGTCCATATCTTTATCTTTCTTCAAGGATTTGAATCGTACTAATTCGTATTCATCATCACCTGTATCAAAGATTAAAGCTACGGATTCTGTAGTTTCATCTACAATACCAATACATAGTAAGTTGTAGTCAGACATAATCTTTCTAGCTACATTAGATCTGGAAAGGTCAATATCATTATTCTTTTTCAACTCTTCAACTTCATCTGTAGTTACCAATAAAGAAGTGATAGCTGTAGCATCATTCTTTTGACGGAAGAATTGGTTAAGTTTAGATTTAGTGGCACGTTGCTCTAATGCTTTCCACATTTTGGAAGAAGAGCCATTACGTGCATTGGAGATAGCATCGACTTTAGCTTTGCTTAATGCAAATACAAAGTCTCTCCAGAAACCAATTTCTTGAGATGTAGCACGGATAAAGTTGAATAGACTAATAGCGGAAGAGTTCTTAGATACAATACGTTGAACGATATCTAAACCTGCTACATCGAATAATTTACATTTGATACCTAAGTAAGCAGATGTAGTAATAGGACGTCCAGTAGCTTTAGAGATGAAATTAACTTTCATCATCAATGGCATTTGTTGATTTGCTTTATCAAGTTTATCTTGAGATAAAGAAACGCTACCTGGTTTACCATCACTTCCACTACCTTTGTCGTCTTTACGTTTAGATTTGACATCAGCTTCTGTAATAATGGTATTAGTTAATGGTAAGCTGTGTTTTAAACTATGTTTATAGTTTTCATATACTGCTTTAGTACCTGGTGTAAACATAGTCATTGCACCAGATTCTTTTGTTAGTTTATTATTGATTGTAAGATAATCGTCTACATCAATACCATCATTAAATTGCATATTACTATGGATATTCTTAACGTAATCAATAGCATCTGTAGCATTGGTAATAGCCATAGCAGTTAAAAGCATTTTAACTAAGTTTGCATACTTAGCTTCAAGTGCTTTAGCAATTAGCTCAGCTGTTGCTAATTCCATATTACGGCTAAACATAACTGGGAATGTAAGTACCAAGTCCTTAGTAGCACTATTAATAGACTTGAAAGACTTATATCCACCAGCCTGAGTTGGTAATAATTTGTCTAAACTAAAATCATCAGCTGTTACATTATCATAGACATTGATAATGTCACTGAGGATTGATTCTTGAATGTAAGACATTATAGTCCTCCTTAAAATACGTATTCTAAAATTCAATATTGAAATTTACTACTATGTTAAAATAGCCCCATTTAGGCAAAAAATAAAAGCCTAGCCGAATATAAAATAGTTACTTAATAAATATAGACTTTGGTTCTGCATCATTGATGCAATCTAAAATATCTTCATAATAACCGTCTTCTTCGGCATATTCTCTAGCGAGATCCATACGGTCTTTGTATGTACAACATTTCGCCTCAGGAGTTCTCATGACTTCTTCATCTCCGCAATTGTAATATTTACCAGGCCCAATCAAAGACAATAATTCATCGACAAGGACAACGTTCTCTAGAAGATCTTTTCTTAACTTATTAACTATTCTACTTGAATAGTAAGTATTACCGTCTTGGTCAATAAGAACTTCACCTGGTTTAGCTGGTCTAAAGTTTGTCTTCTCTACCTGATTGACTTTGATGTCTTCATCAATAATTACATAATTTCCTAAGTATGACATATCATATGCTGTATTATAGCCATTAATAATCTCGTTAGTATCATAATCATAGCTGCTCATAGTGGTTACCTCTTCCTTTAATTGATGTCCAATAAACAATACGTTGGAGGGAGAGTTAACTCTAATGAGTTATCAGCTAGACTCTTATCTCTTATTCATAGTTATAGTATACAATTAAAGATATCTTTGAAACATCTCTATAATCCTATAAAGAAAGGAGACTGAGAATGTCCGATGAAACAACTGACATCAGACAGGGTAAAACTTTAACCGAGAATAATCAAGAATATAAGAATCTTAAACCTACGGTTGATTCCCAAATGATGTTGCAATTCATTAAAAAGAATGGTATATACAATCCGACATCTCTAGATAGATATCATAGATTTGCTAGGTTCTCTAAGATAGATCCGTATAATCGTGTAGGTATGACTAGAGAATATATATTCTTTACAAAACCTGATTTACAAATCTTCTTGCATGATAAGAACTTTTCTATTGGTAGTGGTGGTAGTAATGATATGTCTAAAACATTCATTGACTCTGTGGCCAATAATCCACTATTTGTAGCAACTAAATATCCTGAGGTATTGCATCAACTATGCTATTCTCAAAATCGTTCTGAGCCATTCGTTAATCTTCTTTCAAACCAGAAAACTTCTAATGTCGATTTACCAGCTATTAGTGTAGCTAATGACTATGAGACATCTAGAAATATTTTAGGTTCTTCTGTATTCTATCGAGGGACTTCAATAGAGAGTGATGAAAACCATGAATTCAGTGTAGAGTTTCTAGATACTAAGTATCTAGAAGTCTACATGTTTTTCAAGCTGTTTGACGAATATTCTAGATTGAAGCACTTTGGTAGAATTAATCAGCCTAATAAAGCTTATGCTATGCAACGTATTATTCATGACCAAATGTCTATGTATAAGTTCATAGTATCAGAAGATTCTGGTGGTGAAGATATCATCTATTGGGCTAAGTATGTTGGTGTGTATCCTAAGACTGTGCCACGTGATGTATTTAGCGATATGGCTGACGGATCTGATTTAAGATTTACAGTTAGTTTTAAATCTACATTTGTTTTCGATATGGAAGTTGACACATTACATGAGTTCAATCAACTATGTAGTCTATATTCTGGTGGTAATGCTACTGGTGGTGGTTATATAGACGCATTAGATGGCTGGTCTGGTGATTGGATGCAGGCTCCATATATTGCTGGTCTTAATGGTGATGGTAAGAATCAATATAAGTTCTATAAACTTAAATGGAAAGCTCCATCTGATTCTTATAACTTCACAGACAAAAACCCTAGAGGATATGATGAGGCTAGAAAGAATTTACAAGAATATGCTAGATATCGTGAGAAATATAACGTTTAGGAAGGGGGAGATTAATGGCTAATGAACTATTGACGAACTCTAATATTTATGATCTTAATTCATATATTGATGCTGTCAAGAAAAAACATATCCAAGAAGATGATCTTACCCTATCTATGGGTATATTTGGTTATCTAAGTGACGTATTCTCTACATCTCTACAAAATAATATCATCATGGCTTCAGAATTTGGTAATGAAGCTATTCCAACTAGAGCTAAATTCGAAAAGAATATTATTGCTCATGCTCTAGGTTTAGGTATTAAGAATATTAATGCTAGACCTGCATATATGGATATAGTATTCACTATCTCTGAAGACGTACTATTAGCTAATATGCGTAATGATGTATTTACATTTGATAGAGAAGTGGCTATTAATATTGGTGGGTTTGAATTCCATACTGAGTATGATATCTTGATTCGTCGTGTGGTATTACCAGATGGTGATTATGTATATACTGCACAGTATGACTTATCCGCTTATAATCCAATTATTGATTCATTTGAAATCATTGATCCATACTTACCACCAGTTGGTCGGATTCTTGATGAGAATGAACAAAAGATTACAGTAAGATGTCGTATACGTCAATATACGTATACGAAAAACACTGCTACTATTCTTAATAGAAACCCTATTGAGAATAAAACTTATCAGTTTACATTCGATGACCAGTTGGCTGGTTTCGATGTAACTATTAAGAACTATGGTAGTCAACCAGTTAAGCTCTTACCAATCTATGAAGGGTTACATACTGGTAGTGAAGTCAACTACTGTAGCTATACATATATAGATGAGAAGACTATTAGATTAGTATTTAGTGATACTTCTAATATCCCTGGTATGAACTCTGAGATTTCTGTAAATCTATATACTACCAAGGGTTCCGAAGGTAACTTCAAGTATATAGACCCTATCCAACTATATCCTATCAGTGATAGATTTAACTATGACCGTTTGTTCATGGTTATTACCCCAATAGGTGATCCATTAGGCTTACCTGCATCTGAAGATGGTTTGGATAAAAAGACTATCGATGAGTTGAAGTTAATGATTCCTAAAGAAGCATTAGCTCGTGGTAGTGTAACTAACTCTAAAGACGTTAATAACTTCTTTAACTCTTTAAGCTATGGTTTACCTAAGAATAAACTATACTTCTTCAAGAAGATGGAATCTCCATTATATCGTCTATACTATGCTTATCTATTAGCTAGTACTGATACACAAATGATTCCGACTAATACAGTTCCTGTAGAATTGATTAGACGTGACTTTGATAATGTATCTAGTGAAAACTATATCTTCAATACTGGTAACACTATTCAGTATGATGCTGGTGGTAATGGTAAAGTCATTTATGATAGATCAAAAGAAGATTTAGAATCTATAAATAAGATTAAGTTCTTATACTTTAATCCATTTATGATTGTAATCAATAAGAGTCCTCTATATGCTTCATATTATATTAACTATATGGACACTAAGAAAGCTCTTGAGTTTGAGTATATCAATAAAGCTTCCAAGTACCAATTCATTTGTAATAATCTTAACTGGAAGAGAGAATACTTTACTGATAAGAATACCTACAAGTGTACAGTTAAGCTGGTTCAAAATATTGATAGAAATATCGGTGTAGTTCATAAAGATAATGAACTAGATCCTGATGAAATTACTAGTGTAGATCTTAAAGTCTTAGGTGTATTCTATAAAGACGGTAAACCTGTACGTTGGACTCAAGGCAAATTCAAGAAGTACAATGAAACTGAGTTCTCTTTCTTATATGAGTTCGATATGGAGACAGATAACTCTATTGATACACTAAACCAACTTAAGATCTTAAATCTTAAAGAAGCTGGTTCTGATAATGACTTATATGGCTATATGCCAAATAATACTCAGTTTAAAGTATTCACTTTCATTAAGAATAAAGATGGTGAAGATGCTGGTACATATAAGTCCGAACAAATCTTTACTAGTGGTAACTTAGATGGATATAGTCTTACTAATATCTACAACACTCGTTATGGTGTAGACTTTATGTATAACTACTCTGATATTATCGAATCTAAAGTTAAAGTCACTAAGTTGGATAATGGTACACTAAGCTATATTATAGACAAAGTTCCTATGGTTGGTTGGTCTTTCATTAATACTGAGATGAAATTACAAAAGTTCATTTTAGATTTAGAGAAGAAACGTATACATATCAATCAGTGTTTGAATGTACTAGAAGACTCATTCGGTATCGACTTTAAATTGTTTAATACATATGGTCCATCTAAACTATTCTATGTAGAAGATGGTAAACCATTGAATAGAACTAACTTAAGTTTACGATTCCGGATTAAGTTTATCAATGCTAGTACTAAAGAGATGATTACGTTGATTAAGAATGATATTCGATTATATATCGAAGATACCACTCAAATCAATGATCTTCATATACCTAATCTTATCACATACATTACTGATAAGTATAAAGATGTATTAGTATACTTTGAGTTCTTAGAATTCAACGGTTATGGTCCTGGTATTCAGCATATCTATCGTAGAGATGAAATGATAGTTGGACGTATTCCTGAGTTCTTGAATGTCAATACTGCTAATACCGAAGAAAATCAATTAGATATTGAATTTGTTATTGTTTAATAAAAGAATTAAAATGGACGAATTATTATTAATCGACGACATTGGTGCCTTGATTGAAAAAGCTGAAGATAATATGGATATACTAGATTCTATTATTGAATCTTGTAACGCACAAATCCAAGAGTTATTCGACAAAGAACAAGAGCTTATCGCTGAAGGCACTTCTGAAGTAGCAGTAGAATGCTGGTGGGTAAACGAAGCATCTAAGAATGACTACTTTGAAAATGGTGTAGTTAAGACGTTAATTAAGAATGCTGAAAAGTGGTATGAAAGTACTGCTGTAGGCGATCTTCAACGTGTAGTTGAGGATGAGAACAATGTACGTATTATTAGAGCCAATGCTGAAAAGAAATACTCTAAACGTTTTACTGTACATACGTTATATGGTAAACCATTATTTGACCATATTAATATCTTCACTACTTTTATTGCATCTCCACTTAAAAACATCTATGGCCAGCTCCAACACTTCTTTGACTCTTTAAGTCCTACGACAACTAGACGTCAATTACAAAGTGGTGATCTTTTCGATAGAGCTATTAAGAATAATTCTTTTGGTAAACAAGAAATCGGCCAAGCTTTTATATCTACGCATATTGATGAAATGATTAAATTCTTAGATTTTGACTGGTTAAAGATTCAACGTTTACAAATGACTGGTTGGGCTGAATTGATTAAACAAATTGAACAAATCATCGAAGCTAAGTTTACTGGTGCATGGTTAGCATCCGTAGCTATCTTCAGACTTCAACTTTCTCGTTTTATCGCTTCTGTCCATGTAGAACAGCTTAAAGCTATTCGTGAGAATATGAAAGTTGTACATGATATTTGTGTATTCTTACTTAAACTTAAAGATAGTAAAAATGAATCTTATGAATTAACAGAGGATGCAGGATTACTTGATTTAGATATAATCTAATAACAAATATGTATAGAGCATCTTCCTTTTATAGGGAAAAATATTAACGTTAATACTTTTTAATTAAATGGAGGCTAATTAATATGGCATTCTTCACTGAATCCGTTTTAGATGACGGTATTGTATTAGAAAATAAAGAAATGTATGCTAACGAATATGGCATGGACACTATCATGATGGAATGTGCTGAATTCGACAAAGAAACTTTCACTGATTTAGTAATGGCTGATTTCCGTGAAATGGCTATGCTTCGTGAAGGCGCTGACACAGAAGCTATTCAAGAAGGCGTTATTGAAACGCTTAAAAAAGTTGGTAAAAAAGTTATTGAATTCGTTAAAAAATGGTACGCTAAAATTAAAGCTTTCGTATCCAACATGGTAGCTAAAATTTTAGGCCGCTTTGCTTCTGATAACAAAAAAGTCTTAGAAAAATACAAAGACAAAGTTAAAGAAAACAAAAACGCTGCTGAAACAGAAATCAAATGGGTAAAAGATAGTAAATCTTGCTTCGAAGCAGTTGAATGCACTATTACTTTAGCTGATATCCAAAAAATGGTAGCACAATCTTCTGATGGTAAAGTCGATAACACTGACGCTAAAGAAGTTAAGAAAGCAGTTGCTGCGGCTGTAAAAATTAAAAAAGCTAACGATGGCGAATTCAACACTTCTACTGTAATCAAAGGTCTTATCGGTGAAGAAATCGATTCCACATTTGGTAAAGAAGAATCTCATATCGTTCGTGTATTAACAAATGGCGATGCTGCAATGAAAGCTATCAATGCTACAGCTAAAATCGCTGACGCTGCTTTGAAATTAACTGAGTCCTTGTTCAAAAACCCTAACGAAAAAGAAAGCAAAAAATATACTACTTACCGTGAAGGTGTTGTTGAATTGACTAAAATTACAAATACTACAATCAAAGGTCAAATCGCTGCGGCTCAATTGGTATTGCGTCTTGCGCGTACTGCTTACATCAAAGCTGCTAAATAATTTTAGTTTACTCGTAAACTGACTATTATGTAAAATAATTTATAAGGTATGGGGTACATCCTCATACCTTATAAATATTTTTTTATGAGGTAACTTATGGAAAATAAACAATTCTCCTTTAGTTATATTATGGATGCTACAGATAATAAGTTGGTTACTGGTAAATGTGATATTTCCCGTAAACAATTTATGTACTCCTTAGTAGAAGATATCCGTAACCACGAAGCTAAAGGTCTACAAGAATTCTACCGTGGTGTATTAGCTGCTGATGGCGATGTAGTTAAATACAAAGCCGTAAGTGAAAACTTATATAAAGTATATCGTAAGAACTTAAAGTCTATTGTAGAAGCATATGGTAAATCTTACAATGATGCCGTATCTACATTGGCTTATGTAAGTTCTAAAGATAAACGTTTCTTAAAAGAATTTGCTAACCAAGCTGACTGTAAAGGACTTAAAATCAAGAAGTTATTCTTCGAAGAAGCTAAGTATACTCCAGCAGTTAAAGATGCTTTCAAATCTATTAGCAAGATCTATGAAAACTTCTACCATAATCCTAAAGAAGATCTTGATGGTGTAATTAAAACTATCAGTGAAAACTTCAACATATTAGAGTCTGGT
>ERZ772945.1205-NODE-1205-length-18825-cov-8.037453_pt1 | contig 18825 bp, 23 predicted proteins | sample MGYA00511681_ERZ772945 | MGnify/ENA primary metagenome ERZ772945 (study PRJEB29015, sample SAMEA2737943) | human oral metagenome | biome: human oral; feature: human-associated habitat; material: dental | place: China | collected 2143 ...
TATTACGCACTCTTTAAATGAATGGCTGCTTCTAAGCCAACATCCTGGTTGTCTGCGCAAAATCACATCGTTTTCCACTTAGTTATATCTTTGGGACCTTAATTGACGGTCTGGGCTCTTTCCCTTTTGACCACGGAACTTAGCTCCCGTAGTCTGACTCCTGAACCTCCCACATGGTATTCGTAGTTTGATAAAGTTTGGTAACCTTTGTTTGGCCCCTAGCTCATTCAGTGCTCTACCCCCATACGGTTTTTGTTCAAGGCTAGCCCTAAAGCTATTTCGAGGAGAACCAGCTATATCCGAGTTCGATTAGAATTTCTCCGCTATCCACACCTCATCCAAAGACTTTTCAACGTCTACTGGTGCGGACCTCCACTAGATTTCACTCTAGCTTCATCCTGGACATGGATAGGTCACTCGGTTTCGGGTCTACTGCACATGACTTATTTCGCCCTATTCAGACTCGCTTTCGCTTCGGATATTAGTCTTAAACTCTTCTCCTTGCCATATACAGTAACTCGCCGGACCGTTCTGCAAAAAGTACGATATCACACTTTAACGTGCTCTATCTGCTTGTAAGCATAGGGTTTCAGATTCTATTTCATTCCCCTCCCGGGGTTCTTTTCACCTTTCCCTCACGGTACTATTTCACTATCGGTCACCAAGTAGTATTTAGCCTTACGGGATGGTCCCCGCTCATTCACACAGGATTTCTCGTGTCCTGTCTTACTCTGGATCATACTCTTCCTTCTTTCGTGTTTCATATACGAGACTTTCACTCTCTTTGGTGTGCTTTCCCAAAACACTTCTACTACACTCTTTCTTGGAATTTGTTGCATGTCCTAACCCCTGATAGTGATTGCTCACTCAGGTTTGGGCTCCTCCGCTTTCGCTCGCCACTACTTACGGAATCATTTTTATTTTCTCTTCCTATGGGTACTAAGATGTTTCAGTTCCCCACGTTCCCCTCATTCACACTACTTTACTCATGTGATGATAATCTAGCATTTACCTAGATTGAGTTCCCTCATTCGGATATCTACGGCTCTCTGGATATGTGCTCCTCCCCGTAGCTTTTCGCAGCTTATCACGTCCTTCTTCGGCTCTTGGTGCCAAGGCATTCCCCCTACGCTCTTAGTAGCTTAACCTTTCTTCTTCGGTTTTTAAAACATTTCTCTCTATTGTTAATTTTTCTTAACTGTTCTCTTTCGGTTTTAATTGTTTTAAACTGTACTATACTTTCGTATACTAGTTTTACCTTGCTCTATATATTTTTCAATGTACTATTTTTATTTGTTTGTTTCACTTTTTATGATAAAAAGTGTGGTGGAGATAAAGAGACTCGAACTCTTGACCTCCTGCGTGCAAGGCAGGCGCTCTAGCCAACTGAGCTATATCCCCATATTCATATATACTTTTAATGTAAAGTACACTGAAAAATAAACAATATCTCTTTAGAATAATTCTCCTTAGAAAGGAGGTGATCCAGCCGCACCTTCCGATACGGCTACCTTGTTACGACTTCACCCCAATCATTGATTCTACCTTCGACTGCTGCCTCTTAAAAAGTTAGCTCACAGGCTTCGGGTATTCCCAACTCTCATGGTGTGACGGGCGGTGTGTACAAGGCCCGGGAACGTATTCACGGCAGTATGCTGACCTGCCATTACTAGCAATTCCAGCTTCATGGAGCCGAATTTCAGACTCCAATCCGAACTGAGAATAAGTTTAGGGTTTTGCTCCAGTTCGCACTTTCGCTTCCCTCTGTCTTACCCATTGTAGTACGTGTGTAGCCCAGGACATAAAGGGCATGATGATTTGACGTCGTCCCCACCTTCCTCCGTTTTAACAACGGCAGTCTTGCTAGAGTCCTCAACTTAATGTTAGCAACTAGCCATAGGGGTTGCGCTCGTTACGGGACTTAACCCAACATCTCACGACACGAGCTGACGACAACCATGCACCACCTGTATACAGACTCCGTAGAGCTATATAATCTCTTATATATTCCTGTATATGTCAAGCCCTGGTAAGGTTCTTCGCGTTGCTTCGAATTAAACCACATACTCCACTGCTTGTGCGGGCCCCCGTCAATTCCTTTGAGTTTTAACCTTGCGGTCGTACTCCCCAGGTGGGATACTTAATGCGTTAACTGCGGAACCGACAATATTTTTGCCAACTCCTAGTATCCATCGTTTACGGTGTGGACTACCAGGGTATCTAATCCTGTTTGCTCCCCACACTTTCGTGCCTCAGCGTCAGTTGTTGCCCAGAAAGTCGCCTTCGCCACTGGTGTTCCTCCTAATCTCTACGCATTTCACCGCTACACTAGGAATTCCACTTTCCCCTTCAACACTCAAGAAAAATAGTTTCAGTTGCAGTTCCTCAGTTGAGCCGAGGGATTTCACATACTGACTTATTTTCCCGCCTACGCACCCTTTACACCCAATAAATCCGGATAACGCTCGCCCCATATGTATTACCGCGGCTGCTGGCACATATTTAGCCAGGGCTTCCTCCTGTGATGGTCATTTTCTTCTCACACGACAATAGCTTACAATCCTAAGACCTTCTTCCTATACGCGGTGTCACTGCATCAGAGTTTCCTCCATTGTGCAATATTCCCGACTGCTGCCTCCCGTAGGAGTCTGGGCCGTGTCTCAGTCCCAATGTGGCCGTTCAACCTCTCAATCCGGCTACTGATCGTCGCCTTGGTGAGCTGTTATCTCACCAACTAGCTAATCAGACGCAAGCCCATCTATAAGCGATAAATCTTTTCTGAATGTATCATGCGATACCTCCAGCTTATGCGGTATTATCAGTAATTTCTCACTGTTATTCCCCTCTTATAGGCAGGTTGCTTACGTGTTACTCACCCGTCCGCCACGGTGTCCAACAAGTAGATAAATCTTCCTGTCTTCTCCCGTTCGACTTGCATGTCTTATGTACACCGCCAGCGTTTATCCTGAGCCAGGATCAAACTCTCAATTTTTGTTTAATCTTCTTTTCTCATTCAAACCTTCCGGCTTGTCTTTGCTTTTCCTATTTATTTTGGACAGTTCTCTGTCCGCTTGGTTTTATTTTCTCTAAAGGATATTGTTTATTTTTCAATGTACTGTATTCATTAAAATACAGTCGCTCTCGACTGTATATATATAATATATTACTTTCTGTTATATGTCAACACTTTTATAAAAACTTTTTAAAGTTTTTTAGTCTTTTTTATTAACATATATTTTAAGTATAAATTTGAGAGGAATACTAAATTCCTCTCATCTCTTTTTATTATTTATTTTACTTTATTAATTATTATTTTTCTTCAAGTGTTTCATATACACTTACTTTTTTTCTTGTTCTTCCATAACGTTCGAACTTAACTTGTCCATCTATTAATGCAAATAAAGTGTCATCTTTTCCAATTCCAACATTATTTCCTGGATGGTATTTAGTTCCTCTTTGTCTTATTATAATATTTCCTGCTTTAACATATTGTTTGTCATTTTTCTTAAGACCTAATCTTTTTGATATGCTATCGCGTCCATTTTTAACGCTACCTTGACCTTTTTTATGTGCCACTTAGTTCACCTCTTTCTTTATAAATTTTTATGTATTATTTTGCTGCTGAAATGTTTGTTATTTCAACTTTAGTATAATTTTGTCTATGTCCAATAGTTTTTCTGTAATCTTTTTTAGGTTTATATTTAAATATTTTTATTTTTTCACCCTTTACATGTTCAACTATTTTTCCTTCTACTTTTATACCATCTACATATGGTGTTCCTATTTTTGTTTCTTTATCAGATACAAGTAACACTTTGTCAAATGTAACTTTTTTTCCTTTTTCTGCGTCTAACTTTTCAAAGTATACTATACTACCTTTTTCTACTTTATATTGTTTTCCACATGCTTCTATAATTGCGTACATCGCAAATTCCTCCATTTCGTAATACTCGCTAACCGTTAATTAAAGGTACTTTATTTAAAAAGATTTTCAACCTTGATTAAGCAGTTTACATGCTACATTATATAGCAAAAAAGTGTATATGTCAATAAAATTGATTATACACTTTTTATCTATTCTTCTAATTATATATTTTATCTACAATTATTTTATTATTGAAGAAACTATACCTGAACCAACTGTTCTACCACCTTCACGGATAGCGAATCTTGATCCTTCTTCAACAGCTATAGGAGTTATAAGTTCGATTGTCATCTTAACATTATCCCCTGGCATAACCATTTCTGTTCCTTCTGGTAATTCAATTACACCTGTAACGTCAGTTGTTCTAAAGAAGAATTGTGGTCTATATCCTTTAAAGAATGGAGTATGTCTTCCACCTTCGTCTTTTGTTAGAACATAAACTTCAGCTGTAAATTTAGTATGTGGATTAATTGTTCCTGGTTTAGCAATAACTTGTCCTCTTTCAATATCTGTCTTGTTTATACCTCTTAATAATAATCCTGCATTATCTCCAGCTTCTGCTGAATCTAATAATTTTCTAAACATTTCTATACCTGTAACAACTGTTTTCTTTCTTTCTGTTGTTAATCCAACGATTTCAACTTCGTCATTTAATTTAATTTCTCCTCTTTCTACTCTACCTGTAGCAACTGTTCCTCTACCTGTGATTGAGAATATATCTTCTATAGGCATTAAGAATGGTTTATCAGTAGTTCTTTCTGGAGTTGGTATATATGTATCTATTGCTTCAATTAATTCTTTCATAGGTGCATATACTGGATCATTAGGATCTGTTGATGTAGATTCTAATATCTTTAATGATGAACCTTTAACGATTGGAATATCATTTCCTGGGAAATCATATTCATTTAATAAGTCTCTTACTTCCATTTCTACTAATTCTAATAATTCAGGATCATCAACCATATCTGTTTTGTTTAAGTAAACAACTATGTATTTAACCCCAACTTGTCTTGCAAGTAATATGTGTTCTCTTGTTTGAGGCATTGGTCCATCAGCTGCTGAAACAACTAATATTGCCCCATCCATTTGTGCTGCACCTGTGATCATGTTTTTAACATAGTCAGCGTGTCCTGGACAGTCAACGTGTGCATAGTGTCTAGTTGCTGATTCATATTCAACGTGAGCTGTATTAATTGTAATACCTCTTTCTCTTTCTTCTGGTGCTCCATCTATTTGGTCATAAGCTTCAAATTTAGCTTGTCCTAATAAACTTAAATATTTTGTTATCGCTGCAGTTGTAGTAGTTTTACCATGGTCAACGTGCCCGATTGTTCCTATATTAACATGTGGTTTTGTTCTTTCAAATTTTTCTTTTGCCATGTTATTTTTTCCTCCTATTTATATTTTATAAACTTATTTTATATTATTTTATGTATATTTGCAAGTGCCTTTTTTACCTTTTATAAAAGTTATAATAGGCACTGCATATTACATTATTCTATTAAATACTATTTTTGTTTTGATGCTACTATAGTATCTAAGATATTTCTTGGAACTTCTTCATAATGTGATGGTTCCATTGAATATGTTCCTCTACCTTGTGTCTTAGAACGAAGTGTTGTTGCATATCCAAACATTTCTGATAGTGGAATAAATCCTTTTATTATTTGTATTCCTGGTTGTGCTTCTACCCCTTCCATTCTACCACGTCTTGAGTTCATATCTCCTATAACATCTCCAACATATTCTTCTGGTACTGTTATTTCAACTCTCATTATAGGTTCTAGTATTACTGGATTTGCTTTTTTAGCTCCATCTTTAAATGCCATTGATCCTGCTATTTTGAAAGCCATTTCTGATGAGTCAACATCATGGAATGATCCGTCAAATAGTGTTGCTTTAAAGTCTATTACTGGATATCCAGCAAGTACACCTGATAATGCTGCTTCTTTTATACCTTCTTCTACTGGTTTGATGTATTCTTTTGGTATTACACCACCAACGATTTTGTTTTCAAACTTGAATCCTTCACCTGGTTCTAATGGTTGTAATTTTAACCATACGTGACCATATTGTCCTCTACCACCTGATTGTCTTACAAATTTACCTTCAATTTCAACTTCTTTTCTTATTGTTTCTTTGTATGCAACTTGTGGTTTACCTACTGTACAGTCTACATTAAATTCATCTTTTAATCTACTTACAATTATTTCTAAGTGTAATTCACCCATACCTGCAATAACAACTTGTCCTGTTTCTGCATTTGTATAGATTTTGAATGTTGGATCTTCTTCTGATAGTTTTGATAAAGCTATACCCATTTTTTCTTGTGCGTCTTTATCTTTTGGTTCTATCGCAACATCAATAACTGGTTCTGGGAATTCCATAGTTTCTAGTATTATTGGATTTTCAATATCTGATAATGTATCACCTGTTGTTACATCTTTAAATCCTATTGCTGCTGCTATATCTCCTGCTAATACTTCTTTTAATTCTGTTCTCTTATTAGCATGCATTTGAAGTATTCTTCCAACTCTTTCTTTTTTATTCTTTGTTGCATTTAATACATATGAACCTGATTCTAATGTACCTGAATATACTCTAAAGAAGCATAATCTTCCTACATATGGATCTGTTGCAATTTTAAATGCAAGTGCTGAAAATGGTGCATCATCTGATGTTTCTCTTTCCATTTCATTTCCGTCTTCATCAACACCTTTGATATGATCAATATCTAATGGTGATGGTAAATATTCTACTATATTATCTAATAATAATTGTAGTCCTTTGTTTTTATATGCTGATCCACAACATACAAGTGTTGCATTATTACTTAATGTAGCTTTTCTTAAACCTTTTCTTATTTCAGTTTCAGTTAATTCTTCTCCATCTAAGTATTTCATCATTATATCATCATCTTGTTCTGCTGCTGTTTCAACCATTTTTGCTCTATATTCATTAGCTTTTTCTACTAATTCTGCTGGTATTTCTTTTTCTTCTATTATTTTACCTTCTTCATCTTTATAGTATAATGCTTTCATTGCTATTAAATCTATTATACCTACAAATGTTTCAGATGCTCCTATTGGAAGTTGTATTGCAACAGGGTTACAGTGTAATCTTTTATCTAATTGTGCTAAACAATTATAAAAATCTGCTCCCATCATATCCATCTTATTTACAAATACCATTCTTGGAACTTTGTATTTATCTGCTTGTCTCCAAACAGTTTCTGATTGTGGTTGTACTGCATCTTTTGAAGATAATATACATACTGCACCATCTAATACTCTTAAAGATCTTTCAACTTCTACTGTAAAGTCAACGTGTCCTGGTGTATCTATAATGTTTATTTTATGATTTTTCCATGAACATGTTGTTGCAGCAGATGTAATTGTAATACCTCTTTCTTGTTCATCTTTCATCCAGTCCATTTGTGATGCCCCATCATGTGTTTCACCTATTTTATGGATTTTTCCTGAATAGAAAAGTATTCTTTCTGTTACAGTTGTTTTACCTGCATCAATATGAGCCATTATTCCTATATTTCTTAATCTATTTAATGGAACTTCTCTTTTTGCCATAAATCTTTCCCTTCTAAACTATTCTAAAGTTTATATTAATATCTGTAATGTGCAAATGCTTTATTTGCTTCTGCCATTTTGTGTACTTCTTCTTTTTTCTTGTGTGCTCCACCATTTTGGTTTAATGCATCCATTATTTCTCCTGCAAGTTTATCTGCCATAGTTTTTTCATGTCTTTTTCTTGCATATCCTACTAGCCATCTTAATCCTAGTGTTTGTCTTCTGTCTGCTCTTATTTCTAATGGAACTTGGTATGTTGCCCCACCTATTCTTCTTGCTTTTACTTCTAGAACAGGTTTAATATTTTCTAATGCTTCTTCAAATAGTTCTAATGCTGGTCTTTCTAATTTCTCTTCGATTATAGAAAATGCAGTATATACTATTCTTTGTGCAACTGTTTTCTTTCCATCTAGCATTACAGTATTTACTAATTTAGTAACTAATTTACTATTATATTTAGGATCTGCTAATACTTCTCTTTTTGCTATATGTCCTTTTCTTGGCACTTTTCTTCCCTCCTTATTTTATTTTAATTTTTAATAAGCATTTTTAAGAATCTCTTAAAAAGGTACTCTAAAAAAATTATTCTTTTTCCAGTATGTGCATATAATTTACAAAATTATTGGCACCAACTGATTATATTATTTCTTTGGTTTTTTCGCACCATATTTTGATCTACCTTGTTGTCTGTTGTTAACTCCTGCTGTATCTAGAGTACCACGAACAATATGATATCTAACCCCTGGTAAGTCTTTTACTCTTCCACCTCTTATCATAACAACACTGTGTTCTTGTAAGTTGTGTCCTTCTCCTGGGATATATGCTGTTACTTCATAACCATTAGATAATCTTACCCTTGCAACTTTTCTTAAAGCTGAGTTAGGTTTCTTAGGTGTTACAGTCTTAACTACTGTACAAACTCCTCTTTTAAATGGAGAACGATTATTTGTATGTGTCTTTCTCTTTGAGTCATAACCTTTTGCTAATGCTGGTGTTTTAGACTTTGCTTTAGAAGTTTTTCTACCTTTCCTTACTAATTGATTAATAGTTGGCATTCTTTTTCCTCCTTCTTCATAAACTATTATACCTATAGCATAACATTATATATTCTATCATTAATTAGTTTTTTTGTAAACATGAAGAAAATAATAATCTCATACATAAATATACAAATATATTATATCATAAAACTCTATTTAAAACACAAAAAAGACCTTAAAAACAAATTTTGTCTTTAAGATCTCTTTAATACTATTTAGGTATTCCTACTTTAGAAAAATTAACTATCGCTCTAAACATCTTGTCTTTGTCATACTCAATAATCTCTCCTGTCTCAAGAGTTAATTTCAAAATTGGTAAACTTCTACCATTTATGGCTTTCTGATTCAAATCATGAACTTTATAACTACACTTTTTCTCATCAAGTGCTTCAACCATTTTTTTTATTTCATCAGATTCCTTAGTATTTCTTTCAACAAAAAAATCCATTCTTACCATTAGATCCACATCCTTTATATCTTTTCTTAAACACACTAATATATAATATATTGTGTGTTATTTTTTACGTTGAACTTTTCAAGCTCAGTTCTTACTGCTTGTTCTTCGGTATCTGATGGCAAATCCATCAGATCCATTGCTTCACTTATAGTAATATAAATTGGTCCCATGGTAACACCTCCTTAATTTTTTAATTTAAAAATTAATTATTTTTAATTCCATATATATGTTAACATAATTTCAAGTATTTGTAAACATATTTTATTGCAAATACAAAAAAAGCTTTAAAAACTAATAGTTCTTAAAGCTTTTTCTTTTATTTAAACATTTCTAGATTTGTTGCAATAAAATCTCCAACGTTCTTTCCATCAATAAATTCTACTTTTTCTCCAGCTTTAATTTCTAAAACTGGGAATATACCTATGTTATTTTGTATTAAATAATCAACATCTTTTTCTTCTGCCTCAATAATTTTTATTCTCAATTTTTGCGAATTTATCAAAGATTTTGATAAATTGCAATTTGTACACCCTTTTGTTGTATAAAGTTTATATTCTGTTTGAATAAAACAATTTGTGCCATGTTTTTGGTTATAATCATTTAAAGAAGATATTATCTCCATAATACTGCAGCACAAACATTTTCCAGTCAATTCTACTGCTTTTTCTATCGTTATTTCACAATATTTTTTCATAAAAATCACTACTCCTCTACCAAGATAATTTTTGTTGAATTATTCTTATTATATTCAACTATCGCTTCTCTAACTTGTTTTTCTGTGTACTGATATTTTGGCATTCCTAAAAGTTCCCGGATTTCAGCCATATTCATATACTCATCAGCCATTTTTTTCACCCTCTTTTTTATAGACAATTCTAATTTTTCTTCCCTTCGATTGAAGGTTTATATTTCTTACATATTTCTCCAAATCTTCATCTACTTCAAGACCATATTGGTCTCGAATTTCTTCAGGTGTCAATTCCTGATAGATTGTTTCATGTTTATTTATCATTATTACTCCTCCTTAAAATTTAATCAAATCTTTAAGTATCACTTTTTGTACATAACTAGTATATAACACTTTTTCATTTTTGTAAAATCTTTATTGTAATTTTTTAAGATCACTTTCAGTATTATTATCTTTAATTTGACTACTATCTGACATTGTAAAATTAAACTTGTTATTACTCATTAATCCATTTAGTATTGTAATTATTTCACCTGTTGTTTTTCCAATATTACTTGTAACCTTATATTTTAATTCTTGTACTTCTTTGTCATTTTTTTCTTCTATTAACTTATATGTTGTACTATTCTTATATTTTTCTTTTTCTTTTTTTATTATATCTTCATTTTTACTTCTAACATAATATGTTATTTCTTCTACAATATCCTTATCTGTAAGTTTAACTTGATATTCTAATATTGTAGTTCTACTATCATTCCCAGTATTATTTTTTAATTCCTCTAATACTCCTTTTTTTAGGCTTTCTTTTTCTTCATTACTCTTGCTATTATCTTTTATTATCTGTTCTATTTTTTCTTCTGCTTCATATTCTTTGTCTGATAATACCATATTTGCTACTAATACTTTTTCTATAACTTTAGAAATTTCTGCAACATTTTCTTGTTTTTTCTTTCCTTCATTATATTTTTTTTCTAATATTTGAAAATAATTAAACATATATATTATTGATATAATTATTAATATTAGTATAACTACTAATGGTATACTATCTTTAAATCTAATTTTAGGAATTCTCATTATAAATACCTTTCTTTTCTTAAATTTTCATACTTAATTTTACTTTTTGTCTATCTAAATCTTTTTCTATAACCTTAACTTTTACTATATCTCCTACTTTAACTATATCTTTAGGATCTTTTACAAATTTTTCACTCATTTCAGATATATGTACAAGTCCGATCATCATGTATTCCTATATCTACAAAAGCACCAAATGCCGCTACATTTCTTACTGTTCCTTCTAGTTCCATTCCTACTTGTATATCTTCAAATTCTAAAATATCATTTCTAAGTATTGGCTTTTGTAATTCTTCTCTTATATCTATACCTGGTTTTACAAGTTCTTTTATTGTATCTTCTATTTCATATTTACCATATTCTTTAAATCGTTCTTCTTTTAAAAGTTTATCTTTATCTAATTTTAATACTTTTTCTATTGTTTCTTCTTTTTTCTTCTTATCTTTTAAACTTTCTTCATTTTCTCCAACATATGCAAGTATTTTTTTAGCTAGTTCATAACTTTCTGGGTGAATTCCTGTCATTTCTATACTATTTTTACCATCATATATTCTTAAAAATCCTGCCGCTTGTGTAAATGCTTTTTCTCCTACTCCAGATACTTTTAGAAGTTCTTTTCTTTCTGAATATTTTCCGATTATCTTCTCTATGTTTAACTATTGCTTTTGCTTGTTTTTTAGATATACCAGCAACATATGAGATAAGTGAAAATGTTGCTGTATTTAAGTCTACACCAACTTTATTTACTGAATCTTCTACAACATTATATAGTCTTTCTTCTAATTTAGTTTGATTTACATCATGTTGATATTGTCCTACACCTATTGCTTTTGGTTCTATTTTTACAAGTTCTGATAATGGGTCTTGTAGTCTTCTTGCTATTGAAATCGCCCCTCTTATACTTACATTTACATCTGGGAATTCTTCTGCCCCAAGTTTTGATGCTGAATATACAGATGCTCCTGCTTCACTTACTATTATATATTTTACATCTTTTCCTTTTATAATCTCACTAACTACTTTTTCACTTTCTCTTGATGCTGTCCCATTACCTATTGCTATAACATTAATATTATTTTTTTTAATTAATTCTTCTATTTCTTTTTTACCTTTTTCAATATCATCATTTGGCATTGTTACACTTACAATTTTACCTTCTAGATATTTTCCGATTTTCATCTATACATGCAAGTTTACTACCATTTCTGAATCCTGGATCAAATCCAAGAATCCTTATATTCTTCATTGGTGATTGTAATAATAATTCTTTTAAATTATCTCCAAATACATTTATTGCATATTCATCAGATCTTTCTTTTACTTCTTGTCTTATTTCTCTTTCTACAGAAGGCTTTATAAGACGTTTAAAAGAATCTTTAACTATTTCTTCAATATATTCAAATGATATATTATTATTTTCTTTTATAACTTCTTCTATTATATTTTGAATTAATCTTTCTTCATCAAGTATTATTTTTACATCTAGTTTTTTTTCTGTTTCTCCTCTTGTTATAGCAAGATATCTATGGCTTGGTATTTTTGAAATAGTATCCTTAAAATCATAATACATCTTATATGTTTGTCTTTCATCATCTTCTTTTCCTTTTGTACTTACAATTTCTGCTTCCTTATTATATACATTTTTTACTATTTCTCTTATATCTGCACTATCTGATATATCTTCTGCTATTATATCTTTTGCTCCTGTTATAGCATCATCTATTGTTTCAACTTCTTCTGTTAAAAACTCTTCTGCTTTTTTTAAAATATTTTCTAAACTATTTCCAGCTAAAATATATTTACTTAAATCTTCTAATCCTTTTCTTCTAGCTTCAGATCCTCTTGTTTTTTTCTTTCCCTTATATGGTCTATATATATCTTCTACTTTTGATAATGTTTCTGCTAATCTTATATCATTTAATAATTCTTCTGTAAGTTTTCCTTGTTCATCTATAAGTCTTGCAACTTCTTCTTTTCTTTGTAAAAGATTTGTATATTGTTTTAATACTTGTTCAAACTCTCTTAAGACTTCATCGCTCATACCACCTGTTTCTTCTTTTCTATATCTTGCGATAAATGGTATAGTATTTCCTTCTTCTATCATTTTAAGTACATTTCTTACATATCTTATATTTTGATTTAAAGTTTTAGCTATTTTTTCATCTAATACTTCTTCAATATATTTTTTTTGATTTTCTTCTGGTTCTCCTATTTTATCTACTGTTTCTTCAACTTCTTTTTTATTAGTTCTAACTTTTGTTTTTGTTGTTTCTTCTTTCTCTTTAATTTCTTTTCCTTGTTTTTTATTTTTTTCTTTATCTTTCTTTAAGTCTTCTTCTGTTATTCCTTGTTCTAATAATTGTTTCTTTAGTTCTTCTATATTCATCTTTTCCTCTAAAATCTACTTTTATTTATCTGTATAATCTAAATCTCTGTATTTTCTTACAACCTCTGTTACACTTTCTCCTACATTATTTGCATGTATTATATCTGCAAGCATATCTGATATACTTACAACTTCTATTTTATCTATTTGTTTTTCTTTAGGTAATTTAATTGTATCTGTACATATTAATTTTTTTATATCACTATTTTGTATTCTTTCTATTGCAGGGCCTGAAAGTACTGGATGTGCTATTGCTGCATATATTTCTTTTGCACCTTTTTCTTTAAGCATTTTTATTCCAGATACAAGTGTTCCTGCTGTATCTATCATATCATCTACGATTATTGCTGTCTTACCTTCAACTGTTCCTATTAAATTCATTGCTTCTGCTTCATTTGGTCTCACTCTTCTCTTATCAATAATTGCTATTGGTGCATTAAATATTTCTGCAATATCTCTTGCACGTTTTACTCCTCCATGGTCTGGTGATACTATTACGATATCTTTAAGTATTTTCTTCTTTTTAAAATATCCTGCTAAAATTCCTATAACTGTTAAATCATCTGCTGGTATATCAAAAAATCCCATTGTTTGTGTTGAATGTATTTCTACTGTCATTACACTTGTTGCTCCTGCCGCTTCTAATAAGTTTGCTACAAGCCTTCCTGTTATAGGTTGGCGTGGTCTTGCCTTCCTATCTTGTCTTGCATATCCAAAATATGGGATTATTACATCAATCCTTTTTGCAAAAGCCCTTTTCACAGAATCTATTGCAATTAAAAGTTCCATTAAATTTTGTGATACTGGATTATCTGTTGATTGTATAATATATACTCTTTTATCTCTAACAGTTTCTAATAATTCTACTAGGATTTCTCCATCTGCAAAATGTCTTATTTCTATTTTTCCTTCTTTTATTCCTAATTTTTTACATATCTTTTCTGTTAATTCTTTTGATGAATTTAAAGAAAATACTACTACATTATCCATATTAATACCTATCCTTCCAAAAATTCTTTTACTTGTTTCTTTACTTCTATATTAAAATTATCTTTCCATTTTTTATACAATTCCAAAACTTCTTCTTTGTTTTCTAATACATTTCTTATTTTATCTCTAATCTCTCTTGGATCATCTTCTCTGTTTACACATACATAATCTCTTAATTTAGATCCTATAAAATAATCATTATTATTTCCTATTAAACATGGAACTCCTTGTTCAAAACTTTCCATTGGAAACATTGGAGAACATTCTGTAAATGTTACATATATATTTATATCATTTCTTTTAATTCTTCTCATAAGTTCTTCTGTTGGTATAAACTTATCTATACATGTATATTTAATATCTAATACTTTTAAATATTCTTTTATTTCTTTTGATATTGGTACTATATCTATTTTTGAATTTTTAAAAAAAGTTGTTGCTAAAATTTGTGTATATATATTTTTGAGTTCTCTACTATGTGCATTATATATACCTATATTTATCTCTTCATCATTTTCTTTTTCATTATTGATACTATTAATATCACCTTTTTCTAAACTCTTGACATTATTCATTATATAATATGCATTATATCCTAAATTTTTATAGAATTCTGCCATTGTTTTCTTTACAAATCCGAAGTGCTTCTACTTTTCCATCTTTATATAATTGTACAAGTTCTTTATTTAATTTCCATGTATAATCACTTATTGCTTCAAAGTTATTTGCATGCCATAATACTTTTATCTTTATAGTACTATCTTTCTTATATAAGTCTTTTATAAGTTCAATCCATCCGGTCAACTATTTGTGAAAATATTACTTGTTTTATATTTGAATCTATTATTGCTCTTACAATTCTATTTCTACTACTCTTTCTTTTTGTTTCTTCCAAAGGAACATTTGCTTCAAATAATCCTTTAGTAGAATTTGCAACTCCAAGCCATTCTGGATTATATAACACCATATAATCTTTTCCATTATGTTTTAATTCTTTAATGACTCTTACTGCTCTTTTTACTTGTTTCTTTTCCTTATTTACAAATGGATTTCTCTTTTCTACTAATAATTGATATTTTTTTGAACTTAAATATCTATATGTTCCACTTATAACCTTATATGTACTACTTTCACTGTCCAAAGAATTTTTAACAGTTTTCTTTATTTTTCTAAATATCCCCATTTTTATTCCTTTACCATTTTTTGTAGATTTTCTTTTGCTATATTATTATATTTTTCTTTCCATATAATATTTATCGATTGCGCGTTGATTGTTCCTTGTTTCTTTCATTTGCCTATGGTATTCTATGATAGAATTTATCCAAGAGAAATGTCCCCTGAAAGGAAATTGATATGCCGAAAAATCCGGTAAAGCATCAGTGCAGCTTCTGCAAGCGCATCATCGACGTGCGCGATCAATACGATATGCCGATCTACGATCCGAATACAGGCTTTGCCATCTGCAAGGACTGTGTGCGTGAGATCAACCGTTTCCTCGACGAGCACGACGCGTCCGTCTCCTCGGAGGAGCGCACATCGTTCCGCACGCAGCTCGACGACGTCCTGGAAAAGACCCGCCCGCACCTCATCAAAGAGTATCTGGACTCCTATATCATCAAGCAGGACCGGGCGAAAAAAATCCTCGCCGTCGCGGTCTACAATCACTATAAGCGCATGAAGTACGGCTACGAAAAGGAAGGCGAGGAGACAGAGATCGAGAAGTCGAACGTCATTATGCTCGGGCCCTCGGGCTGCGGCAAAACGGCACTGCTCTCCCATCTCTCGAAGCTCCTCGACGTGCCGTTCGCGGTGACGGACGCCTCGAGCCTCACGGAGGCGGGCTTTGTCGGCGCGGATGTCGAGGTGGCCGTGCGCAATCTCTACTACGCGGCGGACAAGGACGTGGAGCGGGCAGAGCACGGCATCATCTATCTCGACGAGTTCGACAAGATTGCGCGCAAGTCCGGCGCAAACAACTCCATCACCGCCGACCCCGGTCACGAGGGCGTACAGCAGGCACTGCTGAAGATGCTCGAGGGCAGCGTCGTGGAGTTCACGGCGCGCGGGCAGCGCAAGCATCCGGAGGCGCCGACCATCAAGGTGGACACGAAGAATATCCTATTCATCGTCGGCGGCGCGTTCGTCGGCATCGAGAAGGTGATCTCCAAGCGCCTCAAAAAGGGCAATGTCGCCATCGGTTTCGGTGCGGAGGTGCGCGGCAAGGACATCGAGAAGGAGTTTGATACGCTCATTCATCAGGTGACGCCCGAGGATCTGATGGAGTACGGCATCATCCCCGAGATCATCGGGCGTCTGCCCGTCATCTGCACGCTGGAGACGCTGGATGAGGACGCCCTCCTGCGCATTCTCACCGAGCCCATCAACGCGCCCGTGCGTCAGTACGAGAAGCTGCTCGCGATGGACGGCGTGGAACTCGTCTTTACCGAGGACGCACTGCGCGCCGTCGCAAAGAAGGCGATCGAGCGCAAGACCGGCGCGCGCAGCCTCAAGGGCATCATCGAAGAGGTCATGCTCGATGTGATGTTCGACATCCCGCGCGAGACCGCCCCGCGCCGTGTCACCGTGACGAAGGAATGCATCACGGAGGGCGCGGCCCCGATCGTCGAGGTCGCAGCGGCGGGATGAGAAATTTCATCTAAAAACAGTCGACGAAAAAGAGCGCATCGCGTGCGTTGAGAACGGCACGCGATGCGCTCTTTCTGTTGATTTGTTTAGTCCTTCATACGCGGCAGGGTCATCGTGCCGAAGGCTTTTTCCTTGCGGTGGCAGTGCGGGCACTCATTCTCGATGAGTCCCGTGTAGCCGCAGACGGGATCGCGGTCGACGGGGTGGTTGATGGAGAAGTACCCCATGTCCGCGTCGTGCATGGCGCGCACGACCTTCTCGAACGCCTTGACGTTCTTCGACGGATCGCCGTCCATCTCGATGTAGGCGATGTGTCCCGCGTTCTCAAGCGCGTGGTACGGTGCCTCGATGCGGATTTTGTCGTAGGCGCTGATTTCGAAGTAGACGGGCACATGGCTGGAGTTTGTCATGTAGGAGCGGTCGGTGACGCCCGGGATATTGCCGTACGCCTTCTTGTTGGCACGCTGGAACTGTCCCGCCGTGCTCTCCGCCGGGGTGCCGAACGTTGACCAGTTGCGGTGCTCCGCCTCCGTGTAGGCATCCGTGCGTTCGCGCATATGCCCGATGATCCGAAGGCCCAGTTCCTGCGCCTCCTCGCTCTCGCCGTGATGCTTGCCCGTGAGCGCGACGAGGCACTCGGCAAGGCCGCAGAAACCGATGGAGAACGACGCGTGCTTTAAGAGGTCCTTGATGGAGTCGACGGGGCTCGCTTTCTCGCTGTCGAGCCAGACGCCCTGTCCCATGAGGAACGGATAGTTGTAGACATGTTTTTCCTCGATGACCTTCAGACGGTCGAGGAGATAGTCGTGGCAGAGTTCGATGTAGTAGTCGTAGAGCTCCCAGAATTTATCGAGATCGCCCTTTGCCTCGAGCGCGAGCTTGGGCAGGTTGATCGTCGTAAAGGAGAAGTTGCCGCGGCTGCCCGACTGCTCGGGGCCGTTGACGTTGCTCATGACGCGCGTGCGGCAGCCCATCGTCGCAACGCAGCTGTTGTAGTCGCCGGGCTTGTAGTACTGAAGGTTGTACGGCGCATCGAGGTTGACGTAGTTCGGGAAAAGGCGGCGCGCACTGACGCGGCAGGACTCGATGAAGAGGTCGTAGTTCGGATCCTCGGGGTTGTAGTTGACGCCCGCCTTCAGCTGGAATACGGAGATCGGGAAGATCGCCGTCTCACCGTTGCCGAGGCCGTTCCAAATGGCGCTGAGCACCTCGCGGATGACGAGGCGCCCCTCGGGCGAGGTGTCCATGCCGTAGTTGATGGAGCTGAACGGCACCTGAGCGCCCGCGCGCGAGTGGAGTGTGTTGAAGTTGTGGATGAGCGCCTCCATCGCCTGATGCGTCTCCTCAACGACGTCGGCGCAGGCAAGATGGTAGACGTTATCCGCGTCGAGCTCCGTCTCAGCCGTCCGTCCCGCGTAGTCCTGCGCGAGGATCGCCTCCATCGCACGCGCGATCTCCGCACGGCTCGCCGCGTCCATCGGATCATGGTCCGTCTCGGTGAACCGGCATGCCGCAAAGTCGATATGCATGTCGAGGTCCTTGCAAAATGCCTCGCGGTCTCCGACTGCCTCCGCACCGAAGCGGTAGACCATCGCCTTGTACGCCTCGTCGAGCACCGCCTTGCGGAACGACTTCCTGACGCCCTCCGCCATCGCGTAGTCGAACGCATTGATGCTCTGCCCGCCGAACATGTCGTTCTGATTCGACTGGATCGCAATGCACGCAAGCGATGCGTAAGCACGGATCGAATTCGGCTCGCGCAAAAAACCATGCCCCGTCGAGAAGCCGCCGCGAAAGAGCTTCAGGAGATCGATCTGGCAGCAGTTGAACGTGATGAGCGAGAAGTCCTTGTCATGGATATGGATCCAGTTCTCGCGGTCGGCCTTTGCGTACGCCTCGTCCAGCACGTAGTTGTCGACGAAGTGTTTCGCGCCCTCCGCGCCGAGCTTCAGCATGATGCCCATCGACGCGTCCGTGTTGATGTTCGCGTTGTCGCGCTTGAGGTCGGAGTCCACCGCATCGGCAAAGA
>ERZ772945.1211-NODE-1211-length-18777-cov-15.249386_pt1 | contig 18777 bp, 19 predicted proteins | sample MGYA00511681_ERZ772945 | MGnify/ENA primary metagenome ERZ772945 (study PRJEB29015, sample SAMEA2737943) | human oral metagenome | biome: human oral; feature: human-associated habitat; material: dental | place: China | collected 2143 ...
ACGTGCATTTACACCTTTATTATATAAGGCGCAAACGTTAGCTTGATTGAAATTCATTGTTTGTAACATCATTCTTAAGTTGGTTAATTCTCACTCAACGGGCGCAAAGGTAATAAGAAATATTGGAATGACAAAAGAATGAAAGAATAAATTATGGAAATAATGGGGAAGAAAGGGAGAATATGAACAAAGTGAATACTCGTCAATCAATAGGAACGGATGGTATTAGTTGTTAATTCATTCGTTTATTACAATGAAATTAAGTATTTTTGCAGGCAAATCGATTCATTACAATGGCAAGTCAATTGACAAAGACACAGCAAGAATTTAAAGACATACTGGCTGAATGTAGAGAGCTCTTTGGTAAGAAGCTCCATGATTATGGTGCCTCATGGCGCATTTTACGCCCCTCTTCCCTCACAGATCAGCTTTTTATCAAAGCCAAACGCATACGCTCGTTAGAGATTACAGGTGAGAATCTCGTTGGAGAAGGAGTACGCCCCGAATTCATCGCATTGATTAATTATAGTATTGTTGGACTGATTCAACTATCCAAGGGCTTTGTTGATAGTGTTGACATCACGCCCGATGAGGCACTCAGTCTCTATGATACTTATGCCAACGAAGCCTATGAACTAATGGTAAAGAAGAATCATGACTATGGAGAGGCATGGCGAGATATGCGTGTGAGTAGTTACACAGACCTTATTCTCACTAAGATTGAACGAATCAAGGAAATCGAAGATCTTAATGGAGAAACACTCGTCAGTGAGGGTATAGATGCCAATTATATGGATATAATGAATTACGCCGTTTTCGGTGCTATCAAGCTACATGAATAAATTAAAGACACTATTAGTAAACCTCAGTCGTGCGCTGTTAGCCTTGACGTTTATCTTTTCTGGATTTGTTAAGGCTATTGACCCACTAGGTTCGCAATATAAGATTGCGGAATACCTAGAGGCAGTGCAATTATCGGCTTATGTACCCGATTGGGCACAGCTAATGGTGTCGATAGCCCTTTCTGCCATAGAATTTACGCTGGGTGTAATGCTCCTCTTGGCCATCCGCCGTCGATTAGCCAGTAAGATTTCCTTGCTTTTCATGGCTGTAATGACAGCTGTAACATTGTGGCTGACTGTAAGTAATCCGATACAAGATTGTGGTTGTTTCGGAGATGCCATACACCTAACCAACACGCAGACATTTATTAAGAACATTGTTTTGCTTGTTGCAGCAATCATTCTCACACGCTGGCCTTTACATCAGATGCGCTTCGTTTCAAAGACGAATCAGTGGATAGCCTTCTATTTTACTATCGTCTTTATCTGTATAGCGTCACTATTGAGTCTTTATCATCTACCCATCTTTGACTTCCGTCCTTATTATATCGGACAGAACATCAAAAAGGGTATGGAGATTCCAAAGGGGGCTAAACAAACAACTTATAAGACAACCTTTATCTGTGAGAAGAATGGTGTAACAAAGGAATTCAATGAGAATAATTACCCTTATAACGACTCTACGTGGGTATTTAAAGATACACGCCAAGAGATACTTGAGCAAGGGTATGAACCACCCATACACGATTTCTCTATCACGAACGAACAGACAGGGAACGATATTACGGATAGTATCTTGACCCGAAAAGGATATACCTTCTTACTCATCGCTCCTGTATTGGAAATGGCTGACGATAGTAACTTTGGTGATATTGATGCTATCTACGAATATGCAAAAGAGAACGGCTATGGATTCTACGGATTGACAGCCAGTACAGATAAGGCTGTACAGCATTGGAGGGACATTACAGGTGCGGAATATCCTTTCTATACGACTGACGGCACAACACTAAAAACCATCATTCGTAGTAATCCGGGCTTAGTACTGCTCTACAAAGGTACTATCATCAATAAATGGAGTCATAACGATTTGCCCAAACAAGCCGAACTTAATGCCCCTCTCTCCCTCATAGAAATAGGGCGCGAACCGGCTAATAACACGTGGACAAAGATTATGCTCATCATTGTGTGCTACATCTTCCCCTTGTCATTCCTTATTGCCGCCGACCGCATTTGGTCGTGGACAAGATGGGTAAGGAAGCGTGAAGAGTGGCTCAAACAAAAGGAAGATTGGGTGAAGCAAAAGGAACAATCAAATAAATTATATCAACTTTTAAAACGTAAAAGACAAATGAGAAAGAAAATCGTAGCAGGTAACTGGAAGATGAACGAGACCTTGCAGGAAGGTATCGAACTAGCAAAAGAGATTAACGAGTCACTCAAGGCAGAGAAACCTAATTGTGATGTTGTTATCTGTACTCCATTCATTCACCTCGCAAGTGTTGCTCAGGTGTTAGATTCAAGCGTTGTTGGACTTGGTGCAGAGAACTGTGCAGACAAGGAGAAGGGTGCTTACACAGGTGAAGTATCAGCAGCAATGGTAAAGAGCACAGGTGCACAATATGTTATCCTTGGTCACTCTGAGCGTCGTCAGTACTATGGAGAAACAGCAGAGATCCTCAAAGAGAAGGTTCAATTAGCACTCGCTAATGGTTTGAAGGTAATCTTCTGCTGTGGTGAGACACTCGAAGAGCGTGAGGCAGAGAAGCAAAACGAAGTAGTAAAGGCAGAGTTGGAAGGTTCAGTATTCAACCTCTCTGCAGAGGAATGGAAGAGCATTATCTTGGCTTACGAACCAATCTGGGCTATCGGTACAGGTAAGACTGCTACTTCTGATCAGGCTCAGGAGATGTTGGCTTACATCCGTTCTATCGTTGCAGAGAAGTATGGTAAGGAAGTAGCAGAGGACACATCCATCCTCTATGGTGGTAGCTGTAAGGCTAGCAACGCACCAGAGTTGTTTGCTAAACCTGACATTGATGGTGGCTTGATTGGTGGTGCTTCATTGAAGGCAGCTGACTTCAAGGGTATCATCGATGCTTGGAAGAAGTAATCCATACATATATTAATGATGAGAGGGTATCACGTTCTGTGATCCTCTCATCACTTTTCAATTATAGTAAAAGACATGAAAAGACTCCTTACAATCATAGTTCTCATACTGACAACCATTACATCAGCGCATGCTCAAAGTACGGTAACTGTAACGCAGAGTTCCGATATTGACGCATTAGTCAATGGTAAGAAAACAGCGAAGAAAGCTAATAAAGAAAGCAAGAAAGTAGAGAGTCAGCGTGAGCAATCACGCCAGTCAATAGGCTCAAAGATTAAGACTCCAGATACAAAACAACTGTCTGTTCCTAAGCTAAACGACCATAAACCAGAGATTGCAAGACCTGACAATAACACCTTACAGCCCGTTAGGCAAGTTGGAACTAAGCTAGTGAAACGTTTAGTCAGAAGGCCTCATGACCCCACATTCGATGATATAGACGATGGCAAACAGATAGTGACCAAACGTGTAAAGAAGGGCATTAAAAAGGTTAGAGGATTCCGTGTTCAGGTCTATAGTGGCGGTAACACGCGTATAGCTCACCAACAGGCAGACAAAGCGGGACAAACTGCTAAGCAGTTATTCCCCGATCAGCCCATCTATGTTCACTTCTACGCGCCACGTTGGATGTGCCTTATTGGTAACTTCACAAACTATAACACTGCTAAAAAAGTAATGCGGAAGATGCGCAAAGAAGGCTATCCTCAAGCGAACGTGATACGTATGATGGTTAGCATAAGGACGTCAACTGTCATTGACAACTAAATATATTCACACCTTATATATTATATATAACCCCCAAACAACACCCATACTGGGGTGACAGGCAACACCCTTATAAGGGTCTTAGGCAATACCCTAACTAGGGTAATAAAGCCCACCTCATAAACAGCAATAATCAGAAACAATATAATATGACTCCAGAAACACAATTTCGTGATGGTTTAGACGAACTCGCAACACACTATAAAGAGATATTAAAGTTGCTCGGTGAGAATCCTGAAAGGGAAGGATTGGAGAAGACTCCCATGCGAGTTGCAAAGGCAATGCAGGTTCTTACACGTGGATATACACAAGATCCTCATAAGGTATTAACGGACGCGCTCTTTGAAGAGAAGTACAATCAGATGGTGATAGTCAAGGATATTGACTTCTTCTCGATGTGTGAGCACCATATACTTCCATTCTATGGCAAGGCGCATGTGGCGTATATTCCAAACGGAAAGATCACTGGTTTGAGTAAGATCGCACGTGTTGTCGATATCTACTCTCACCGACTTCAAGTGCAGGAACGCCTCACCGAACAGGTAATGCAATGTATCAACGACACGTTGAAACCTCAAGGTGTGATGGTAGTCATCGAAGCGAAACACATGTGTATGCAGATGCGTGGTGTGGAGAAACAGAACTCTATCACCACAACAAGTGCTTACAGCGGTGTGTTCGAATCAAGTAAAACCCGCAACGAGTTTATGAACTTACTGCGTGGAGAGACCAAACGGATATAATAACTATTAATATTTAAAAGGAAAAAAGTTATGAATAAGGTTTTAAAAGTGGCCACACTAGCATTCGTGGCAATCGTTACAATCAACTTCTTTACGGCATGTTCTAAGGAAAAAGATACGCCAAGTATTAATGTTGAACAGCTTTACCAAAACATCAATGGCAATTACGTTGGTACTGCAAAAATGCGTAACAGCAATGGTGACTTGGGTTCAAAGAATGCAACATGGACAGCTAAGAAGGAGGTAATCAGCGTTAAGAACATCAATGGTGACGAACTCGCAGCTGGCGTAAAGAACCAATCTTCAAAGTTATATCAAGCTCTTTTGAATGCTACGAATGGTAAGTTAGAAGTCATTATGACGAGTTTTAAACCACAGGAACAAATGATCTTCTTCAATGCATCAGCTAAACTCACCTTCACCATCAATCTTGATGGACAACAGGTAGAGGTGGTTGGTACAGGAGGCTCATTGCCTTTCTCTTGTTTCTATGCAATGCCTACACAAAAGATGCACTTTAATTTCACCATTAGAGACTTGAAGAAGAACAATGGAAGAGGCGGTTTCACTCCCCTATCCACCGATTACAACTTGCCTATAACATTTGAGTTTGAATCACAACAAAAGATTTAATAACACATTAAGGACGAGAGAAAGGAAGAGAGATGAAACTTATTTCATGGAATGTAAACGGTCTTCGTGCTTGCGTGGGCAAAGACTTTGAACAGCAATTCAAGGACTTTAACGCTGATTTCTTTTGTTTGCAAGAGACGAAGATGCAAGCTGGTCAGCTTGATTTAAGCTTTCCTGGATACGAGTCATACTGGAATTACGCTGATAAAAAGGGTTATTCAGGTACTGCGATATTCACGAAACATAAGCCATTGAGCGTTACTTACGGTATTAATATCAATGAGCACGACCATGAGGGACGTGTCATTACATTAGAGATGGACGATTTCTACCTCGTAACTGTCTATACACCGAACTCGCAAGATGAGCTTCGTCGATTGGAATATCGCATGAAGTGGGAGGATGACTTCCAATCCTACCTACACAAACTGGATGAGATTAAGCCTGTCATAGTATGCGGTGACATGAATGTTGCACACCAGGAGATCGACTTAAAGAACCCCAAAACAAACCGCCGAAACGCTGGCTTCACCGATGAAGAGCGTCAGAAGATGACCCAACTATTGAGTAATGGATTCATAGATACCTTCCGCACGCTTTATCCAGAGCAAGTAACCTACTCTTGGTGGTCGTATCGTTTCCGTGCAAGGGAGAAGAATACGGGTTGGCGTATCGATTACTTCCTTATCTCCGAACGCTTGAGAGACCGATTGGTAGACGCTAAGATTCATACAGAGATAATGGGTAGCGACCATTGTCCCATAGAGATTGACTTAAAGTAAAGCCTCTCTTATGTATGCCCAAATCAAATCATTGCTATTGATGGCTGTAGTTCTTGCAGCCATCATAGCCTATGCTTTCTCTCCAAAAGAGCTTACCTTGGGCAGCTACACAATAAGGAAGATAACACTTACAAGTATCTTCCTTCCTCCTAAAGAACCACAGAAAAAACACAAGAAGAAGCCTAAGACCATTCATCGCAACCAAACAATTCTCTTCATCGGAGACTCTATGGTGGAGGGACTGTCACGTCGCTTGGGTGATTACGCAGGTGAGAATGGACACAAACTATACACCGTTATATGGTATAGCTCATCCACTGAACGATGGGGGACGACGCATACTCTGGAACATTACATCGCTAAATACAAGCCAACTTACATCCTCATCTGTCTTGGAAGTAATGAGTTATTCATCAACGACCTCGCTAACAGGGCACAATATGTTAGTGAGATGGTTAAGAAGATAGGCGATATTCCCTTCGTGTGGATTAGTCCTTCGGATTGGAATGGAGATACTGGTATCAATGACATCATCAAAGAAAGAGTAGGTGCAGGGCATTTCTTCGATAGTAGACACTTAAAACTAAAGCGAGGAAGTGACCATTATCACCCTACATGGGAGGCTGCTGCTTATTGGATGGATACGGCTGCAAAGTTTATAGCTGGTAATAAGTGTGACAATCCATTGCAGCTCAATTCCCCTAAAGCACATCACAAGGCAACAAACACAAGTTTGTTACAACCAGCATTTGAAGGCTTTTAATACAGAAAAGGAAAGTAAGCGAAAGAATATAGAAGCATGACAGAACTATCGCAGCTAACATCCACGTTCCTTGATTTCTTATCCTCACAAGATAAGAACTGGTCGTTGTGTACGCTGTCATTCATGGCTTGCTTCCTCATTTTCTTTGCTCTTTACATTCCTCTTAGACACTATCGTCAACAATGGACAAAGGTTTATGTCATTTGTTTTAGCCTCTTCTTCGCTTTCAAAGCCAATGGTGCTTTGATGTGGCTATTGCCTTTCACCACCTTCGTATCATGGTATCTAACGCGTTCTATGATGCGTTTAAAACATGGAAAGTTGCGTAAGACGGGCTTAGCCATCACCATTTTCACAGAGTTGATACCCCTACTCTACTATAAATACACGAACTTCACCCTTGAAATATTCCATGAGCTCCTCCGCAGTAACTTCTCTCCTATGAAGTTACTCTTGCCTGTTGGTATCTCTTTCTTTACTTTCCAAGCCATCAGCTACACGGTGGATGTTTATAGAGGGCGGTATCCCAAGACTGCGAAACTACTTGATTACACATTCTATCTGACGTTCTTTCCTCTCCTTATTGCTGGTCCTATCACCCGCGCCGAAGTATTATTACCACAGATTCAAACCCCTAAAAGGAATATCAAGAGTGCCCTTGTCTATAAAGGACTGTGGTTGATTATCTGCGGATTGATAAAGAAAGCACTCATAGCAGACTATCTTGCGCAATATAACAACATAGTGTTTGATGCGCCAGCAGTGCAGAATGGCTTTGGAGATCTTATGGGTGTGTTGGGTTTCTCGGTACAGATTTACTGCGACTTCTCGGGTTACAGCGACCTAGCTATTGGTGTTGCAGCCCTGATGGGATATGAGTTAAAGGACAATTTCAACTTTCCTTACCAAAGTCTTAACCTCACGGAGTTCTGGCATAGATGGCATATTGCACTTTCAACATGGGTTCGCGATTACCTATATATCCCTCTTGGAGGTAACAGAAAGGGGACTGTTCGCACTTACCTCAATAGCTTCTCTGTCATGATTATTGCTGGTTTATGGCATGGGGCATCGTGGATGTTCATCGTATGGGGCGTTATGCACGGTATAGGACTTGTCGTTCATAAGTTTTGCAACAACAATGGTCTGAAGCAGATACCCAATACCAAGCCTATAAAAGTTGCTTGTTGGGGCATCACCTTTGGCTATATTTCACTCGCATGGATATTCTTCCGTGCCCCTAATATGGACTCTGCTCTGACATTAATAACGAATATCATTCAAACAACTAGGCTGAGTGATGCTTACGCATTCCTATTAGAATACCCGCTCTGGACGGCAGTTGTACTCATTAGTTTGGAACTTCACAGCATTAAAGAGGCTGATTATGAATGGTTACAAACGAAGTTCATCCGTTCACCATGGCTGGTGAAGCTCGCTATCTTCGCCTTTATTCTGCAATTAGTCATCAACTTTAGCCAGCATAGTATACAACCTTTCATTTACACGCAGTTCTGATATGATTATCAAATACAAGTATAGTCCATTGTTATTCATCGATACGTTGCTTGCACCCATCCCTGTTTTGTTTTTTATATGGTTCTTCTTCGGACACAAAGGAACAGATGCATCTCATCCTCTAATGCTTATTCTTGCATTGTGGATGACTGGTTTTGCCATCTTATATTGGCTTTTCAAGCTCTTTATTACATGTCAGAAATTATGGAAGAAAGACTATCTTTCCATCAAAGGAGACCACATCTGCTTTTATGATTGCCTCCGTTGTAAGTACATCGAAGTAACAGCTGATGAGATAGAAGGCGTCAACGATTATAATTACCACTTCGTTCCGTTCATCGTTCAGATAATTTATACAACGAAAGGAAGGCTCTTCACTCTTCCTGATCTTACACATGAAGGCAAGGAAAGAGTGACTGAAATAATTTATGACTTTATGTATAAGACAGAGAAAGAGACCACGTCTCCTTAGCAACAAACAAGTGGCTATGCAGAAAGATAAAAGATACTCCATTTGAAGAGGGCGTTCCTTCATATCGAAGAGACGCCCTTTTGCAGTTGAAAAGAGGCTCTCTTTACATCAAAGAGAGCCTCTTGTTAAATCTAATTATAATTCGCTACTCATTCTTTTCATACCTCCATTACATCTTAGTAACCCACATCCCCTCCTTTGGAGAGGCTTGGGGAGGTCTTAAGTAGCTACACCTTCACTAATAACTTTTACTGGATAAGACTTGAATAGTGCTTCAATCCAACCTTTTCCATTCGACCATCAGGGTGCGTAATCGTCATGTAGTCGAAACGACTCTTCCCTTCTCTATAAGCCACAACACCGATACTTCCATCGCGCAAGTGCAGCGTTAGATAGCCTTCACGCTTACCATCTTTGTAATTGCAATGCCACTTCTCCATGCCATTGGGGTAATAGGCGGTCACATGACCATCAAGTACTGTGTTGGCATCATTGCCTAAGTCGAGGAAAGAATAGCCACCCTCTAAACGCTTCTGACCATCTGGATAGAAGTCCTGAAAGATGTCTCGCTCTACACCCTTATAGCTTTCTTTTGCAAGAAGACGATAGTAAGCAACGTTCTCAGAGCTTTTCACTGATCGTAACGCTTGATTGTAGAAGATTGTATCACGTGATACTACTGTTGTTGTCACACCTTCGCGAGCGAAAGATGATGCTGAAATCAGGCAGACAAGAGCTGTCAAAAGTAACTTTTTCATTGTCGATAGGTCTTTAATTATACGTTTTCTATAGGCAAATTTAATAGTAAACTATGATACAACCAAATATTCTGAAGGGTATTTTTAAGTAATTTTTCGTGCCTTTTCAGTTGTAATTAAAGAGTAAAAAGAATAACAAAAAGAGAAGAAATAAGCGTTAAATAGCTTTGAAAAGAAAGCGAACTATACTATTATTAAGGGTTTCATGCACAACAATTAGCATTATGTCATATAATTGACATACATCAATTCAAGGTGAATAGTTATCTTTCAAGCCTTTTACACTTTGATAGGCTCAACTGTTAAAACTGTGTTTCTCTACTAAAAAAGCTACTTTCTTAAAATGAAAAATCCTGTCATCTGCACCTCACCAATTAGTAAATGAGCAGAGACAGGATGAATGTTTTTATCCTAATCTTATAGTTTCATAAACGATACTTGCCGTTTCTTCACGGGCTTACCACCCTTGACAGTAAAACTGTCATTGAGTTCCATCACACCAGTAAAGCGTATCGCATCCTTCCCACTAGGGTTGACTAGCAAGGAGGCTGTCGCATTGTCGAACACTTCCAAGACTATCTGGTAACTCTCATAATCGTTGCGAGTGGTCATAAAAATGCGTCTGCCACCTTTCATAGGCTCTTCCTTATAACTCAAAAGAGGGGAAACAAGGGACAAGCCACCGCCCCGACCGTATGGAATCTGGTACACCCTACCCACATAAGGGAGGAATAAACCAACAGAATCACCGCTTACTTCAATGCCCCAATCATCTTGTAAATAGATCGAAGGACCCCTCATTGGCTCCATTCTATCCATGAAGATGCGGTAACGATGCTCGCCTAAATGAGCCTTGACAGCGGCAGCTTTCAGTTGAGCCATCGTCTCCTTTGATATTGGCTTACCGTCCGAATCATAATAAGTCGTTGCACATCCCACCATTAGGAGTGCTGTAAATAAACATAAAAATAATCGTTTCATAATAGTACCTCACTTTCTCTCTGATGAAAACAAGCCTTTGCTTTAGTCTATGCGTTCGATCTTTGGTGCGTTCATCTTCTCTATCGTAGGTGCAGAAGACTTACCGGAAGGTTCTGGATCTGGCGTTGTTGGGGCAGGAGAAGCTGGTGCAGCCATTGGTGCCTCATTGCTTTCTTGATGGGATGTGCTTTCCTTTGACTTAGCTTTATCAGCCTTGTCCGTCTTGTCCTTAGCCTCATCTGCATCCTTGTCCTTGTCATCCTTGGCTGTTAAATCATCCTTTGAAGACTTCGCATGAGGCCACAGATAATCGCCGACAATGTCTATCGTGTCCTTATCGGCAGTGCGTTGCTGTTCCTCCTCTTGCTCTTCTTCGCTTAAAGGACTATCTTTGTCATCGACGATCAGATTATATCCTATCCCCAAAAGAACGATAACCACCAGTCCACATAGTACCTTAAACGTGAGTGACTTAGTAAATTTACGCTTCTTATTCTGCATTGGCTTAGCTTTAATATATTATTTTCTTTATGAAAGAGAACGCTATCGTTGCGTTCTCCTACACTCTATCTGCAAAGATAAACATTTATAAGGAAAACGCACCGAAACGATGATAAAAAATAATAAATGCCTACTCTTTAATACGAATAAATGCATTGGCGAGGATGGCTGTGAGCCCTCCTGTGGTGATACCACTCGAGAAGATACTCTTAATGAGGGCTGGCATCTTATCAAGAATATTAGGCACTAACTCTACACTCAAGCCCATTGCAAAGCTGATTGCCATAACCAATACAGCCTTACGGGTTATCTTCGTTGAAGCGATGATACGGATTCCTGCTGCTGCAACAGTACCGAACATGAGAAGAGTGGCACCTCCTAAGACGGCATCAGGGATAAGGGAAAAGAGCTGACCAACCACTGGAAAGAGTCCTAATAACACCAAGGCAGCTGCAATGAAATACCCAACATAACGACTGGCAACGCCTGTTAATTGTATCATACCATTGTTTTGAGCAAAGATGGAGTTAGGGAAACTATTGAAGATAGCGGCTAAGAAAGAATTAAAACCATCTGCTAAGATTCCACCCTGCGCCCTCTTCAAGAAGACCGAACCCTCAACTGGCTCGCCAGAGATCAATGAGTTGGCTGTAATATCGCCGAATGCTTCAACTGCAGTAACCAAGTAGATGAGCCCAAGACCGATGATTGAACCTAGATCAAAGCGCAGTCCATACTTGAAGGGGGTTGGTATATTCAGCGTTCCAGCACCACTTATGCGTGAAAAGTCAATCATGTTAAGGGCGTAGGCAGCAATACTTCCTATCAACAAGCCCAACACGATGGATGCCATTCGTAGGAATCTGTTGCTCGAACGATTAAAGAATATAATGCTGACAAGTACTAAGAAAGCTAAACCAAGATTCTGCATGGATCCGAAAGTACCTGCATCTATAGCCGACTGACCACCTCCGCACGAATTGATACCTGCCTTTATGAGGCACATACCAATGAGGGAAACAACAATACCAGACACTAATGGCGTGATAATCTTACGCGTGTAAGGGAGTAAACGACTCACTATCATCTCGACAAAAGCCGCTACAAGGCATGCTCCGAAGATGTAACTCAAACCCATTTCGACGTTCATCTTTCCGCCAACCATACCTAACATTCCTGCACCAATTATCGGACTGATGAAAGAGAAAGATGTTCCTTGAATACAGAGAAGCCCTGCCCCTAATGGTCCCAAACGTTTACACTGAATAAAGGTAGCTAATCCTGACACGAAAAGAGACATCGATACGAGGAAGCCGGTGGTCTCTAAGTCAAATTTCAACGCCGAACTGATAATGAGGGGAGGCGTGATAATAGCTACAAAGATGGCTAATAAATGCTGTAAAGCCGCAAACAACGTTTCACGAAGGGGTGGTCTGTCATTCAAACCATAGATAAGTTCCTTTGATACTTCCATTCTTTTACTTTTAAAACTACTATATAATAAGGTGAAGTTATATCTCTTTGAAACACGTTTCAATGACTATTAATAAACGAGCAATAGTCTATAAACAAACAAGGTGGACGTATGCTGTCCACCTTGTTTAATCTTCTTTCAGTTTAATCTCACAATTCTCAAGCGATTCAATGATAGCTAAACTCTCACAGCGAACGCCCGCTTGCTCTATTACCTCACGTCCGTGTTGGAACGCCTTCTCGATGATAAAGCCCATACCAACTAGTTCCGCGCCCGCTTGTTTACATAAGTCTATGATACCTTTAGCCGCATTTCCGTAGGCAAGGAAGTCATCAACGAACAACACCTTATCGCCTTCTCTAAGGTATTCTTTCGATATTACGACATGATACTCACGTTGCTTCGTGAAAGAAAACACTGTCGTCGACAGCATGTCAGCCATGGTTGAAGGCTTCTTCTTCTTTGCGAAGACAACAGGAAGGTCTAGTAAGAACCCCATCATGATAGCTGGTGCAATGCCACTAGCCTCTATTGTGATGATTTTATTAATCTCCGTTGAGGCGTATCTACGTATGAATTCCACACAAATACGCTTCATCAAATTAGGATCCATTTGATGATTAATAAACTTGTCTACCTTTAGGATGCCTCCAGGATAGCACTTACCATCCTTTAAAATACGGTCACGTAATGCTTTCATTGTGCAATTAATAGTTTGTCGGTGCTGAGAATTAATTGCCAACAAAAGTACTAAAAAGATGGAATATAAGCACTATAACAACCTTACTTTTATCTCTCTTTATTGCAGAAAAGCACATTAACATCGATTAAACATTGCCGTTACAAAAAGATTTAGTACTTTTGCACCCGTTTGCCAGTCTGTTAACAAACTTACAACTGGCGTTTTTTATTAATTATATTATGTACAAACCAACTTTTGAAAAGCGCAGTGTCCTGAAGTTTAAGCACTTCTCTAATCACGGCTACTCGCTCTTTGCTGTTCTTGGCAAGGAGGTTTTGATTGGTGTACTGAGTGTTGCTACCTTACAGCATGCTACTGCCAAAGGCATTAGCGTTCATGCAGAAAAGGCGGAAATGGACTCAGTTGTAACCAACCGAGGTGTGATGATGGATGAAGTAAGCGTCACGGGAACACGCGCACCACTGACTGTTAGTCAGCAAGCGAGAATGGTAACTGTACTAAGTCGTGAGGATATCCAAGCGGCGCCAGTACAGAGTGTGAATGACTTATTGAAGTATGCCGTCGGTGTCGATGTACGACAAAAGGGTCCTCTAGGGGCTTTGACAGACGTAAGCATACGTGGGGGCAACTCCGAACAAGTCACAATTCTTCTCAACGGCATCAATATCTGTGATGCACAAACAGGTCATAACGCTTTCGATTTCCCAGTTGATATTAGTGAAATCGAGCGCATCGAAATTCTTGAAGGACCTGCTGCACGAGTTTATGGTACATCTTCTTTATTAGGTGCTATAAACATTGTAACCCAAACTCCACCACAATCAAGTCTCTCCGCACACGTCGAAGGTGGCTCATACGGCTATCTTAGTGCTGGTATGCGAGCGAACTTATCGAAGGGAAAATGGAACAATCAGCTATCTGGTTCATATACCCGCAGTGATGGTTATCTTCGTAACAAAGCAGGCAAACTGAATGCTGATTATCGTACAGGTAAGGCTTTCTATCAAGGCAATTACACGGATAACGACATTAGAGTTCAGTGGCACGCAGGTATGAGTATCAAGGACTTTGGCTCTAACACATTCTACTCAACGAAGTTTGATGACCAGTTTGAACACACGTTAAAAACCTTCACTGCCATTCAAGCAGAGAATCTTCAAGGGCGTTTCCACATCCGTCCTGCCATCTATTGGAACCGCAGCATGGATCGCTTCGAACTGTTCAGAAACGCTGCAAACAAGTATCCTTTCAATTATCACCGCACGGATGTCTATGGTGTAAACCTCAATACTTACTTTGATTGGAAACTAGGACGAACAGCCGTTGGAGCCGAGATTCGCAATGAAGATCTCGTCAGTGGTAACCTTGGCGAACCACTTGCTAAGCCTAAGCATATACATGGTACGGACAGAGACTACACCGTTGGTCTAAACAGAACGAATATCCAGTTCATCTTTGAACACAATCTCATCCTTGACCGATTCACGTTATCTGCGGGTTTAATAGCCGTTAAGAACACACAAGCTGATATGCACATGCGTGTTTACCCAGGCATCGACGCAAGTTATCGTATTGGACAAGCATGGAAGTTATATGCCTCTTACAACACATCTCTTCGTATGCCTTCTGTAACGGAATTATTCTATTCTGTAGGTGGACATAAGGCTGATAAGCACCTCAAACCAGAGGAACTTTCAGCATTAGAGACTGGCGTTAAATATGAAATCAAGGGTGTTACAGCCAAGGCAAGTCTATATTTGAATCATCATAAGAACCTCATCGACTGGATCAATGATGGAACTTTAGATGCCAGCGGAGCACCGCTTTGGAAGAGTGTTAACTTTGGAACTATCAACGACTTCGGGGCAGAGATGGCACTTGACTTTAATCTTCTGCAGCTCATCCCATCGCAACGTTTCTTTAAGAAGTTCGGTGTTGCTTATAGTTACATCAACCAGGATAAGACTGAGCAAGCAGGTATCGTGAGCAAATATGCCCTCGAATACTTAAAGAATAAGGTGGTAAGTAACCTTCAAATGAACCTTTGGCGCAATCTTGACCTCGGTCTTAACTATCGCTTCCAACACCGTATGGGCAGCTATTTGGACGTAAATAATCAACGTCACAAATACAGAAGTTACGGCGTAATGGACGCTAGATTAAGTTGGAATGATAAGAGTTGGACAGCCTATCTGGAGGCTAACAATCTCTTCGGAACGCATTATCTTGATTATGGAAACGTCCCTCAACCCGGCACGTGGATTATCGGTGGCATCCGTATCAACCTATAAAAAGCCTCACCCCAACGGAACTCTTCCTAAAGGAGCAGTTCCGTTGGGGTGTTATTAGAAACAAAAAATCCTCTCAATATAAGAATGTTGTCTTATCCATTAAAAACAATCCATCATTTCACACTACATTCTAAGTCCATCTTTGCTGCTATGTAGTCAACATACTCCTCACTATCATTTACCTCTCGCAATATATCCTTAAAGGACATTTCCCTATCGCGTGCCGTATTTCTATAAGCAAAATCATGCGTATAGTCTGTAAGTTCATTAAAGGACTTATCCTTACAGAAATTAATGGCATTATCCAAACATTCGAGATCTGTTTCTGAAAGATAATCTACGTTACTATGCTTTAAAGGTTTAATGGTGTAACGATTGATAAACTCAAAATAGCTTTTCAATTCTCCTGCTGAAAAATAACTATCACCACGTACTGCTTTGAAAATATCATCAGTACGTGAAGGAACTGGACCAAATTCCATAGCAATATAGACATCACCTGTTATGGTTCGTCCATACTTGCTTAAATGTTGTCGATCTGCAAGATATAACGTCTTAAATATCTTATGCATATTAGATACACCATCCATGTGCTCCAGTATATAGAGCACTGCATTTAACGTTACATCTTTATCAAATAAGGAGATTGTATTCATTCTTCGTAACTTCTTTATGCCTGCAAAATTACGAAATAACAAACGATAATACAATCTTTTTAATAAGAATATATTGCTATAACCTTGTGTTCTTATGGTACTCTGTCTTACTTATGCCTATGTTACTAAAGTTTTGTGTTTCTATGTTACTACGTCTTCAAAACCTGTGTCCTCCTGTCTTACACAAAAGCCCCACCCCGTTAGGTACTCCCTCTCTGAAAGAAGAGGGGCTGGGGGTGAGGCGGTTGGGTTTGCCGTTTGGGGAGGCTTTTACCCTACTACTGGTCCACTTCCCTCTTCTTTCTTTTTCGGTTCTTTCTCCTTTCCCTTTTCCTCCTCTTTCTTCTTCACCGTCTCGTAAGAGTTATCACGCAATCCTGCTTTCAACTCGACACTAGGTGTAAATGTTACTCGAGGTTTGATGGTTTCGGTCTTAAAGGCTTTTTCATTCAAAGCACCCTCACTTGATAAGGTTAAACGCACCGTACCGAACTCACCCAACTGAACGCTAAAGCCATCACGGAGATAAGAAGGCAGACACTCCATAAAGTTCGTGAGGACATTCTCAATGTCACCACGGGTCAATGAGGAACGACCGGCAATATCCTTCGCAATGTCACGTAACGTCTTCTTGCCAGCATTGATAGGACTAGCATAATACTTCACTTCCGATTTCTTCTGCGGATTCTTCCGCTGAACCATTTTGATTTTCATTTGATTATAAGATTTAAATTATTAATTATTATCGTACTGCACTTTGCAGCACTTCTTCGTTTTTCTAAAGTAAATAGAGGCGGCGTCCGTTCTCCTATCTCGCAATCAAGGATGGAGGAATGACACCACCTCCAGTAAAGTAAAAAGATTAGTATTCTTCTTTAGCCTCTCCTATTTGTTTGATAATCATAAGTCGAGGATATTTTAGCTTTTACTTATATCATTATCCTTATTTGCATTAGTTATCCTCTCCAAAGTACGTGAAAGGTTGTGCTCTAAAGCTAAAATAGCGCCCATCGGCATAAACGTCAAGGCTACCTTTATGGAATCGCAGAGCATATGCAGATACTCCATTTGAAGAATAAGCACTGGAAGACCAATACAGACCACTATCCCCTATCCAGTACTGCATACCTGCGTTACTACTACCATAGTAATTATACATACCTAAACATGGTAAAAAGAAGTATTGATTAATTTCAGAAGCAGATGGAGATTCTTCTGTTATATATGAAGATGCATCCAGACTCCAATCTTCTATTGTACGCCAATCATGATTATCATAGGCATGCTCCGCAGAGAAACCACTGATATAGGCTTTCTTCTTAAACCACATGCCGCTTTTATACAAGTGTCCCATGGTTGTCCAAAGCTCATCATTATCCCAATGAGCATTTCCACGCTTTGCATACCATGTCATTTCATTTACGTTAGGTAACTTCTTGAATAATGGAGTTACGCCATCGTTTCTCACATGTAGCCCAGGATAGCTCTCATTATGCCAGCGAGTAGGGTCGGTAGCCTTACTATGTGGATAAAAATTAGATTTTTGATTATTGAGAGTTGGTTGCCATAACGGATTGTGATGTGTCCATTCATAACCATGCCAATATTGTTCTTGGGCATCCCATGCATAATAATGATCACCATCATAGTCCTTTACATCAAGGTTGGCTGTGATATTGTAGAACTTATTGGAGTCGTAAGTAGCAGATGGTAATATCTTAGTGATAGCGCCCTCTACGCTTGTTGCTATATCTTTCACCCAATAACGAATCTTCAGTTTGTGAGTACCAGGCTTTATGACAACATAAGCACCATTTGTAACTGCACTTGCACCTGTATTCGTCAATGGGAAACCATCTTTATATGTACTGCTAGAACTCCCTTTTGTCGTGAGAACAATCTGCTGCCCTGAACCTGTGCCTGTCAGTTCACCTGTAACTGGGTCAAGGGTGTAAGTATTAGTAATACTATTGTCAGAGTTTACCTCTACCTTAGTCAAGTAGCAGTCATGTAAAATAGTGTTGCTGGTACGTGGTAAGAAGAGAAGATAAGCTGCTTTATGGTTGAGAGCAAAAGCAAACTGATGTTTACCGCTCACCTTAGTAGCAGTTGCCATACCACAATCGCCAGATGCGCCAAAGTGAGCAGTAGTGTTCGGTTCTGCTTGAGTTTGATTTTTGAGGATACTCACCTTGTCTCTGTAGCCGTTCTTACCGGGGTAGTAAACTTCGTATGTACTTTTCTGTGAGAATTTACCAGGAACCTTAAACTTAAAATTATCGGTTTTTCCAGTTGGGGCATTACTACTTTGCTGCCACGTGCCTTTATCGTCCTTTACCCAAATCCTGTCGCCAGCTTCCCAATAGAATTTACCGTTAGATTCCATAGTTGTACGCGTTGTAGGATCGCCTGTAGAGAATGTGGTTAATTCTTTGTCATCAGTTGATGTTGTGTCGTTTTGTGCCAAATCATCATTTGCACAAGAAGCAAAAGCTATTGCTAAACCGAACACAAAAGCCAAAGACTTTAATCGTGTCATGAATGAATGTTCTTTCATCGTTTTCATCATTGTTACTTTGTTCATTTTGTTAATAACTCTCTGTTAATCTTCCCATGAAGGATTCTCTTCATCGCCTTCTTCTTCAGACAACCAGCTTGGTGCTTGCTTTGCATCACCCATGCTCCCACCAGGAGTTGCAGGGTTGTGCTGACTTGGGAAAGATGTATCCATTAAATTAGTGGTTTCGTTTACCTGAACTATTACGCAATTAGGTGCAGAATA
>ERZ772945.1215-NODE-1215-length-18726-cov-3.553800_pt1 | contig 18726 bp, 10 predicted proteins | sample MGYA00511681_ERZ772945 | MGnify/ENA primary metagenome ERZ772945 (study PRJEB29015, sample SAMEA2737943) | human oral metagenome | biome: human oral; feature: human-associated habitat; material: dental | place: China | collected 2143 ...
TTTTGACGTGAGTCCGAAGAGTCTTGGCTACTCGACATGCACCTACGTGGGACTTAATTTGGAGCGTGGCTCGATGTATAAAGATGTGGTAGCGCGATTGGTTAACATCCCCGAGATAGTAGAATGCCACTTTACAACTGGTCCGTATACCATGTTAATTAAACTCTATGCCCGCGATAACGAGCAGCTGATGGACTTGTTAAACAGCAAGATGCAAACTATCCCGGGAGTGGTTTCAACCGAAACGCTTATTTCTTTAGAGCAGAGTATCAAACGGGAGATAGTGGTAAATACCGAAGAATAAATGAGTAATTTTGATATTGAAGCGCATTTAGGTAAGATTTATGCGACGTTTCCTGAAGCTCATTGCAGGCCTTTAATAGGTATAACATCCAATTTTTCTGATGGCGGCGACGCGACATTGCGCGACCGTTATTATAAACAGGTAGTAAGAGCAGGGGGTACACCCGTTATCATTCCTCCGGTAGCTGATAAGGATGTAATCATCAATACGCTGGAAAACATAGACGGACTGTTGCTCACAGGAGGCGCAGACATCAACCCTCTTTGGGCAGGAGAGGAGCCTTCACCACGTCTTCACGGTATCAATGCAGAACGCGACCTGCCCGAATTGCTTATTACGCACTTGGCATATAACCGCCAGATACCCATTCTGGGGATATGCAGGGGAATACAAATGCTTGCAATGGCCCTGGGAGGAAAGGTAGAACAGGATATATCGGCTACAGCAAGTATTCGCCATTCGCAGGATGCCGACCGTTCGCAAGCTACGCATTCTGTGACATTTCAACCCGATTCTTATCTCAACAAGATATATAAAGAGGTATCGGCAGGTAGTAATGAACGGAAGCTTTTTGTGAACAGCTTCCATCATCAGGCTGTTACCGACGCAGGAAAACGCTTTCGTGTAACGGCGAAAGCACCTGACGGTACGATTGAAGCCATCGAAAGTACCGAGTTTAAACCCCTGATGGGTGTACAGTGGCACCCGGAATGGCTGGGTGATGAAGGCTTAAAGCTGTTTACATGGCTTGTCAATGAGGCGGCCTGTTTTCAGGAAGCCAAGTGCCTTCATGACCGCATTCTGACACTTGATACCCATTGTGATACCCCGATGTTTTTCCCACAGGGCGTGCGTTTCGACCAACGCGACCCGCGAATACTGTATGATTTGCACAAGATGACGGACGGACGGCAGGACGCTGTCATCATGGCTGCCTATCTTCCACAGCCTGCAATTGGTGAGAAATTTTCGCAGACGGTGGATATTGCCGGTATTATTAAGCATAATCCACAGCTTCAGGGACTGTCGACAAGCCTGTCGCCAACAGCCTACGCCGACCTTATTTTTGATAAGCTGGAGCAGATTGTTGCACAGAACAGCCAATACATCAGCATAGCCCGCACGCCAGCCGACTTGTATGAAGACAAGCGAAACGGCAGGAAATCAATTATGTTCGGTATAGAGAACGGTCTTGCTCTTGGGCAGGATTTGGCTAACATTCACCACTTTGCACAGCGGGGTGTGGTGTATATCACCCTTTGTCATAACGGGGATAACGATATTTGCGACAGCAATAAGGGTGCTTCGATGCATAATGGCGTATCATCTTTCGGTGAGAAAGTGATACAAAAGATGAACGACGAGGGAATTATGGTTGACCTTAGCCATGCTTCAGAGAAGTCGTTTTATGACGCATTGGACATCAGTCGCATGCCAATTGTATGCTCTCACAGCAATAGTCGGGAGCTTTGCGACGTGCCAAGAAACCTTACCGACGACCAAATGCGCGCCCTTGCACGTAAGGGAGGTGTGGCCCATGTAACGCTTTATCATGGCTTTTTGCGTAAGGATGGTGAGGCTACTGTAATGGATGCGATAGACCATTTGGAGCATGCCATCAGCATAATGGGCATTGATTATGTAGGCTTTGGAACCGATTTTGACGGCGACGGCACCGTACGCGGATGCGCTGATGCCTCAGAACTGATATGCCTTACACGACATTTGCTGAAACGTAAGTACAGCGAGCACGACCTTCGTAAGATATGGGGGGGCAACTGGCTGCGCGTAATGGCACAGGTACAGGCTGAAAAGCTGAAGGCTTAAGCTCGTGGCGTATTAAAAAATATATCATGAAGAAAAAGAAAATATTATTTATTGTGATAGCAATCATAGCGTGTGCGGCCGTGGCTGCCGTTGTATGGAATCCGTTTGCAGCCCCCAAGATAGACGAGACAGAGGAAGAAGAGGAGGTGCTTGCGCCTGCAGGGCCGGCGTTTAATGCCGATTCTGCCTATGCCTTTGTGAAGGCACAGTGCGACTTTGGTACGCGCGACATGAACTCAGCAGGGCATGAACGCTGTGCCAAATGGATTATCGAGAAGTTCAAATCGTATGGTTGTGAAGTGAAAACACAGCAGGCAAACCTCAAAGGTTACGATGGAACGACGCTTCGAAGCACCAATATTATGGCCAGCTTTAACCCTAAGGCTACAACGCGTATCATGCTTTGTGCCCATTGGGATAGTAGACCTTGGGCCGACAACGACCCTGATTCAGCGAACTGGCACAAGCCTATTCTTGCGGCAAATGATGCAGCGAGCGGTGTAGCTGTCATGCTGGAGATAGCACGATTATTGGGTTCAAAGGAGAAGAAAGCGTTTATGACCGACCTCGGTGTCGATTTTGTTTGCTTCGATGCAGAGGATTGGGGGACACCGCAATGGAGCAAAACGCCCGACGACGGCTCTTCATGGGCGTTGGGTGCACAGTATTTTGCTGCCAACCTGCCACAGGGATATGCTCCCCGTTACGGCATTTTGTTAGACATGGTAGGCGGGCAGGGTGCTAAGTTTTACCAGGAAGGCATGTCTAAACAGTATGCTCCTGATATTGTGAAAAAGGTGTGGAGGGCAGCCCGTCAGGCTGGTTACGGGTCGTATTTCCCCAAGAGTAACGGCGGAATGATTACGGACGACCATATCCCTGTTAACCAAACGGCCAATATTCCATGTATCGATATTATTCCTTATTACCCGCAATGTCAGCAAAGCAGCTTCGGACCAACGTGGCATACACTGGCTGATAACATGGAGCATATTGATAAAAATACGCTGAAAGCTGTCGGCCAGACCTTGCTTCAAGTGCTTTTTACAGAAAGGTAAACGTCAGTATGTTGAAGTTTTTTGTGCGATAAGTCGTACTTCGGGTATCAATATAATTTCGTGTTCAATAAATACTAATATTTCTTTTAGGAAATTAGTCAAGGGTGCAATAGTAAAAAGAATGCACCCCTGCTTGAGCTTTATATAGATTCTTTTTGTTATCTTTGCAAGTAATAATTGTGTAAAGACAGCAAAACAATGGACGCCTTGTCGTATCTTGAAAGCCGATGCAGCCTGCGTCGTAATGTATTAACCGGTGAGATTAGCTATGCACCGCACCGTTCAAATGGTTATAAGCCTTTGTCAAAAGAGGGTATCAACACGCTCATTCTGGAAGCAGGACGCGACGGTGTAGCCTTAACCGAAACACTGATAAACCGTTATGTAAATTCAACGCTTGTGGAACGGTGGAACCCTGCCGAAGCATGGTTGTCGACACTTGGCGAGTGGGACGGTGAGGACCACGTGTATAATCTCTCCCAGCGCATCATTACATCGAACCCAGACTGGGGAAAACGCTTCCACAAATGGATGCTTCAGATGGTGGCCCGCTGGTGTGGATGCGAGGTAAAACAGCGCGATGTAATGATGCCTGTGCTCGTGGGGCAGTTCGGATTTGGCAAGACAACCTTCTGCAGTTTGCTGTTGCCACCCGAACTTCGTAATTATTATTCGGGGTCTGTACACTTAAAGTCCTCGGCCGAAGTGCAGGATTTAGTAAGCGGTAACCTGCTAATCAACATGGATGAGTTTTATCAGGACAATACCGAACAACGCTATCTGGCACGCTATCTCTTTTCAAGAAGTACGCCCGTCTTTCGCCAACCCTATGGCGTTACTTTAGAACCACGACGCAATTATGCTGCCCTGATAGCCACAACAGGCAATCTTCATCCCATGACTGATGCAGCAGGAGCTGCCCACCTTTTTTGTGTAGAGGTGGAACGACCTGTTGATTTAAATACTCCCATACCTTATGAGCAACTCTATGCCCAGCTGAAGGCCGAGCTTGACACAGGTGTTGACTTTGCGCTTACCGAAGAAGAGCGCGAAGCCATGGCCGTGCAGAACTCTCCTTTTCAGGAGGCCGACAACCTGGTTAAGATGGTGAGGCTGCTCTATGCTTCGCCTGCGAAGGGGAAAAAAGCCAGGGCGGTTTACATTGATACGATTATAGACCGACTGATGCAGGAGTATCCTTATTGGACTCCGGGCAAGCATGTCAACCAGGATGTGGGCTTTGCCTTACAGGAAGCCGGCTTTACACGCAGCCGTATACACGGGCGTTCGGCCTACCGCATTGTGCCACGTGACCCGCGTCGCTTTGATTTTGTGGAAGAAGCACCCGCACAAGAGCAGACGACGTTTGACAATAACCCGCTGGCCAAGGCTTTACTTTCAGGATTAGGCGGACTGGTTAAGAAATAAACAACGATTAAAACGAAAGGAAATACTGATATGGCGAAAGACGATAAAGGTCTTACTCCTATGATGAAACAGTTCTTCTCGATGAAGGCTAAGCACCCCGATGCGTTGATGCTGTTTCGTTGTGGCGACTTCTATGAGACGTATTGTGACGACGCTATTGATGCTGCACGCATCCTCGGGATAACGCTAACACGGCGTAATAATAGCGGTTCGGGCGACCGAATAGACATGGCAGGTTTCCCCCATCATGCGTTAGACACCTACCTTCCCAAGCTTATCCGTGCAGGAAAACGTGTAGCTATCTGCGACCAGCTTGAAGATCCGAAGAAGAAGCGCGCCATGATTAAGGGCAAAAAAGGATTGAGCGAGATGGACAAGATGGTGAAACGCGGCATTACGGAGCTTGTAACACCGGGTGTTGCCATGAGTGATAACGTGCTCAACTATAAGGAAAACAACTTCCTTGCTGCCGTACATTTCGGCAAATCGTCGTGTGGTGTGAGCTTCCTTGACATATCAACGGGCGAGTTTCTCACCGGACAGGGTACGTATGACTATGTGGAAAAGCTCATCGGCAGCTTCTCACCGAAGGAAGTTCTTTTCGATAAGACCCGCAAGCAAGACTTTGATCGCTACTTCGGAACAAAGATATGCGTGTTCGAACTCGACGACTGGGTATTTACAGAACAGAATGCACGCCAAAAGTTGCTGAAACATTTCGGTACCAAATCGCTTAAAGGCTTTGGCATTGAACATCTCAAAGACGGCATCATTGCTTCGGGAGCTATTATGCAATACCTCGAAATGACGCAGCATACCAACCTGAATCATATCACCTCGCTGAAGCGTCTGGAGGAAGAACGCTTTGTGCGTCTCGACAGGTTTACGGTGCGTTCGCTCGAGCTTTTGCAGCCCATGCAGGAGGATGGCAAGTCATTGCTTGATGTGGTTGACCGCACAGTTACGCCGATGGGTGGCCGTATGCTTCGCCGGTGGCTGGTTTTTCCACTGAAGGATACGAAGTTGATAGAGGACCGTCTGGATGTAGTAGAATACTTTTTTAAGAAGCCCGACTTCCGTCGTGTGGTTGATGAGCAGCTTCATCATGTTGGCGACCTCGAGCGAATTATCTCAAAAGTAGCTGTCGGCAGGGTGAGTCCGCGCGAAGTGGTGCAGCTAAAGAATGCGCTTAAAGCCGTACAACCTATTAAAACGGCGTGCCTTTATACCGATAACGACAGCCTGAAACGCATCGGCGAACAGCTGAATTTGTGTGAGAGCCTGCGCGAAAGGATAGAGAAGGAGATTCAACCCGACCCGCCTTTGCAGATAAACAAGGGCGGCGTTATTGCTGATGGATTTAATCCTGAGCTTGACGAACTGCGGTCAATCTCACGCAATAGCAAAGACTATCTGATGCAAATTCAGCAGCGCGAAATCGAAGAGACGGGTATCAGCTCGCTGAAAGTAGGGTTCAATAACGTGTTTGGCTATTACCTTGAGGTACGCAACACGTTTAAAGATAAGGTGCCTGAAACTTGGATTCGCAAGCAGACACTTGCCCAGGCCGAGCGTTATATCACGCCTGAACTAAAGGAATATGAGGAGAAAATACTTGGAGCTGATGAGAAAATACTCGAAACCGAGTCGCGACTGTTCTCCGAACTGATTGTTTCCATGCAGGAATTTATCCCCCAGATACAAATTAACGCCAATATTTTAGCGCGTATCGACTGCCTTTTAGGATTCGAAAAGGTGTCGGAAGATAACCTGTATGTGCGTCCCGTTGTTGACGACAGCGATGTCATTGACATCAGTCAGGGCCGCCATCCGGTTATAGAAACCCAGATGCCGCTGGGCGAACGTTATGTGCCTAACGATGTATATCTTGACACAGAAAAGCAGCAAATCATGATGATTACGGGTCCGAATATGGCCGGCAAGTCCGCTCTGTTGCGACAAACAGCCTTAATTGTGCTACTCTCCCAAGTGGGATGTTTTGTGCCCGCAGAGCGTGCAAGAATAGGCTTGGTGGACAAAATCTTCACTCGTGTGGGTGCCAGCGACAACCTTTCGTTGGGTGAATCGACCTTTATGGTGGAAATGACGGAGGCTGCCGACATCCTGAACAATGTGTCTCCACGCTCTCTTGTGCTCTTCGATGAGCTGGGACGTGGTACCAGTACTTACGATGGCATATCCATTGCATGGGCTATTGTTGAATACCTGCACGAACATCAGTCGAGCCGTGCGCGCACACTCTTTGCCACCCACTATCACGAACTGAACGAAATGGAGAAACATTTCCCGCGCATTAAGAACTTTAACGTGTCGGTAAAAGAGCTGGATGGCAAGGTTATTTTTATGCGTAAGCTCGTCGCCGGCGGTTCAGAGCACTCGTTTGGTATACATGTTGCCGACATAGCAGGCATGCCAAAGAGCATCGTAAAGCGCGCCGAGGAGGTGCTAAAACAGTTGGAAACCGACAACGCCGAAGTGGGATCGGCAGGCCGTCCCAAGGTACAGAACATAGGAAAAGACCGCGACGGCGTGCAGCTTAGCATCTTTCAGCTCGACGACCCCGTACTTTCGCAGGTGCGTGATGAGATAATAGGTCTCGACATTAATAACTTAACGCCCATGGAAGCACTCAACAAGCTGAGCGATATTAAGAAGATTGTTACGGGGAAAAGCCATTAATCAAACTGTCGTAAAACGAATAGGGCAGAGGCTTTATAAAATAAAGAGCCATGCTTGACATTGATGTCGGGCATGGCTCTTGCTATTTTCGGTATGGGTGTTTTACGATAAGAGATGTAAAACACCTTTATTTTATTTGTTGATTCTTATGATGCTGATGAATCAGAGCTTAAGAATCTTATTATTCTGACGTTGTCAGGGTCTTTATTTTTTCTTCTTCTGGTCTTCCAAATACGTGTGTGCGCCGAGCTTTCTCTTCCATTTTCCGTCCATCATGCAGGCAATACCGATGATAATAAACGGTATGGAGAGCAGTTGTCCCATGTCTAAAGGCATATTGGCTTCAAAGTCAACCTGTATGTCTTTGGTAAACTCGATGAAGAAACGGGCAATGAAAACCAGCGACAAACAAAGGCCAAAGAAGAACCCTGTGCCCACTTTCTCACGGTGACGGCGATATACGGCGTAGATGATACAGAAGAAAAGTGCATACGACAATGCCTCATAGAGCTGCCCGGGATGGCGTGGATACTGGTCGACACGCTCGAAAATGAACGCCCATGGCACGTCTGTCACGCGCCCGATTATCTCTGAATTCATCAGGTTACCGAGGCGAATGAACGTAGCTGTAATGCACGAGCAGATGCCCATATTGTCTAAAACAATCCAAACCGAAAGCTTATTGCGATAGCTGTAAATAAGGATGGCTATAATCATACCTATAACTCCGCCATGCGATGCGAGGCCCTCATATCCCACAAACTTCCACGAGCCGTCGGCCATATGATGGAAAGGTATCAGCATTTCGACGAAATGGTCCCATGATGACAGAAAGTAATCGGGCTGATAAAACAGGCAATGGCTCAGCCTTGCGCCAATAAGCACACTGACAAAGATATAGATAAACAGCGGGTCGAACTTCTCATCGGGTATGCGTTGTTCCTTATAGAGGCGGCTCATCAACAGGTAACCCAGCAAAAGCCCGACGAGCCAGCACATTGAATACCAGCGGATGCCTAAGCTCCCCAAGCGGAAAATAACCTCCGATGGGTTCCAAACAATATATAATAATTGGCTAAACATAATTTAAAACGGATATAGGGGGTGATATATTCCTGTGATTATACGTTGAAACGGAAGTGCATAATGTCGCCGTCCTGCACCTCATAGTCCTTGCCTTCAATGCCAAGTTTGCCGGCTTCACGTACGGCAGCTTCGGAGCCATACTTCATATAGTCGTCGTATTTAATCACTTCGGCACGGATAAAACCCTTTTCAAAGTCGGTGTGTATGACGCCGGCGCACTGCGGTGCTTTCCATCCCTTGTGGAAAGTCCAGGCTTTTACTTCCATCTCACCGGCTGTTATGAACGTCTGAAGATTGAGTAAATGGTATGCCTTTTTGATGAGGCGGTTTACGCCCGGCTCTGTCATTCCCAGCTCGTCAAGGAATAGTTTCTTGTCGTCATAACTGTCGAGCGAAGCAATATCTTCTTCTGTCCTGGCAGCAATTACCATGGCTTCGGCTCCCTCGCCGGCGGCAATGTCTTCAATTATTTTGCTGTACGCGTTGCCTGTCTTGGCACTTGCCTCGTCAACATTGCAAACATACAGCACGGGTTTCGTCGTGAGCAGGAACAAATCGTGGGCTGCTTTCTGCTCCTCCTTGCTTTCAAAGGTTACCAATCGCGCGTTCTGGCCCTTGTCAAGCACCTCTTTATAGGCTTTCAATACGCTTACAAGTGTCCTGGCTTCCTTGTTACCCGTGGCAGCAATCTTCTCTTGTTTGGCCAGCTGACTGTCGATGGTTTCGAGGTCTTTCAGCTGAAGCTCGGTATCAATAATGCCTTTATCGGCTGCCGGATCGACGGGAGCACCGCCTTCGCGCACCACGTTGTTGTCGTCGAAACAGCGGATAACATGGATGATGGCGTCGCACTCGCGAATATTTCCGAGGAATTTGTTGCCCAGTCCTTCGCCTTTTGATGCGCCCTTTACGAGGCCTGCGATGTCAACTATCTCGCAAGTGGCGGGTACAATACGCCCGGGATGTACAATCTCAGCGAGCTTTGTAAGACGCTCATCAGGCACACTGATAACGCCTAAATTGGGTTCAATAGTACAAAAAGGGAAGTTTGCGGCCTGCGCTTTGGCACTTGAAAGGCAATTGAAAAGCGTAGATTTGCCCACGTTAGGCAAGCCTACGATACCACATTTTAATGACATATCTTCTAAAGTGTTATTCACCGGAAGGCCGGTGACATACAAAACGTTTTATATTATTGATTGCAAAGTTAGCAAATTATTCATAATCGGGCAGGTAAAAACTGCATTTATCGTGAACCTTGTGCTACCTTTCGTTCTGTATCCAAAGGCTTAACAGCGGGTCAGAAATGTGGTAACTGTGTTCCTGTCCGGTGATAAGATCATACTCTAATAACCTTTTAACAGCCGACTGTACGCTGCTTTGCGACCTCAAATTGTGATTACGCACAAACGATGCCGATGTTATTTGTCGGGCTGTACCCTCTTTACATATGGCATAAAGCAGGGCTTTCTGTTGCTCTGATATAAACAACATCATTTCACGCAGGCGTGTATCGTTTTCCTGTACAAAACGCTGTATTATCTTTTGCGCCATGGCCTCGGTACAAACCTCATGTGACGGCACTTCCATAAAGCAGTCGTGCATCATTCGTTGCATATAATAAGTAACGCCCTCAAAGGTGTTATACACGTTCGTTACGGCTTCTTTTTCTATGTCTTTCTGTCCGTCTGTGAAGTGCTTTTTAACGAATTTCAGATAGGTTTCTTCGGGTATGGCATCTAATTGTATGAGTGTTGCACTCTGATAAAAGGGACGCTTGTTCGACAAGAACATTTCGTTGAGAATGCGTCTGCGACTTCCTGCAAATATAAAATTGGCGTTGCTGCATCGCTGTATGCGTGTGCGGAGGATGGCTTCCACGTTTTTTTCAGGATAGTTTGTTATCTGCTGAAACTCGTCAATCGCAATAATGCACCGCTTATCGGCCTTTTCGATGTAGGTAAATATCTCGTCGAGGGTATATTCGGGCGTTGTAATGTCGCCTAATTTAATATCGAAAGTAGGCATGTTTTGTATAGGGTCGAAGCCGAAACTGGCACTTAACGACCGCAGTGTAGCCGCAAAAAGTTTGAGTAAGCGTTCGCTACGTCGCGCCAATTGCTTGTAAACAACGTTACCTAACGCCTGTATGAACTCATGCAAAGAGGTGGTTTGCAGAATGTCGGCTTGCAGCGTGTAGTAGTTGTTACGTATGGCAGGCTTGTCGAAACAATAATCGATAAGTTTCGATTTGCCCATACGGCGTGGCGAAATCAGTACTATATTCTCCTGGTTTTCGATGCAATTGATAAGTCGTTTCGATTCTTCTTTTCGATCACAAAAGTATTTTGCAGGAATCTTCCCCGCTACAACGAAGGGGTTTATGGTTACTGTCATATGCTGTTTGTTTTTGCAAATATATCGAATTTTCTCTATATTATGTGATTAACATTATGCTTTTAACATAATGTTATTTGCATTATATAATGATGATGTTGTATATAATAGCTTATAATCAGCAAGTTAACTAAAACTATTGCTTGTAGCATGAAGGGAAAATATAAAAAAACATGCCAACATAAACTGTATGTTTTGTATTTGACAGTCCCATAAAACATACCTCAAATTGCTATCTGTTTTGTTGTTTATGGGTGTAATATAAACCTGATACTGCCGTATTATGTAATGCAAAAGCCTGCATTGTTACCCTCAAAATTACATATTGCTTCGCTCAAAAGCCTGTATTTGTCATCGTTCGACGGCCGTCAGCAGCGCGTACGACGGCCGTCACACCCATTGTTCGACGACCGTCGTACGCGCTGCTGACGGCCGTCGAACACTCACTGTTACAACGTAATCTTTCCACTGTCACAGTCTATTCTCCCTATCGTTACGGCCTATTTCTCTCGTTGTCACAGTCTATTCTACCTATCAAAACATAATACTACGCTTTATATCGCGTAATAATTTGCTCAAAACGATTGTGACACCACTCTCAGATTCTCCTCCCAATGTATTATCCGCTTAAAATAACATCATACAATAAAGGCAGGCAGCGCATCGTTAAAACGCACTGCTTGCCTTTATTACTCTTTTACTTGATTACCTTTTTACTTTTAAAAGCTTCCTGTTACTCTCTTGCTCTTTTCCTTTTCTCCCTTTGCTTCCCTCTTTTTAATCTTTTAATTTTTTACTTTTTTACCTTTAAATCAGTGTGCCTCCAGCCAGTTGTCGCCCCATCCTGCGTCAGCAATGAGCGGCACGTTAAGCTGGCAGGCCTTCTGCATTTCGTCGATAACTATCTGCTCTACTTTAGAAGCCTCATCGGGATAAACCGAAAAATTAAGCTCGTCGTGCACCTGAAGAATCATCTTTGAGCGAATACCCTCAGTCTTAAAACGTCGCCATATACGAATCATTGCAATTTTAATGATGTCGGCTTCCGACCCCTGGATAGGTGCATTGATGGCATTTCGTTCGGCAAAACCGCGCACAGTAGCGTTGCGCGACGTAATATCGGGCAGATAACGACGGCGTCCGAACATGGTCTCGGCATAGCCCTTTTCGCGTGCTTTCTGTTTAGCCTGCTCCATATAAGCCTGTACCTTTGGGAACGTTTTAAAATAATCGTCTATCAACTGGCGTGCTTCGACATTGCCAATACCCATGCGTTGGGCCAGTCCGTAGGTGGTAATGCCGTATATTATGCCAAAATTGGCCTGCTTAGCCTTTTTGCGTTGCTGGTCGGTAACATCGTTGACGTTCTCCTTCCATATCTTTGCGGCAGTGGCACGGTGTATGTCGATGCCCTCCCTGAATGCCTCAATCATGTTCTCATCGCCCGACAGATGCGCCATGATTCTTAGCTCTATCTGACTGTAATCGGCTGAAAAGAAACGGCATCCGGACTCAGGAATAAAACACTTTCTGATTTCTTTTCCGTCGTCATCGCGCACAGGGATGTTCTGTAAATTGGGGTCTGACGACGACAAACGGCCCGTAGCGGTCACCGCCTGGTTAAAGGATGTGTGAATATGATGCGTATGAGGGTTGATGAGTTTGGGCAAAGCCTCGACGTATGTGCCCAATAACTTTTTCATTCCACGATAGTTCAGAATGTCTTCAACGATGGGAGCGCGGTCCCTCAGTTGCAGCAACACCTCTTCAGAAGTAACAAATTGCCCGGTCTTTGTTTTCTTGGGCTTGTCGACAATTTGCATTTTGCCAAAGAGAATATCGCCTACCTGCTTGGGTGACGAGATGTTAAACTCTTCGCCTGCCAGCTCATAGGCGTGGTGTTCGTAGGCCTGCATGCGGTCGGTAAAGACGCGGTGGGTTTCTTTCAGCGATTCGGTATCGAGACAAACACCGTTTAATTCCATATCGGCCAGCACCTTGACGAGCGGCATTTCAATATCGTAGAACAAGCGTTCGCCGCCTGCTTCTTTCAGTTTGGGTTCGAGAACGTTCTTCAATTGTAGTGTAATATCGGCATCTTCGGCCGCATAATCGCATATGTCGGTAGGGGGGAGGTCGCGCATCGACTTCTGATTCTTCCCCTTTTGGCCTATTAATTCCTCAATGTGTATGGTTTGATAGTTCAGCAATGTTTCGGCCATGTAGTCCATGTTATGGCGCAGCTCGGGCTGGATGATGTAGTGGGCGAGCATCGTGTCAAACATAGGCCCCTGTAAATCGATGCCATATCGGCGCAGCACCATGTAATCGTACTTAATGTTCTGGCCTACTTTTACAATATCTTTATTTTCATAAAGCGGCTTAAAAATATTCACCATGGCTTCGGCTTCACGTCGGTTAGCGGGTATGGCAACGTAATAAGCCTCGTGTTCGGCCACCGAAAAGCTCAAACCAACCAATTCAGCATCAATAGCACTTGTTGATGTAGTTTCGGTGTCTAAACTTAATATTTTATTTGTCAATAAAAAGTCATGCAATTCAGATGCTTTCCTTTGATTATCAACTAATTGGTATTTATGTTCGGTGGTTTTTATGCTCTCATGACTCGAAAATTCCGGGACGGTCGGACTCTCGGCCGCAAATTCGCCAAAAAGAGAAGGCTGGTTGTTCGTTGTTTTTGACTTATTTTCAGACTTGTTAAGGAATCGTTCGGTAAACTTCCTGAACTCGAGATTTTCGAAGATGGCACGTAACTTCTCTTCGTTGGGTTGTTGGCGTTTGAGTTTTTCGAGGTCGAGGGTCAACGGTACGTCCGTACGGATGGTGGCTAAAAACTTAGATACCTTAATATCATCGACGGCAGCCTCAACCTTTTCGCGCATTTTGCCTTTGAGTTGACTGCTGTTTTCGATGAGGCCTTCGCAAGAACCGAATTCCCTTATCAGCTTAACGGCCGTCTTTTCACCCACACCAGGGCAGCCCGGATAGTTGTCGGCCGAGTCGCCCATCAGCGCAAGGAGGTCGATAACCTGATGTGCAGATGCAACGCCATACTTGTCTTCTATTTGCTGTTCGCCAATAATGTCGTAACCTCCACCATGCCGGGGACGGTACATATAAACGTTTTTGCGTATCAATTGACCGTAATCCTTGTCGGGAGTAAGCATATAAGTGTCGACCCCTGCTTTGCCAGCCTGTAGAGCTAACGTGCCAATGACATCGTCGGCCTCAAAGCCAGGCGATACAAGAACGGGGATGTGCATGGCACTTAATATCTCTTTGATAATGGGAACAGCCTGTTTTATGTCTTCGGGCGTGGCCTGACGCTGTGCCTTATAGGGTGGATAGGCTTCGTGACGAAAGGTTTTTCCCTCGTCAAAAGCCACGCCAATATAAGATGGTTGTTCCTTATCGCTAATTTCCTTTAGCGTGTTACAGAACCCTAAAATGGCTGATGTGTTAAGACCTTTTGAATTGATTGTGGGCCGGTTTATGAAAGCATAATACGACCTGAAGATAATGGCGTATGCGTCAAGAAGAAAGAGCTTGTCCATGTAAATGATTATTTCTCACGGTAAAATTAATAAAATATTGCTACAATATCCAATAAAATAACTACTTTTGTAACAATGAACACGAGTGAAATAGATTATCTTTCAATTATTACGGAGCCTATAAGTTCGGAGTTGACTGATTTCATCGCGCTTTTTAACCAGTCGCTTTCTCACACGAATGGCATGCTGATGCAGGCACTCGACCATATACGCCAGCGTGGAGGAAAGCGTATGCGCCCCATATTGATACTGCTGATGGCAAAGAATTTTGGCCAGATTACCAGTGCTACACAGCATGCTGCGGTGGGGTTGGAGTTGTTGCATACTGCATCGCTCGTGCATGACGATGTGGTTGATGAGAGTGGAGAGCGTCGCGGACAGGCGTCGGTGAACAAGGTGTTCGACAATAAGGTGGCTGTATTGGTGGGCGATTATATCCTTTCGACAGCACTGATGCAGGTAAGTTTCACCCATTCAGAGGTTATTGTACGGAATTTGGCCGAACTGGGACGGACGTTGTCGAACGGCGAAATACTTCAATTATCAAATATTCAAAATCAGGAAATATCAGAGAATGTTTACTATCAGGTAATCAAACAGAAAACTGCGGCACTGTTTGAAGCCTGTGCAGCCCTTGGAGTATTGTCGGCAGGTGCCGGTGAAAATGATATAGACGGAGCGCGACGGTTCGGGCAAAATCTGGGCATAATCTTCCAGATTCGTGACGATATTTTTGATTATTACGACCATGGCGATATAGGTAAGCCCACAGGTAACGACATGATGGAAGGCAAATTAACGCTTCCTGTTATTTATGCGCTGATGTCGACGCAAGATAATGACATGCTTGCGTTGGCGGGAAAAGTGAAGAACGGCAGTGTGACAAAGGAGGAAATAGCCCGTCTTGTTGATTTTACCAAGGTGCATGGAGGCATTGAATATGCCGAAAAACGCATGTGGGACTTTCATGCAGAGGCCATGCTTTTTATCAATTCGGAGGTGAAAGATGAGGCTGTTCAGCGTAGTTTAAAAACCTATCTCGATTATGTGATAGAGCGAAAACTGTAACATCTCTTATCGTCTATATCGTCGTTACGCCGTAATTGTTTTGCAATTACGGCGTAACGGCTTTTTTATACACTATATCTCATTAGCTCTCAGCTATTGGGTTTGGCCAAAAGAACTTGCCCTTACACTGTAAAAGCAATATAATTGTAGTGTAAAGGGTATTGCATCAGGTTTACATAGAAACCACATAGGAGTTGTATGCTCTGGTATTACTCATATTCACGTACATGGAATACGATAGTTTGAGGGTCAATATCAAGCAGCTTACAAAGTTCTTTTAAAATGTTTATTTTGGTGTATGTAGAACCTTTTTGATAGGCGTATATGCCCGGCAGGACTTCTTCGCAATATTCTGTTTTTGTTGATTCGGAGTATAGGACAGAATTATTGGAACTATTGGCTATTTGTTCGAGCTCATAATGGTGTTTCTTATCGAATATCTCAACGATGGTTTTAAGAACTTTTTTCCAACTAATATTCTCTTTCAGAGCAATGGTTGTTCCATCAATGGAGCAATCTATAAATGCATGGTTTGTAAAATCATCAGTTTCATCATCAAGCGTTAGCTCATTATATACTTTCTTTTGTGGCTGATAAGTTGAAATAGGAACGTACCAAATACTGACAGCTTCGTCGAGAATAAGCTTTAAACGTTGCTTTAACTCATTTTCACCCCATTGGGTTTGTTTACTGATAAAGCAATTAAGGTGCAACGGCGAGTATTTAAAGCCTACCTTATTACCTTTGTCGTCGGTGACCTCTTCGAGCTTATAGTGGAACGTTCCATTGCTATACGAGCTGTTATAACCTGTTAGCGTAAGGTTAGCTATGCTGTTAAGCCACTGAGTATGTATTGTATCAGCATTATCTCCGAGAGATGAACGCCATTCATCACTTAAACGTTGTGGCATAATATGTTCAATAGATAGCACATCGTTACCTTTCCCCAGCATCTTGTCAATGATTGATTCATCGGACTCTTTGCTGTGCCCAGCATTCAACCTATAAAAAGTATACACTTTATTTTTCTGGCGCATGTTGTAGATATTCTTCTCTGCAAACGACTTCCTAAACTCGTCATCGGAGGGGAAGCGGCTTGATTCGGGTCTTGAAGTGAGCAGGTAAATAACAGCATCAACATAACTGACTTGTTCTTTTTCTGTCATCTTTTCTGCTGATCCGTGTAGATTTGCGAATATTTTATTGAGAGCATTAGTTGGGACTTCACAGATGAGGCGACGGAAAATAAAGTTCTCTATACCAGACATGATGGTTACAGTGTCGTCTTCACTGACCATACCCATATAATAACTGTTTAATAAATTGAAGATGTATGGGTGGATGACGGTCATTTCTAACAGTGCCAGTCGTCTAAGTATACGATTAAGTTTGCTGCTTTTTGTCTTAGCATTTTCTATCTCATACAGGTATAAGGCGAATTGTTTCATGTCTGCCAGCAGGTTGTTGGCTTCTATTTCATTGTGTATGGCATATGTTTTGAAAGTGCTGTATACGTCACGTAATGCAGGGATATGGGTAGTTTTAGAAGTAAGATAATCACGTACAAAGTTAGTTACAGCACCTAAAGCATCTTTTTCAAGCCCTGTATAGTTGGCATATTGTTCAATGTATACCCAATATTTTTCGTAGCATTCCTTTTGTATATTGTCGGGCAGATTCATCAAAATAAAGTTGCGGATTTTATCACCATCAGATAATGCAAGCCCTGTTGAGTTGAGTGATTCGAAGATTAATTGTGGGTTATCGTTTGCATCTAATTCTATTTTTACCATGGCAAGACGCCTGATTGCATTGTCAAACTCTGCAATGCTGTATTGTGAGGCCTTTATCCATTCATAAAACAGGTTGAAATTACGTGTAATATTTGAGTCTTTCTCTATTTTATCCTTATCATTTTTGATGAGGGCTTCGAAGGCCTTTCGATCCTTTTCAACATGAATGATTTTAGGAAGACGTGTGTTTTCGTCTTTATCAGAAGGATAAGAATACTTGTTTGCAATGTTTTGACGCATGGTATTAGTGCATTCTTTCAATCCCTCCGCAATGAGTTTACTCATAGCTAACCACATGAGAGATACCGTGGTAAGGCGTTGTTGACCATCAATTACACTAAAGGTTTCTTGTCGATTATAGTATATGACAATGCTTCCAAAGAAATGATCTTTCTCGTTATTAATAATGGAGAGCAGGTCATTAAATAACTGTCTGCATTGTTTGGTACTCCAATCGTAATTTCTTTGGTAAACGGGGATGACATATTTTACCTCATCTCCAGAGAAAAGGCTTACTAACTTTGATTTGTGTGCGTCCATGAAGTGTTATGGTTTGTTTGATATTTATTGTTGAATTGTTTTTTAATTCTGCGATTTAAAGTAGATTCTTGTTGGATTTTTAGACATGTTTGTTGTATATATGACATTCGGATGTACATCAAAAACGGCCGAGAATATGTCGCTAAACTTATGATAGCATTGATAGCCCGTTGCGTATATACAGTATGCTTATGTGCAAATGTAGTAATATTTCCTATATATAAGAAGGGAATGTTAAGAAAAGTACTGTAGTTTTTGTATTTTACAATTATAATCTTTCGATTCTATTTATCTGGAAGATTATGCGTATTGTCATATATCTTGTATAATCAATGGCACACTTTTTTGATAGGTTTCTTAACTCCGTATCTAATAAAAAGCCCCAAATTACTTGTTTTACAAGTTAATATGAGGCTATAAACAGGCTACGTGCACGGAGGTAAAAGCGCACCAATACGTAAGTATTAGAAGAACTTTATCTCCTTTCCTTCAATTTCACTCAACAAAAGGTTGGCAAGACGACTGGTGCCAAGACGGAACAATTCGTTGGTAAGCCAGGCCTCTCCACACACTTCTTTGACGATGGTATAATATGTTATAGCTTGCATAACGGTATTAATACCACCCGCCGGCTTCAGACCGATGACGATTCCTGTCTCATTATAATACTCCTTAATGGCTTTTGCCATAATATACACAGCTTCGGGTGTAGCCCCGAATTTCTCTTTTCCTGTGGAGGTTTTGATGTAGTCGGCACCCGAATATATCGATAGGATGGCGGCTTTCTTGACATTAGAGAGGCTGCCGAGGTCGCATGTTTCGAGAATTACTTTCATGGGCACGTTGCCACAGGCCTGTTTTAGTTCGTTGATATCGTCGCTCACGCCCTCGTAATCTTCTGAAAGGAACTTGCCTACGGGCAGTACGATGTCCACATTTTCGGCTCCGTC